>Ga0315338_1000154_pt1 | contig 297686 bp, 256 predicted proteins | sample ASW8metaG_FD_204518 | JGI IMG/M metagenome (GOLD analysis project Ga0315338, IMG submission 204518) | Ammonia-oxidizing marine archaeal communities from Monterey Bay, California, United States - ASW #8 | ecosystem: Environmental > Aquatic > Marine > Coastal | place: USA: California | collected... | reverse complement strand
TCAGAAAGGGGAAAATACTTCCTTGGTGCGTAGTGTGGATTAGCGCAGCGTCATCGGCCGTATGGCCGATTGATCCAGCTTGTAGCCGTAACGCGAAGTCGCCGGCTTTAGCCGGCGGAGTATTCACTAAGGATGTGCGGTCACAGATTGAACGATTGCCGTTGAGCAATGGTCTAGTGAAGCACTACACTAGCCATTGCTTTGTGGTCGATCGCCCAACCTGTTTATCCACACTTGCCCGGAGAAGTGAATCCATTGTGCAATATGCAGGCTACGCGACTGGCAGGTTCAACCGATCAAAAACCTTGGATACGAGACATGAGTATGCAAAGACACAATCACTTCCACCTATCCGCCGGCAGCCTACTAGTATTTTCGGTGCTTTTTTTCGCTGCCGGTTGCAGTAGCGAAACGCAGACCGAGCACGTCAAACCCAGACTGGTCCTGCAGATTACGGTCGATCAGCTTCGTGGCGATTTGCCGGGACGCTATCTCACGCACATGGGCGCTGGCGGCTTTCGCTACTTGCTGGATAACGGTGTCGTGTTCGCCGACGCGCATCATGCGCATGCGAATACCGAGACGATTGTCGGTCATGCCACTCTTGCAACCGGCGCCCACCCCTCCGCGCATGGACTAATTGGTAACGTCTGGTTGGACCGCGGCCTGGGCCAGTTGACCTATAACGTCGAAGACGCACGCTATCCGCTGCTAAGTGCCGATGCGGATGTCGACAAAAGCACTGAGATTGATCCCACTCAAAAGATCGCAAAGACCGACGGACGTTCGCCCGCCAGCATGCTGGTATCGACCTTTGGTGACGAACTGGCGATCCATACGGCGGGTGAAGCGAAGGTTTTTGGCGTGTCGGTGAAAGATCGCGGTGCAGTATCAATGGCAGGGCACGCCGGCAAGGCGTTCTGGTTCTCCAAGCAGAAGGGAGAGTTCGTCTCCAGCCGTTTTTATTACGAACGCTATCCAGACTGGGTCGTCTCGTTTAACGAAAGCAAACCGGTGGAGCGGTATGCGGGCGAGGAATGGGAGCTGTTGCACGACAAGGACACCTATTTGTTTGGCAACAGTGACGACCAGCCGTGGGAAACCGTCATCGGAAACTTCGGACGGGTTTTCCCTCATCCCTATGGTGAGAGCGATGGAAAATATTTCACGACCCTGCTGACACTCAGTCCTGCGGGCGACGAGTTGACGCTTGACTTTGCCAAGGAGTTAATCGAGGAAGAGGACGTGGGGCAGGATGATGTGACTGATTACCTGTCGGTCAGCTTTTCATCCACTGATTATGTTGGCCATATTTTTGGCCCATCCAGTCTCGAAGCGGAAGATAATCTGCTGCGCCTCGATCGTACAATTGCAGAGCTGCTTGCGTTTGTCGACGAAGAGGTTGGTCTAGAGAATACGCTCATCGTGCTCTCTGCGGATCATGGTGGACCCGAGGTGCCGGGCCAGTTGAACGAGTTTGGCCTGGCAGCTGACTATGTCGCGCCCGGAGATTGGGACAGGACGTCCGGCATCGCAAACCTCAAGGAGCGCTTTGGCATTGGCGAGGAACTGATCGACACCTATTTTCACCCTTACCTGTATCTGAATCGCGACGCCATTCGAGAACGCGAATTGAGTCAGGCGGACGTCGAGGCCGCAGTTGCAGAAGAGATTACAAAATTCAAAGGTGTGGCTTTGGCCGTTTCCAGCACAGCACTGATGGAGGGTCGCGTACCGGATACGGATATGACGCGCGTAATCCTTAATAATTTCCACCGAACGCGTTCGGGCGACGTGTTCGTTGTATTTGAACCGAACTGGTTCATCAACGATTTTGATGGACTGGAGGTTGCGGCCACGCACGGCTCGCCCTGGCGTTATGACACGTTCGTGCCGATCATTTTCGCGGGAAATGGTTTGAAACCAGTGAAAGTCTATCGGCGTGTTGATACTGTTGGTGTCGCTTCAACGCTGGCGGCGTTGATCGGCACCAAACCGCCTTCGGCTGCCACGGGAGGGGTGTATTCGGAGGTTGGTGATCAGTGGCAGCAATGATTCGCGCCGGCAGAGCGCTGCAGTGACGAACCGTGAGTGGCGGATTCCATCTCGGCCATGATGACGGTTGTTACATTGTGCGTATCACTCTTTGTGGAGAATTCGGAAAATGAGATCTGTAATGGCCGGGCTGAAGTTGATTAGTTTGCGTGCCTTCCTGGCCGTTGTTGTTGCGGCCACGTTGCCCGCTTGCACGGGTATTCCCAAAGGCGTAGTGCCTGTACGCGACTTCGAGCTGAACAGGTATCTCGGCAAATGGTACGAGATTGCGCGACTCGACCATTCATTTGAGCGTGGCATGCAACAGGTAAGCGCTGAATACAGCTTGCGCGAGGACGGTGGCGTTCGGGTCGCTAACCGCGGGTTTTCTACCAGCAAGAACGAATGGAAGGACATTGAAGGGAAGGCTTATTTCGTCGGCAGCGAGTCAGAGGGACATCTGAAGGTCTCGTTCTTTGGTCCTTTCTACTCGTCGTATGTTGTGTTCGAACTCGACAAGGAAAATTATGAGTACGCTTTTGTCTCGGGCAATAGCACATCCTACCTCTGGCTTCTGTCGAGGACACCGGTTGTAAGCGAAGACATTATTTCGCGGTTCAAGGCACGCGCCGCAGAGCTGGGCTTTGATACCGATAAGCTGATATTTGTTGATCACGACTAGCCGCACAAGGCATCTTGCCCGGCACGAGAGCATGGTGCCGATCGAAATAAGGCGACCTGCGTGTATTGGACAATCCGGGCCGGCAGCATGTCTCTGAAAACCGTGATTCGTACCGGCGTCGCAACCCATTTTCTCCTGGTGCTCGTTTTTCTGCTGACGGCGTGCTCTGACGATAGCGATACACCATCCGCAGAAGAGTCGACAGTGAATTCTTCAGCTGTCTCCGCCCGGCCGCCCGGAAAAACGTATGTTTACGAATGCCCCGAAGAGTTTGGTTTCACGGCGCGGATCGAAGGCGAAAAGGCGTGGCTGTTTCTTCCATCGGCAACGATCAGTCTGCCACACGTGCCGGCAGCTTCCGGAGCGAAATACCAGGATGGCGCAACGATTTACTGGAGCAAGGGTGAGGTCGCAATTCTGGAGCGGGCAGATCATCCGCGCGTCGAATGCAAAAACAATCGAAGGAAAGCCATTTGGGAGGATGCCAAGCTCAGAGGCGCAGATTTCAGGGCGACAGGAAACGAACCTGGCTGGCATCTGGAGATCAGCGGTGGTAACGGGATCGTTCTTGTAACCAACTACGGCTCCGACCGCTACACGTTCAGGACGCCGGCACCGGCCAGCGACGACGCCTCGCGCACGACACGCTACGCGGTGAATGAAAACGGGCACGAGCTGGTGATTACGCTGGAAGGAAAGCGTTGTACTGACAACATGAGTGGAGAGCCATTCGAAACCATTGTCACAGTCTTGCTTGATGGAACACGATTGGCCGGCTGTGGCAAGGCACTGCACTGAGTTTTCTACTGCGGCGAGTCCCTGCCCTGAGTATCTGATTCCTGTGAGGTGCTACACAAAATCCTGCATGATCACGGCCATTACGTCGCCTTTTTTCACGCGACCTGAGCCCGGTGCCATCCAGATATATCCGTCGATCTGGAATTCGATCGATTGCGGTTCGCGTGCCCACTCGTCGATGAAGTGCAGGTAGCCGGCAAGCTCGCCAGTCTGGATCTGTTGCTCGGGAAGAAATCGTGGCTCGAACAGCCCGTCGCTGGGTGCAAACAGATATGACTTCTGGTCGCGCACCTGCATTTGCTTCGTGCGCCCACCGTCGGGCTGCGCAGTGTCGGGAATGCCGTCGATCATTTCCATCCACTTGAGCACGTTATCCAACCCGCGTTCGGCGATGCGCACGGCGTCCGGTCTGACTCTTCCGTAACCACCGATCTCGGTAGAAATTGACAACGCGCCGTTGCGCTCTGCTGACGCTGCGACAGTGCCGCCTTCATCGACGCCCCAGAACAGCACGTTGTAGGGGGCGGCGAAATTTTCGGCGAGCGCTTGTGTACGTTCGATGATCTTTGGGTCGTCCACCCGGTGCATGATTGAGCACAGTGCCGCCTCCATGGAGTTTCCGGCCGCGTGGACATCAACCGAAACTTTTACCTGCGGCATGATCGTGGTTTCAATGAAATGCGCCAACATCTGGCAGAAGCTGCCGTGCGCATCACCGGGCATGCAGCGGTTGAAATCGCGCCCGTCGATCGGACACATTCTGCGCCCGGCGAGCGCCGCGGGCAGGTCTACTGCCGGCAACATGATAATTTTTCCGCGGACGCTCGCCGGATCGAGCTGGCGTGCCAGTCGCGATATGGCGATCTGACCTTCGTATTCGTCGCCGTGCACGCCGCCGGTGAACAGCACCGCAGGCCCATTGCCGCCATTGATGACAGCGATCGGGACTTCGATAACAGACCAGGCGCCGCCCTCGCGTGACTGTGGGACGCGCAGATAGCCGGTTTGTTTGCCAGGCTTGTCGAAATCCAGATCGTGAAAGATGCGGCTCTTGAAGGTGTTTGCTACTTCTGACATTGCCTGATCTCCTCAAAAAAGACTGACGCGTCCGCGAGCAAAAAGCGGTGTCGATTCATTGTGAATGTTTTGCTCGTTAACGTCGAACCCGATCCAAATTGTTCAGGCCGTATTGTTTTTCGTCACGCCGGCGCGACCTCTACCATTGCGCTGAAACTGGATTGCCCCGCGGAAAACTCGAACAAGTCGACCGCCGCATCCGGCAATACTGCTGCACCGGAAGTCAGACCATTGAGAGCGGGCCATCCGTCGCGCATCCAGACGGTACCGGCTGGTATGCGTTCGGTGACGTGCGCCCGTGCCATCAGCTCGCCGCGTTCGTTGAACATGCGGATTGCCGCGCCGTCGGCAAGTTCGCGCGTCGCGGCGTCGGCTTGGGAAATCCACAAAGTCGGTTCCGATTCGCGCCGGGCAAGTGTCGGAAGTGCCTGACCGTTGTTATAGAAACTGTGAAAGTGCGCCATCGTGCGCCCTTGCGTAAGAGCGAGGGGGTAGGGACGTGCAGGTGATGCATCAGTCGCTTGCGCTGCGTTCAATCTCGCTTTTATGGATTTGTCATACGACGGTAACGGTGGCAAACCGAGTCGCTGAGCCCGTTCCGAAAACAATTCAATTTTGCGGGACGGCGTTTCGAAATCGAGCGTCGGGTTGGCGACGTGGGAGATGTTGAGCGCGCGTATGCCACCTTCCGCACGTAGGGCCGCGACCGTCGCATGGCCGGTGCAGTCATGATCAAGAATCGCATCAACCATCGCTTCTTCCGAAGCCCAGGGATGAAAACCTTCGAGGTCCAGGCGCTCAGCCAGTGACCTGACTATTGTGTAGAGCGAACGCGTCTCGCCGGGCGGCGCGAGTGCCTGTTCCATAAGGTAGAGATGCGTATGCGTCATCTTGCATCCTACTTCTTCGAGCCAGGCAGTGCCGGGCAGTACGACATCGGCAAAGCGCTGCGCGGTGTCGTTCAGAAACAGGTCGTAGCTGACGATGAGTTTTGTTCGTTGCAGACCCTTTTCAACATCCTCGGCGTCGGCATACGATGACAGCATATTCGTTCCCATCAATAGCAGGGTCTGAATTTGCCCATCGCGTAACGCCGCCGTGACGGCGGACATCTGGTTCGGGACGCCTCGCTTGCCCTTTCTGCGACCGGGATCGGCTATGCTGGCCAGGCCGCGCCCATGCGCGGCGCTTCCATGGCGCGGGCCGAAGCCACCACCTGGAATGCCAACGTTTCCAGTGAGCGGCGGCAGGCAGGCGATTGCACGAGCAGCTTGCCAGCCGTTGGCACCTTTGTGCATCGAGCTACCGCCGAGGACGATCATCGCCGGTCGTGTATTGGCATAGCGTCTTGCAAGCGCGACGATGCGCTCGGACGCAATGCCGGTGATGCTGGCGGCCCACTCTGGCGTGAATGTTTTCACGTGTGTCGCGAGTTGGTCGAAACCAACGGTGTGATTTGCGACGAAGCCCGCGTCGTGCCGCTTTTCTGAACAGATTACATGTGCCATCGCCAGGGCCAGCGCCGCGTCGCTGCCGGGGCGGATGATCAGCACGTCGTCCGACTTTGCAGCCGCTTCAGTCTTGCGAACGTCAATCGTCACGATGTGGGCGCCACGCTTCTTCGCGGCAAGCACGTGGCGCGCGGTATTCGGCTGGCTGGTGAAATTTGCCGCCCACAGGATGATGAGGCGGGAATGCTCGCCCATGTCTTCCTTGGTGTTGGTCTCGAGCATCCCGGTGAGGCCGAGTCCGAACGCCCCCAGGCCCCAACAGATCATGGTTGGAGTCCAGAACTGGCTGCCGTGGAAATTTGCGAAGCGGGCGAGTAGTTGTGCGTTGATACGTGTGCCGTAATTGGTTGTGATGGTGCCGTGGCCCGACCAGATACCGACGGCGCAAGGGTCCTGCATTCCGGCGACGATGCGATCGTACGCTTCGTCCCATGTTGCGCGCCGGAACTCTTCGCCGCGGCGATCCCGGACAAGCGGGTAGAGCAGGCGCGCGGGATTGCCAATGATTTCCCTTGATGCTTGTCCACGGATGCAGAGGAAACCCTGGCTGTCAGGGTTGTCTTTATCTCCTTTGACACTGACCAGTTCGCCGTCGCGCACCTCGGCCAGCATGCCGCAGAGCGTCGGATGGCAGTTCATCGGACACATCGTACGGACGATCGTGGAAGGATTGTTGGTCACCATAAACACCTTTTTTGTCGGGCGAGCCAGATAAGACAGTCGATCCATCTTATCAGGATGGCCTTGTGATCAGGACGGGCCTGGTATTGTGGGTAAGACGATGTGCCATTGCACCGGGATCGCGCCCAAATTCCGGCTACTCCGATGGTCGCGGGGTTGGTGTATGTGGTGTAATGGTGTTGTTAACGGCAACCTGCTGAACCTCCTTTGACTACCGATACCGCCAATACCGATCGCAAAGCGCTGATTGACGCGTTGCTTCTCAAGCTCGAAGGCGTTAGCGCAAGAAAAATCAATGGCCTCGATGCCTACTTTGTCAGTGACAGGATGTTTGCCTGTCTCAGCGGTGACGGTGTCGGGCTGAGACTGCCTGCGGCGATTGCGACGGAGTTGCAGTTTTCAAGAAACGATGTTGTCCCGTTCCAGCCTGCCGGTCTCGCGAGTACGCGGGAATGGATTCAGATCAATTGCCCTGAGGCAGCGGACTACGAGAAAGATCTCCAGCTTTTTGAGGATTCGCGCCAGTTCGTGAAGACTGGCCGGGGCTAACAACTGAATTCAAAAGCAAGACCCGGAGTGCGATAACCGGCGTTAACCCCTACATTGCAATCGTCAACTAATTGTCTGGAGGGGAACGCAATGAACAGCATGACTGAAATGAAAGCCGTGCTTGAAATGAGGCCTGCGGCGAGCAAGGACATACTGGCGGCGGCAACGATGAACGACCCGCGCTGGGCGGCGGTCCTCGCTCGTGACCCGGCGGCAGATGGCAGGTTTGTGTACTCGGTCAAGACCACGGGTGTGTTTTGCCGACCGTCGTGTGCGGCGCGTACTGCCCGGCCGGAGAATGTGCAGTTCCATGCGACCTGTGCTGACGCCGCACGCGCTGGCTTCCGGCCCTGCAAGCGTTGTAAGCCCGGGCAGCCTTCGCTGGTCGAGCAACACGTGGCGACTGTCGCAGAGATTTGCAAATTCATCGAAGAGACCGAGACTGTGCCGAGTCTAAAGGAGTTGGCTGAGCGCGCCGGGCTGAGTGTCTATCACTTCCATCGGGTATTCAAGGCGGCGACCGGCGTAACGCCCAAAGCTTACGCAGCGGCGCATCGCGCCCAGCGAGTCAGGAGCGAGCTTGAACGAAGCGCAACTGTCACAGACGCGATATACGGTGCCGGATACAACTCAGGGGGGCGTTTTTACGAAAAGTCGAACGCAGTGCTGGGAATGACGCCGTCAAATTATCGGGCGGGCGGTGCCAGTACCGAAATCCGTTTTGCGGTCGGCGAATGTTCGCTCGGGTCCATTCTCGTCGCAGCGACTGAACGAGGTGTGTGTGCCATATTCCTGGGCGATGAACCAGATGCACTGGTTCGTGACTTACAGGATCGTTTCCCTCGCGCCGATCTGATCGGGGGTGACAAAACCTTCGAAGAGATCATCGCAAAAGTAGTGGGATTCGTCGAAGCGCCTGGGTTGGGACTGGATTTGCCGCTGGACGTTCGCGGAACGGCGTTTCAGCAGCGCGTGTGGCAGGCGCTCGCAGAAATTCCTGCCGGTGCGACCGTAAGCTATACGGAGGTCGCCACGCGCTTGGGGGCGCCGAAAGCGGTTCGTGCAGTGGCGCATGCTTGCGCGCTGAATGCAATTGCAGTGGCAATCCCCTGCCACCGTGTCGTCAGAAACGACGGTGGATTGGCCGGATACCGGTGGGGTGTCGAACGCAAGCGAGCGCTACTTGAGAAGGAATCGACAGAGTCGAAAAAGTGAGCGCGCAAGCGGATATGGTGCTGCCTGTCCCGGCGACGCAACGCACCATCGATCGAATCCAGGCGTTCGACTGGAAAGATATATCGCGCAGCATGGACGAACGCGGCAGCGCGATTGTTGAACGCCTCCTGACGCTGGATGAATGTCGGTCGCTGGCCGTGCTTTACGCTGAGGAGGATGTATTTCGCAGCCGGGTAGTGATGGAGCGGCACGGTTTCGGGCGTGGTGAGTACAAGTACTTCGCGTATCCATTGCCGAACATCATGTCCGGGTTGCGGTCGGCCTTGTATTCGCGGTTGGTACCGATCGCCAATCGCTGGAATGACGCAATGGGCATTGCGGTTCGGTATCCGCAGAAACATGCCGATTTTCTGGCGCGTTGCCATGGGGCAGGGCAGCTGCGGCCGACGCCACTGTTGTTGAAGTACGGTGCTGAGGATTACAACTGCCTTCATCAGGATCTTTATGGCGCGCACGTGTTCCCGTTGCAGGTCGCGATTCTGTTGTCGGAACCGACCGTGGATTTTACCGGTGGCGAGTTCGTTATCACGGAACAACGCCCGCGCATGCAATCGCGACCTGAGGTCATTCCGCTTCGCCAGGGTGATGCGGTGATTTTTGCGGTTCATCATCGCCCGGTGCAAGGCAAGCGCGGTGTGTACCGCGTTAATCTTCGCCATGGCGTAAGTCGCGTGCGCAGTGGAACACGCCTCACGGCAGGGGTGATTTTTCACGATGCTGAATGAATACCGCAGAACAATGCGGTTGTTCGATGATTCGGATGAGCTTGAATCGAAGCGCGAATCGTTGGGATCTGGCGCAGTCGTGCTGCGCGGCTTCGCGACGAAGCGTTCTGGATCGCTACTGAATGCAGTTCAGGGCGTAGCAGCGAAAGCACCGTTTCGGCATCAGGTCACACCGGGAGGATTCCGTATGTCCGTAGCAATGACTAATTGCGGTGCGCTGGGCTGGATCACGGACGAAAACGGATATCGCTATGTCCCGGACGATCCGCTGAGCGGCGATCCCTGGCCAACTATGCCGGGCTGCTTTTGCGACCTTGCGAGTGACGCAGCGACGGAGGCCGGCTACGACGGGTTCGAACCTGACGCTTGCCTCATTAATCGCTACGATCCCGCTGCCAGGTTGACGTTGCATCAGGACCAGGATGAACGGGATCTGGATGCGCCAATTGTTTCGGTGTCACTCGGTGTCCCTGCGATGTTTCTGTTCGGCGGGCTGAAACGTTCGGACCGTCAGCGTCGCATTCCGCTTTGGCACGGTGATGTGGTGGTGTGGGGCGGACCGGCACGATTGCGGTATCACGGGGTGTTGCCGCTCAAGGAGGATAGTCATTCCGCATTGGGCAAACGCAGAATCAATCTGACGTTTCGAAAGGCCGGATGAACTGTTACTGCTCTGGCGTGCAAGCCTTGCGCGGGAACACGTCCAGGCCCAGCGAAGTGTGTACCGCCGATCCCTGATCGTGCGATTCGCTGCGATGGTTTGAACACAAAGCGTTATATTGCAACGCTTGTGCAATTTGAGGGTGATTTTCCAGGAGGAGAAGAATGAGCAACGAAAAACCCAGGGTCGGCTGTATTGGAGCCGGCGTTCTTGGCGCTGCGATCATGCGCCGCCTGATCGATTGTGGATTTGCGCCGGTGGTGTGGAACCGGAACCGGAAGAAACTCGCCGAGTTGTTGAAAGCGGGCGCGACCGAGGCGAAAAATCCTGCAGAGCTTACCCGTTCGTGCGATTTCGTGATCACCTGTGTCAGCGACGGCGCCGCGATGGATCACGTTGTGTTTGGGGATAATGGTGTAGCTGCTGCAGGCAGCGCCGACAAGGTTCTGGTCGACATGTCCACCTGCGCAGCGGCACAAACCCGGGACATGGCGAACCGCCTCCTGGAGCAATGTGGGATGGCATGGCTGGATGCGCCAATTTCCGGTGGTGCGCCTGCCGCACTGGAAGGGAAGATGGCGATCATGGTCGGCGGTCAACCGGACGTGTTCGAGCGGGCGCGGCCAGTATGGGATGCACTCGCCGGCCGGGCGACATTGATGGGGGAGAGCGGCGCGGGGCAGGCGACCAAGATGATCAACCAGGTGCTGGTTTCTACCGGACTGGCCGTGCTCGCCGAAGCTTGTGCATTTGCCGAGCGCGCCGGGATTGATGCAGCAAAAATACCGCAGGCGCTGTCAGGCGGTCGTGCGGATTCGCGGCAATTGCAGGAAATGTTTCCCAAGATGGTCGCTTCGGAATTCTCGATCACCGGTCGCGCTGCGCTGATGGTCAAGGATCTCGAACTTATCCACGATCTCGCCCGTCACGTCGGCGCGCCGATGCCGGTGACCGCAGGTGTAACGGAATCGTTTCGCAAGATGGTGGCCGACGGCTGGGGCGATCGGGACAATACCGAGATGGTTAACTTTTATCGTACACCGACCGGGAAAGGGTAAAGCGGACGCTGCTGTCTATTCCACGGTCTGGGAATTCGCTTGATAGCGGGATTCGCACCCACCGTGATCGCGGTTAGGTGCTTCACACGATTTCGGCCGGGCTGGTTTCTTCGCCAGTAACGTTTCGGGTGGAGTCGTCGTCGCAAATGTATCGTGCGGTGACCGACTCTTCCTGCATGGACTCCAAATGCACGTCGAAGTGCCACAGGTGATGCAAATGCTTCATGACTTCCTTCGCGCTGTCTTCGTCAAGCGGAATTCGGTCATGCTGCAGGTGCCGAATGGTAAGGGAGCGGTCACCCCGCAAATCGACTTCCTGCACCTGGATGTTCGGTTCCTGTGCGCTCAGATTGTATTGCTCGGCGAGTTCCTCGCGAATTTGCCGATAGCCGTTATCGTCATGGATCACGCTGATTTCGATTTCCTTTTCCTTGTCGTCGTCAACGATGCCGAACAGCTTCAAGTCACGAATAATTTTGGGAGATAGAAACTGAAGGATGAAGCTTTCATCTTTGTAGTTCGCCATGGCGTGGTGCAGCGTATCCAGCCAATCGCTTCCGGCAATATCGGGAAAGAACCGTTTGTCTTCGTCGGTTGGTTGTTCGCATATCCGGCGAATATCGGTAAACATTGCATAGCCCAATGTATATGGGTTTATGCCACTGAAGTGCGGTGAGTCGAATGCCGGCTGATATATTACGTTGGTATGAGACTGTAAAAACTCGAGCATGAAACCATCGGTGACCAATCCCTCGTCGTAGAGCGTGTGTAGCAGGGTGTAGTGCCAGAAAGTGGCCCAGCCTTCATTCATGACCTTGGTCTGGCGTTGCGGATAAAAATATTGCGTGATCTTGCGCACGATTCTTACTATTTCGCGCTCCCACGGCTCGAGTATTGGTGCATTTTTCTCTATGAAGTAAAGCAGGTTTTCTTGCGGTTCCGGCGGGAACTTCGGCCACTCTTCGACTTTGGCCTTTTTTTTCGTCGGAATCGTGCGCCACAGATCATTGACTTGCGCCTGTAGAAATTCTTCGCGTTCGTGCTGGCGGCGAGTTTCATCTTCAGCCGAAATCGAAGCCGGGCGACGAAATCGATCCACGCCGTAGTTCATCAGCGCGTGACATGAGTCCAGCAGGGATTCGGTGGCCTCTACGCCGTGTCTTTCTTCACACTCTGCGACGTATTTCTTTGCGAATAATAGATAGTCGACAATTGCACTGGCATCGGTCCATGTCTTGAAGAGATAGTTACCCTTGAAAAAGGAGTTGTGTCCGAAGCACGCGTGTGCAATCACCAGTGCCTGCAACGTCAGTGTGTTCTCCTCCATGAGGTAGGAGATACAGGGGTTTGAGTTGATGACCAGCTCGTAGGCGAGTCCGATGTGACCGCGCCGGTATTGTTGCTCTGTGCTCAGAAACTGCTTACCGAAGGACCAGTGATGATAGCCGACCGGCATACCGGTGGAGGAATAGGCATCCATCATCTGTTCCGCGCTGATGATCTCGATCTGGTTCGGGTAGGTATCCAGTCGATAGCGCTCCGCAACGCGGGCAAGCTCGGTCTCGTAGGCTTCCACATCCTTGAAAGACCACTCGGAGCCTTCGGCGATAGGTTTGCGTTTGCTCATACGGATTTTTTCTCAAAGAGATCATGAAACACCGGAAAAATATCCGACGAATCTGAAACTTTTTTCATTGCAAAATTGTCTGGAAATTTTTCCTGAATCTCTTCATATGCGTGCCAGAGTTCCTGATCGTTGCCCGAATTGATCTCGACGTAGGCGTAGTGCTGCACGTTCGGCAGGATACTTCCCTGCAGCAAGTCCCGGCATTGCGGCGAATCGTCTGACCAGTTTTCTCCGTCCGATGCCTGTGCTGCATAAATATTCCAGTCATTCGCCGGATATCGTTCGCGAACGATTTGCTCCATCATTCTCAGGGCGCTGGATACGACCGTGCCGCCGGTTTCCCTGGAATAAAAGAACTCTTCTTCGTCGACTTCGCTGGCAATCGTGTGATGGCGTATGAACACGACGTCGATTTTCTTGTAGTTTCGCTTCAGGAACAGGTGCAAAAGGATGAAGAACCGCTTGGCGATGTTCTTGATCTCTTGCGTCATGGACCCGGACACATCCATCAGACAGAACATCACGGCACTTGACGTGGGCACCGGTTGCTGGATGAAGTTGTTGTATCTGAGATCGAAATCGTCGAGAAACGGAATCTGGTTCAGGCGCCGTTGCAGCCTCTCCAGTTCAGATTTAATTTCCCGAACGCGGGCTTCGCAGCCTGCTTGCAGGGCAACCGCATCGAGTTCTTCTTTCAGTGTCCTTATTTGCCGGCGGATGGCGCCGCCCAGTGCGATGCGCCGCGCTTGTGCACCGCGTAGCGACTGGACGATATTGAGACGTGCCGGCAAGCCTTCACTGGTGTACCCGCCTCTTACCAGTTTGTAGGCGTCGGCGTCCTTGAGCTGCTTCTTGGTGAGGTTCGGCAGTTCCAGGTCTTCGAACATGAAGTCGAGGAACTCCTGCTGGCTGAGTTCGAACACAAACTCATCCATGCCTTCGCCGCTATCACTGGCATTTCCGCCGCCGCTGCCACCACCGCCGCCGGACGGGCGGGCGATTCTGTCACCGGTAATGAATTCCTTGTTGCCGGGGAGAATCCGTTGCTGGCGTCCACCGTGACCATGGCGGAACTGTGGTTCCGAGACATCTTTTCGGGGGATGCTGATTTCGTCGCCGCGATCGGTGTCGGTGATGCTGCGTTTGTTTACCGCGTCGGCAACCGCTTCCTTGATGTGCTTGCGATAGCGACGCAGGAACCGCTGCCGATTAACGGCACTCTTGTGCTTTCCATTCAGTCGACGGTCGATTAGCTGAAATGCCACGGAACATTACTGCGATTTGCGTACCCGCAAATACCACTCGGACAGCAAGCGAACCTGTTTTTCGGTGTAGCCGTGATCGGTCATTCTGTTGACGAAATCACGATGCTTATTCTTGTCTTCTTCAGATGCTTTTGGGTTGAACGAAATCACCGGCAGCAAATCTTCGGTGCTGGAGAACATGTTTTTCTCGATCACCAGTCGCAGTTTTTCGTAGCTGTTCCAGGCGGGATTCTTCCCGTCATTGGACGCGCGGGCGCGCAGCACGAAATTGACTACCTCGTGTCGGAAGTCTTTCGGGTTGCCGATACCGGCGGGCTTTTCAATTTTCTCGAGTTCGTTGTTCAGGGCCGCATGGTCGAGGATGTCGCCGGTGTCGGGATTTCGAAAATCCTGATCCTGAATCCACAGATCGGCATAGGTGATGTAGCGATCAAAGATATTCTGGCCATACTCGGAATAGGATTCCAGGTAAGCCGTCTGAATTTCCTTGCTTATGAACTCGATATATTGCGGTGTGAGGTACTCCTTCAGAAAATTCATGTAACGGTCACTTACTTCGACCGAGAACTGTTGCTGCACGATTTGCTGCTCCAGCACATACAGTAAGTGGACGGGATTGGCTGCGATCTCTGAAGAGTCGAAGTTGAATACTTTCGACAGTATCTTGAACGAAAAACGGGTCGACAGGCCGTCCATGCCTTCATCGACGCCGGCATTGTCGCGGTATTCCTGCATCGATTTGGCTTTCGGGTCGACGTCTTTCAGGTTTTCACCGTCGTAGACCCGCATTTTGGAGTAGATGCTTGAATTTTCGGGCTCTTTCAGCCTCGTCAGTACGGCGAATCGCGCCAGCATCCGAAGCGTGTCGGGCGCGCAAGGTGCCTCATAAAGCGCGCTGTTGCGAAGCAGCTTTTCGTATATCTCGATTTCTTCGGTGACGTGAAGAGAATAGGGAACCTTGACAATATTTACCCGATCGATGAACGCCTCGTTATTGCGGTTGTTCTTGAATGTTTGCCATTCAGCCTCGTTGGAGTGCGCCAGAATGATGCCGGTGAACGGTATGGAACCGATAGCTTCGGTACCGTTGTAGTTGGCTTCCTGCGATGCGGTTAACAACGGGTGCAAAACCTTGATCGGAGCCTTGAACATCTCTACGAATTCGAGAATGCCCTGGTTTGCTCTGCACAAACCGCCGGAATAGCTATATGCATCGGTGTCGTTCTGACGAAATTCTTCCAGCTTTCGAATGTCGACTTTTCCAACGAGAGCTGAAATATCCTGGTTGTTTTCGTCTCCGGGTTCGGTCTTCGAAACCGCAATCTGATTGAGTATCGATGGAAAACGCTTAATGACACGGAACTGGCTGGCGTCGCCCTTAAATTCCTGAAGACGTTTCGCTGCCCACGGAGACATGATGTTTTTCACATACCTTGCGGGGATGCCATATTCTTCTTCAAGAATTCGACTATCTTCCAATGGATCGAAAAGACCCAGTGGCGTTTCCTGTATCGGGGAGCCCTTCAGCGAGTAGAAGGGGGTTCTTTCCATCAGATGTTTGAGCTTTTCAGCCAGTGAGGATTTGCCGCCACCGACCGGGCCCAGCAAATAGAGGATTTGTTTCTTCTCTTCGAGGCCCTGCGCCGCGTGTCTGAAGAATGACACGATCTGCTCAATGCATTCTTCCATTCCAAAGAATTCATCAAACACCGGGTAGCGTTTGATAACTTTGTTGGAGTATATTCGGCTTAGGCGCGGGTCTTTCGATGTCTCAATCAGTTCGGGCTCGCCGATGGCGAGCAACAGCCGCTCTGCCGCATTCGCATAGGCAGCAGGATCTGTTTTGCAGATCTCCAGATATTCTTTGAGGCTATATTCCTGTTGTTCTGTATCTTCGTATCGGGTCTGGTATTCACTGAAGATACTCATTGCGTTTCTCCTTGCATCTGCGGTTAACTGATTTGCTCTGCAATTCGTCGCCGTTCAAAGATTGCTATCTTTTCAAGCTCGTCAGTGGTTGGTCAAAGTCCAAAACGAATAGTTCCTCCGGAAACTTGCCGTTGTCTGCGTCGCTTCGCAATTCGCAATCAATCAAAGTTCAACAGTAGTTGGCCAAATTCTCAAGCTTAAAGCGTGCCATGAGGTGCAAGGCATGCCCCCAGTGCGCGATTGAAAAAGGGAGTGACAAGTGACGTTGCGCAGAAAAGTATCGCGAGGAACTTTTCTGAAATTCATCGAGCACGGGAATTGCGTCGATCTGAAAAATTACCGCTGTGCAACACGCCATGCTTACGCACTTCGGCTGTTTCCGGCGCGCAGTTGCTGAATCTGTCCCCGTGAACTACGCCTTAGTGCAATCGATTCTTGCAAGCACTTACTGTCTTGTCAGCGGCGACGCCGACGACACAAGTTCCGCGTCAGCCGCCGCGAATCGCCGGGATCAGATGTACTTCGCTATTCGGTCCAATGGGGGCGAACCAGACGTCCTGAAAAATTTCGCCATCAATTGCGATGGCGAAACTGTCCTGTTCCAGATGCGGTGCCAGCGCCGGGTAACGCTCGCTCAGCATGCGCAGCAGCTGCTTTACGTTGCGCGCTTCGATTTCAACAAGCGCGTCCCCACCGGCTAACTGCTGCAAACTGCCGCTGAGGACGACGCTGGCCAAAACGGCTTGCTCTTCCTTCCAGCCTTATTACTGACTGTCTATCGCGTCGAGTACGCGTGGCGGTGACATCGGCAAATCGGTAAAGCGCACACCTGTCGCATGCGATACCGCATTGGCAATGGCACCCATTGGCGGGACGATGGGAGTCTCGCCAACGCCGCGCACGCCGTAGGGATGGCGCGGATTCGGGACTTCGACGATCACCGTGTCGATCATTGGAACGTCCGAGCACACCGGAATCCGGTAATCGAGAAAACCGGGATTCTGCAAGCGGCCGTTGTCGTCGTAGATGTACTCTTCATTGAGTGCCCAGCCAATGCCTTGTACTGCACCGCCCTGCATCTGGCCTTCCACGTAACTCGGATGTATGGCCTTGCCGGCGTCCTGGATCGCGGTGTAGCGCAATATGGTGACAGCACCGGTTTCCGGATCGACTTCCACGTCGACCAGGTGGGTGGCCAGGCTCGGGCCTGCGCCGGTCGCATTAATGGCGGCGTTGCCAATGATGGGTCCGCCAGTCTTACCGGCGGTCGCTGCCAGTTCCGCGAGCGAGAGCGACTTGGCGTCGCCTGCACCGGTGAAACGCGCATGTCCGTCTACCCATTCGACATCGTCCACGGGTACTTCCCAGATTTTCGCAGCACGGTCACGCATTTGTTCAATGACGTCGCGCGCCGCTTGCACAACGGCCATGCCGCTGGAGAAAGTCACCCGGCTGCCGCCGGTGAGGAAGTTGAAACCCAATGAACTGGTGTCACCGATGATGGAGCGCACATGCTCCAGCGGTATACCGAGTTCTTCCGCCGCCATCATGGAAAGCGAAGCACGCGAACCGCCGATATCCGGTGTACCGACGACCATCGCAACGCTGCCGTCTTCGCCCACGTTGAGCGAGGCGCAGGTTTCGCCACCGATATTGAACCAGAACCCGGAAGCCACGCCGCGGCCCTGATTGGCTTTCAAAGGGGCGGCGTAGTGCGCATGGGCGCGGGCAGCTTCCAATGTCTGCACCAGGCCGATCGGCCCCAGTTTGGGTCCGTAAGGTGCCCGCGTGCCTTCCTTGGCAGCATTCTTGAGGCGGAAATCGACCGGATCCATATCGATCTTGAGTGCGACTTCATCGATTACGCTTTCCACTGCGAATTCCGCAATCGGCCCGCCGGGAGCGCGATACGCGGCGACCTTGGGACGGTTCACCACGACATCAAATCCGATGACGCGTACATTCTCAAGCTCATACGGAGCGAAAGCGCACATGGCGCCTGGCTGCACCGGTGATCCCTGGAAAGCGCCCGCCTGATATTTCAGCAATGCGTCGGCTGCGGTAATGCGGCCGTCTTTGGTCGCGCCGACCTTTACCCAGAGCTTTGCACCGGACGTGGGCCCACTCGCCTGAAAAACTTCCGTACGTGACATCACCATTTTGACCGGCTGGCATGCCTCGCGCGATAGCGCCAGTGCCAGCGGTTCCAGATAGACAACGGTCTTGCCGCCGAATCCGCCACCGATTTCCGAAGCAGTGACTCGCAACTGCGAGACTTCCATTCCAAGCAACTTGGCGCAGAAGGCACGCACGATGAATTGCCCCTGGGTTGTGCACCACAATTCCGCTTGTCCGTCTTCCGACACGTTAGCCAGGCACGCGTGCGGCTCGATATAGCCCTGATGCACGGGCTTGGTCGTGAATTCGCGCTCGACGACAACGTCGGCCTTGGCGAAACCTGCGTCCAGATCGCCGAAGCCGAACTCGACCCTTTTGGCGATATTGGACGATTTGGTCGGCGTCGGTTCAACGCCGATGGTGTACATGTCATCGTGTAACACCGGTGCGTCAGGCTGCATCGCTTTTTCGACATCGATTACATGGGGCAGCACTTCGTAGTCAACGTCGATCAGCGACAATGCTTGTGCCGCCACAGCGTCACTGACCGCCGCCACTGCAGCCACGGCGTGGCCTTCGTAGAGTACTTTTTCGCGGGCCATGACGTTGCGGGTGATGTCCCTGTAGTTCACCATCATCTCGCCGGCTGGAATGAACTCCGAGGGCTGGTCGAGCAAAGCGGACGAGGTGATCACCGCCTTCACCCCTTTCAGGGCCTGCGCTTTGGAGACATCGATTGATTTGATGCGTGCATGCGCGTGCGGGCTGCGCAGCACCCTGCCGATCAGCATGTTGGGCAAGTGCATGTCGGCGCCGAATTTGGCGCGTCCGGTTACCTTGTCCATACCGTCCGGACGCAACGGGCGTGTTCCGACGATTTTCAGCTCGCGTGCAACCAGATCGGGACTAGTCATGTCGTTCATCGCGGTATTCCTTTCATGAATTCTTTGGCTTCAGGCTCTTTGGGTCGCTGCGCTTTTGCTGGCCGCGCCGCTCTGTTTCGCTGCACCTTTCATATCTGCGGCAGTATCGAGCACGGCGCGCACAATTTTGTCGTAGCCGGTACAGCGGCACAGGTTACCGGCCAGCCAGTACCTGACTTCCGTCTCGGTTGGATCAGCATTTTGCTCCAACAGCGCTTTCGCAGCCACCAGAATTCCTGGTGTACAAATGCCGCACTGCAGAGCAGCGTGCTCCAGAAATTTCTGCTGTAGCGGATGCAGCGTTTCGCCGCTGGCCATGCCTTCGATGGTTTCAACCTGGCGGCCTTCGGCTTCTACGCCGAGCACCAGGCAGGCGCATACCAGGCGGCCGTCCAGCATGACGCTGCACGCGCCGCAGTCGCCCGAGGAACAGCCTTCCTTGCTGCCGGTCAAATACAGTTCGTCGCGTAGTACATCGAGCAGGGTTTGCTCAGTGGCGCACAGGAACTCCACTTCGTCCCCGTTTACGGTTGTGGTTACGTGTCGCTTGGTCATTTTTGGTCTTGGGCTCCTATTTCTTTGCGGTAGCACGTTCGCAGGCGATCGCAGCCGCGCGTCGCGCGAGTACGCCTGCCACCTTGACGCGGTAGGCAATCGTGCCGCGCTTGTCGTCTATGGGATTGCAGGCCGCGCTTGCCGCGGCGGCCAGTGCCTTGAGCGCAGCATCGTCGACGCTCGTTCCGATCAAGGCCTTCGCGCAATTGGCTACGAGCAGTGGCGTCGGTGCGACGGCGCCAAGTGATACGCGAGCGTGCGTGCAAATGCCTTTGGCGTCGAGTGTCAGCGAAACACCGGCCCCGACCACGGCGATGTCCATTTCGGTACGGGGTATGAATCGCAGATAGGCGTCGCTCGCTCTGGCCGCGGGAGAGGGAAATCTGAACCCAAGGACAAACTCGCCGGGTGCAAGGGAGTTTTGTCCGGGAGCGGTGATAATCTCTTCGGCCGGAACTTCGCGTTGGCCACTTACCCCGGCCACTTCGCAAATAGCGCCCGCGGCAATGAGGGCCGGCACAGAATCGGCCGCCGGGGATGCATTACAAAGATTGCCGCCAAGGGTGGCGCGACCCTGGATCTGTGTTGAACCGATCAGTTGCAAAGCTTCAACTACGCCGGGCCAGGCGGCAGCGAAGGCGGCATGTTCGCCAATCTCGGCGCACGACGTAGCGGCGCCGACTCTCCAGCCTTTCGAATCGTTCTCAATTCCCCGCAAGCGCGGGACGTCCTTAAGGTCGACCACAAGGCGCGGCGCGACCATACCAGCGCGCAGCTTGACCAGTAAATCCGTGCCGCCGGCGAGTACGTGGGCGCCATCTTTGGCAAGCAGCCCGGCCGCATCCTCGGCGCTAGTCGGTGTTTGGTAGTCCATATGTAAAGCGCTCCCCTCTAGGTATATTTTGCATTTTAGTGCGCTCCGATCTCCTTATCTGCCTCTTGCCAGATCAAGATCGGTTGAACGCAGTTTACCCGAATCGGGCAAAGAAGCCGGACCCCTGTATGCACTGGCGTCAAGTCCCGAGAAAATCGTGCAGCTTCCCGGAGTGACGCGGGATTGTTCGACGGCCGGGTTAGTGGTTAATGATTGCAATTGAGCCTCAGCCGGCATTCGTCCTCCGGATCGAACTGCACCTCATTTCCAATCCTGGTGCTTCAAGCCATGGTTACGAAATTCGCTTTACCCGCACTGCGCGGTAGCACACGTTCAAGCCGGAAGTTCCACCAACTCATTGCGGCCACACCGGTCAACACCACGCATGCGATACAGGCTGCGCTTTGAAAGGTCGGGAACATTCATTTCCCGATGCTGGCGGGTCGCGAGTTCGCGGTCAAAATGGGAAGTGGTCGGCATGTATCGGATCGTGATTGCGCGACGCTGTTGCGGCGTATCGTTGCTGTGCGATCCGTGGATGAGATACAGATCGAACAATATCATCTGGCCGGCCTCGATCTCGATCGGTTCTTCTCTCTCAAAACCCAGCGCGCGCCAATCCAGTTCCTGGTTAAGGGTCAGCCTGGTGGCATCGACGGTGCGATGATCGTATAGCTCGCGCGGTTGGTGCGATCCGGAAATGACCCGCATGCAACCGTTGTCCAGGGTCGCGTCATCCAGGGCCAACCAGACGCTGGTTGTGGCGAGCGGTCGCATGGGCCAGTACTGACCGTCCTGATGCCATGGTGTCGCGACGCCGTCATGCGCCGGCTTGCCGAATACACCTGTTCCCCAAACAGCGATGTCCGGGCCGGTAAATTCCTGAACCATATCAAGAACATCTGTGGCACCCGCAATTGACAGGATGCCCGGCGCGTAACGTTGCAGGTCGGGCAGGTAATTGCGCCGGTCAGCCTGAGTTTCGAGTGCAGTCTCGACAAGAGCCTGCAATTGAAGAAGTCGGTCAGCCGGCAAGTGCCATCGCGGCATCACCCAGCCATTTTCGTTAAAGTGTTCCCGGTCCGCACTGGTAATCACAATACCCAGACCTCGATTAAATTATGTTGAACGAGCGTCCGAAAGGTTGCCGCCTTGACTAGATGCGCCTCGTTGCGTGGGATATTACTCAGCATTAGTCTCAAGAATCCGCTGATGTGCGCTACAGGTCAGTTTCGTAGCGCGAGCGCACTGCGGCGTCGAATTCTTCGATCTTCTGTTCTTCCAGACCACCGCTTTGGGAAATTTCCCGGCCGAACGAGATATTGATCTGTTCCAGCCAGGTTTGCGGTTTCCACAATTCGGCGCGCAAGAACGCTTTAGCACAGTGAAAATACACCGCGTCGATTCTGATGCGGGTTACCAGCAAAGCCGCCGACCCGCGCGCGGACAGCTTGTGACACAGTTGCGGATCGTCATCGAGTTCGGCGCGGCCTTCGACTCGTAGCGTCTCACAGGTGCCGGGCACCAGAAATATGAGACCCACCTTTGGATTGTCGAGAACGTTCTCCAGGGTGAACGCCAGTTTGTTGCCCTTGCGTTCGGGAATGATCAGCGTGTTGTCGTCTGCGATGTTGACGAAACCGGGTGCGTCGCCTTTGGGCGAAACTTGCGGCAAGCCGTCTTTTCCGCATGTCGCGAAAAACAGCATCGGAGACCGTGCAATGAAGCCGCGCGCGGCCGCACTCAGTTGCGAGTGAATCTTCAGGCGCACCAGTTCGTTCGGTGTGCCAATCAGTTCGCGCAGGCGTTGAGTCGATTGAATAGATGCCATTGGTATGTTTGTTCCAGCGACAGGGGCGCGAATACGCCCCCGATTCGCTTTGCTATTTCATCGTTGGCATAACGAACTCGGCGCCCTTGCGGATGCCCGTCGGCCAGCGGCTGGTAACGGTCTTGAGGCGCGTGTAAAAGCGCACGCCTTCCGGGCCGTAGGCGTAATGGTCGCCGAACAGCGATCGCTTCCATCCGCCAAAGCTGTGAAAAGCCATTGGCACCGGAATCGGGACATTGATGCCGACCATGCCAATCTGTATGCGGGTCGAGAATTCGCGGGCCGCATCGCCGTCACGGGTGAACAGCGACACGCCATTGCCGAACTCGTGTGCGTTAATCAGGTTAACCGCGGATTCGAAATCGGGCACCCGCACGATCGATAGAACCGGCCCGAAAATTTCTTCCTTGTAAATGGTCATGTCTGGCTTGACGTTGTCGAACAGGCATCCGCCAATGAAAAATCCTTTCTCGTGACCTTTGACCTTGTGTCCGCGACCATCGACTACCAGGGTCGCACCTTCTTTAGACCCTGTGTCTACATAACCGGTGACCTTGTCGAGATGTTGTTTGGTGACCAGCGGCCCCATGTCAGGATTGTCTTTGGTTCCGTCGTTGATTTTCAGCGATTGCGCGCGCTCGGCGAGTTTTTCCACCAGCTTGTCGGCAATGTCGCCAACGGCAACGCCAACCGAGATCGCCATGCAGCGCTCGCCGGCTGAGCCATAGGCCGCGCCGGTTAGCGCGTCGACCGCCTGATCGAGATCGGCATCGGGCATGACAACGAGATGATTCTTCGCGCCACCGAGCGCCTGCACGCGCTTGCCGGCGGCAGTTCCGGTGCGGTAGACATATTCGGCGATCGGCGTCGAGCCGACGAAACTGATGGCAGACACGCGCGGATCATTGAGCAGGGTATCGACCGCGACTTTGTCGCCATGAACAACATTGAAAACGCCGTCGGGCAGGCCTGCTTCCTTGAGCAGGTTGGCAAGGTATACACTCGCGGACGGATCACGCTCTGAAGGTTTGAGAATAAAGGTGTTTCCGCAGGCGATGGAAATCGGAAACATCCACATTGGCACCATCACGGGGAAGTTGAACGGCGTGATTCCCGCGCAGACGCCCAGTGGTTGCCGGACCGAGTAGCTGTCGATGCCAGTGCCGATCTGTTCGGTGTATTCACCTTTGAGCAGTTGCGGAATACCGCACGCAAACTCGACAACTTCGAGGCCACGAATGACTTCGCCTTTTGCATCGGAGAGCACTTTGCCGTGCTCGCTGGTCAGGATGGCGGAGAGCTTGTCCATGTCGCGCTCGATCAATTCCTTGAATTTGAACATGACGCGCGCGCGCTTGAGTGGCGGTGTTGCGGCCCAGGCGGGAAGGGCGTTGTGCGCGGCTTCTATGGCGGCACTGACCTCGGATTCAGTCGCGAACGGTACGCGTCCGGTTATGTCACCTGATGCCGGATTGTAGACGTCCCCGAAACGGTCGCTGTTGCCACGTACGTCGCTACCGTTGACGAAGTGCGCGATTTCTTTCGGGAGAATGGTTTCCTTGGTTGCGGGTTTGTTCATGTCTTCCTCATGTCGAAATGGTTTGAATTGGCTGAATGCGTTTGTGGCTTCAATCTGCGGCGTCAGTTCTGATTTTGAGTGGTCGCAATGTCGAATTGATCGTCCAGTGGATAGATCGGGCGACGTAAATGCTCATAATTGAACATGGTCCAGTCTGACGAACCGACGCCGACGCCATCGCAGTACACAGCGTTTTTGGCAATCGGCAGAAACACCGGCCGGAAGTACATACGCGATTTGAGCAACAGGTATTTCTTGCGCGTCGGGTCAATGCCAACGCTGGTGAATACGCCCCGGTCCCATGGTTCCTGCAGGCGTTCGGTAATGACAATCTCTGCTGCGTCCGTCGCAAACACGACAGTGCGGCCCATCATGGCGCGTACGCCGGTAAATTGCGGCCCGGTGATGGTGTATTCGCCATCCGTGATGGCGCGCACTACACCGGTGAGTTCCAGTGGTTCGCCTTTGCGGTTGATGGCCGGCATGTCCATCTTGCCACCGATGGGCAGCGTGACTTGCGCACCCACTCCCGCCTTGATCAGTATGTCGACCGCTTCAGGATCGCGAATCGGCCCGACCGCGATATCGCTCAGCCCCTGACGCAGCGCTTCTTTCAACACATGCATGGTGTCCTGCGTTGCACCGGTAGCGCAATTGTCCGGGTGATCCAGCAGGAGGATTGGGCCTTCGCTCATCTGTTTCGCGTTGCTAATGGCTTGCTCGAGTGGCTCGTCATGCCATATGAAGTCTTCCTTCTGCGACCATGCGACCGAAAGAATGAAATCGCGTGCCGTTTCGGCGGCGGCGCGGTCGCCATCGGCGATGACAATGGTGCTCATACCCGCTTGCGGGATGTCGGCCATTGGAAAGCCGCCAAACGCAGACGCGACCAGCGCGCCGTCTCGTTGCACTTGGTCCGCCGCGTTTGCGTAGTCCTTCATCGCACCTTCATCGGTGTTCATTTTCAGCGTTTGCGCAAGTATAGGCACGTTCCCCCACACCATCACCGGTTTGACTTCACCTTTCAGGTAGCGCAACAGAATACTGCCGGCCAGTTCACCGGTTTCGTACATATCGATATGCGGATACGTTTTGTAACCGGCAATGACGTCACAGTTGGCAACCATTGTTTCGGTTACATTGGCGTGCAGGTCGAGCGACACCGCAATCGGCGTGTCAGGTGCTGCCGCGCGCACTTTTTCCAGCAACGTGCCTTCACCGTCGCCGGTTCGATCTTTCACCACCATTGCCCCGTGCAAATCTAGAAAGATGGCGTCGCAGCCTTTTGCCACTGCATCGCAAATCACGTCGCAGAAGCGATCGTAGGCAGCCGGGTCAACTGGCCCGCTCGGGTAGGCGAAGCCCGCGACCGGTGTGACGATCTCTGCTTTTTCTTTTTCAGCGAGATCGATGAACGCGCCAATGGGTGTACGCGTGCCTTTCATGGCGCGGTACGCCTCGGCGCCCAGATAAGCGCCGTTTGGACCGAATGATTCCCATGGGGTTGGAACCGGCGAGAAGGTGTTGGTCTCGTGTTCCATTTGAGCGATGACGAATTTCATTGTGGGGTGGCCGGTTTCTTCAAATTAGAAAATGCTTTAACCACAGAGACACAGAGGTACAGAGAAAATCAAATTCAATTGAAAAACAACATCAGGCAAAAATGCGAGCTGCAACTACGACAGGGATGGGGCGTTCCCGACATTTCTGCACACTCTACGCGTCAAGAAAACGGACAGGTTCCGTCACAGCAAGCCCGTATGTCGATTTCTTGACTTATTCAAGTTTGGTTTTCTCTGTGCCTCTGCGTCTCTGTGGTGATAGCTTTTGTGTGTCTAGCGAAACACGCCCTCAGGCCAGTGACTTCAGCGCGTCACCAAGCGTACCGATGATTTCGTCGACGTGCTTTTTCGTTGCAATCAGCGGCGGTGTGAGCGCGATGGTCTCTCCGCCCGAGCGTACGAGCACGCCGTTCTGGTAGCACTTAAGGAAAGTGTCATAGGCTCTTTTGCCGGGGTGCCCCGAAATCGGTGCCAGTTCGACGCCGCCCATCAGACCGAAGTTGCGAACATCAATGACGTGCGGCAGACCTTTGAGCGAGTGAATTGCTTCTTCAAAATATGGCGCAAGTTCTTTGCTGCGATCGAAAAGGCCTTCCTGTTCGTAGATATCCATGGTTGCGACTGCCGCCGTAGTGGCCAGCGGGTGGCCCGAGTAGGTGTAGCCGTGGAAGAATTCGATCGCTTCTTCCGGTCCGTTCATGAAAGCGTCGTAAATTTCTTTCTTCACCAGTACTCCGCCGAGCGGAACCGCACCATTCGACACGCCTTTTGCAAAAGTGATTATGTCGGGAACGACGCCGAAGGTGTGCGACGCGAAGGCTGAACCGGTACGCCCGAAGCCGGTAATGACTTCATCGAAAATCAGCAACAGGCCGTGCTTGTCGCAAAGTTCGCGCAGTCTTTGCAAATACCCTTTCGGCGGAACCAGAACGCCCGCGGACCCGCAGATCGGCTCTACGATGACGGCAGCGATATTTGAAGCGTCGTGGAGCGCGACGATGCGTTCCAGTTCGTCCGCCAGGTGCGCGCCCCATTCGGGTTGGCCTTTGCTGAAGGCGGCGTGTTCCAGATTGTGGGTGTGCGGCAGATGGTCGACACCGGGTAGCAGCGCCGCACTGAAGGCTTTGCGGTTGGGCGTCATTCCGCCGACGGAAATGCCGCCGAAGCCGACACCGTGATATCCACGTTCGCGGCCAATGAGCCGATGGCGTGGCTTGCCGAGTGCAGTGTGGTAACCGATGGCGATTTTCAGTGCGGTATCGATTGCCTCTGAACCCGAGTTGACGAAAAACACATGATCCAGGCCTTTGGGCGCAAGTCGGGTCACCATCTCGGCGGCCTGAAATACGGTCGGATGAGACATATTGAATGCAGTTATGTAGTCGATAGACTGCGCCTGTTTCTGTATGGCGTTGACGATGGGTTCGCGGCAGTGGCCCGCATTGACGCACCACAGCCCGGCTATACCATCGAGCACTTTGCGCCCGTCGGTGGTGTGGTAATGCATATCCTTCGCAGTCGCAATCAGGCGAGGAGCGGCCTTAAACTGTCGGTTCGGCGTAAAAGGCAACCAAAGTGGGTCGAGGTTCAGTGACTGATTTAAATCATTTACTGCCTGGTCGTCTCGGATGTTCATATTTTCTCCAAACTTTTCTGCGTCGGAAACGTTAAGCGCAGGCGAATTTTCAAAAAACAATCACGCCTGATTGCGTCGGTAACATCTGGCGCTGCTTGGCGCCGAACACAAGCCACATCGGCAGGAGACGGAACACGTCGGCTGCGGGCATACGTGCTGCTGAACCACGCAATTATAGTTGTGTCACGCTCGGTACACCAAGCGATGCGGGCTCGCGCAGTTGTAGCTCTTAGACTTTAACGATCATGTCCGGGGTAACGAAGATTTCTTCGTACGTAGCAGAAACCGCCGCTCCCATGGCGTCGGAAACCGTATCCCTAACGCCAATTCCTGCGCCAGCATTTTGTTTTAACGATGACCTCCTGGCCGTCGGTGACAATCTCGTGAACACTTGCCGGCGCGACGCCGATCTTCATGATTTCTCTCCAAAACTGGAAGTAGTTAGGGTTTGAAGAAACGATACGTGCTCTGCCGTGGTGTTGGCTTGCGAAATGTGTGACAAAATCGACTTAATGTGGCAGTTTCCATCGTTCAAGCGATATTCTGAGCAATTATCAGTCATGTCGTTAGATAGATGCGACGAAATGGTTATCGAAGAGCTGCAAAAGGACGACTGCGTCGGCCAATGTGCAACTCGCAAGTGTTGTCAGCCTTTCCGAATCCGCATGCCTGCGGCAGATCTGGCAATAAGCAGCGACCAACGAGGTTTCTTTGATCGTCGAACGGCAATTTGGCGCGCCACCGCGAAGGGGAAAGATTGCATCTGAATCGACCGCCTCAAGACAATCCGTGCGTAGTTGCCTGGCTGCTATGGATACCTTATCCTCGCGCCTTCCTGTGCCGATTTATTCTTGAAACAGTCAAATTATGGACCTCACGTTTACTCCTGCAGAAGTCGCTTTTCGCGAAGAAGTGCGCGCGTTTGTCGCAGAAAAACTGCCTGGCGACGTCGCTCGCAAAATCCTCGAACATCGCCACATAGAGAAGGACGATGTGCATCGCTGGCATCGCGCGCTGTATGAAAAAGGCTGGATCGCACCCGGTTGGCCTGAGGCATACGGTGGTGTCGCCTGGAATTCAGTTCAGCGCCACATTTTTGATGAAGAGACTGCTTCCGCGGGCGCGCCGCGTCTGTCACCGTTTGGGCTGAGCATGATTGGTCCGGTGCTGATTGCCTACGGAACAGATGAGCAGAAACAGAAATATCTTCCCGAGATCCTGTCCGGAGAAACGTGGTGGTGCCAGGGTTATTCGGAACCTGGATCGGGGTCGGATCTGGCGTCGCTCAAGACCCGGGCCGAACTCAAGGGTGATAAATACGTGGTCAATGGCCAGAAAACCTGGAATACGCATGGCAACTGGGCGGATATGATTTTTTGTCTGACCAGGACTGACAGCAGTGGCAAAAAGCAGCAAGGCATCTCGATGTTGTTGATTGATATGAAAACGCCTGGTATCGAGGTGCGGCCGATTGTTACTCTGGACGGTGGGCGCGAGGTTAATGAGGTCTGGTTCGAAGATGTCGAAGTGCCGGTCGAAAATCTGGTTGGTGACGAGGGCCGGGGATGGACGATCGCCAAGTTTCTCCTGTCGCACGAACGTACCGGCATCGCCGGGGTTGGAGTTTCCAAGCGCGAACTTGTGTATCTGAAACACATCGCCTCGCAGGAGCAGGTGAATGGAAAACCATTGATCGATGACCCGGTTTTTCGCGATCGCATCGCGGAACTGGAGATCGACCTCATGGCACTGGAAATGACAGTGTTGCGGGTGGCTTCTGCAGAGAGCGAAGGCAAGGCACCCGGTCCGGAGGCGTCAATACTCAAGATCAGGGGTTCCGAGATCCAACAAAGACTTACCGAGTTGCAAATGGACGCAATCGGTCCGTATGCGCTGCCATTTCTGCCGTTGTCGTGGGGTGAGAACTGGGTTGGACAGCGAATCGGGCCGGATTACGCGGCGCCGCTTGCCGCACGTTATTTCAACATGCGCAAGACAACGATTTACGGCGGCACTAACGAAATTCAGCGCAACATAATTGCCCAGCAAGTGCTGGGGCTGTAACTAATTGCCCAGCAATGCTGGGACTGTAACTAATTTGCCCAGCAGTGCTGGGTTTGTAATTAACTTCCCAGCAGTGCTGGGTTTATGAACGAGGCGGTCATGGACTTCTCACTGACTGAAGAACAGCAAATGCTCCAGGATTCAGTGGAGCGCTATCTGGAAAAGAATTATTCCTTCGAACTCCGGCGCAGCATGGTGGACGAGCGCCAGGCGATGTCGGAGGAGATATGGAAGGGAATGTCGGAACTGGGCTTGCTAGGCGTGCCGTTCTCCGATGAGTACGGCGGATTCGGAGGTGGCGGCATCGAGACGATGCTGGTGATGGAGGCAATAGGCAAGCATCTGGTGATGGAGCCGTATTTGTCGACTGTGATTATGGTCGGCGGCCTGGTCGATATCGGCGCTGCGGAGTGGCAGAAGAAGATTCTGCTGCCGGGGATTGTTAACGGTTCGATGCTGCTGGCGTTTGCGCACTACGAGCGGGAATCACGTTATGACCTCGGGCACGTTGGCACGCGGGCAACATTAGATGGAAATGTGTGGGTACTCGAAGGCAAGAAGACACTGGTAATGCATGCGCCGGTTGCAGAGAAGCTGATTGTATCTGCACGCACCGAGGGCGAGCCAGGCGATCGCGACGGCGTAAGCTTGTTTATCGTCGAGTGTGACGAAGAAAATCTGGGCGGACAGGAATATCCGCTGTTCGATGGCACACGGGCACTCGAGGTGCAGTTGAATGGGGTGCGCGTCGGTCCCGAATCCGTAATTGGAACGATTAACGGTGCCATGCCCCTGATCGAAAAAGTTGCTGATCGGGCGATGGCAGCGTTGTGCGCCGAAGCGGTTGGTCTGATGGGGGCGGTGTACAGTATGACGCTCGAGTATCTCAAGACGCGCCAACAGTTTGGCATTCCGATCGGCAAGTTTCAGGTGCTGCAACATCGCACGGTCGACATGCTGATCCATCTCGAGGAAGCACGCTCGATGTCCATTCTGGCCGCGGGCAAAGTTGACTCGGATAACGCATTTGAACGCAGACGTGCTGTTACCGCCGCCAAGGCACTGATCGGCCGTGCCGGTCGTTACATCGGGCAGGAAGCAATACAGTTGCATGGCGGCATGGGCATGACTGACGAACTGCCGCTTGGACATTACGTCAAGCGCCTGGCAGCGATCGACGTGCTGTTTGGGGATGCTACCTATCAGCGATCACAGTTTGCGCAGCTGCGCGAAGACACAGCAGCTACCGAGTTCGTACAACCACGCAAGGCATGGAAGCAGATATAGGTTTCTCCCGACTTGTGGCCGGATTCGATCCCTGTTCAAACCCGGCGCGCCGATACTGGCGCGCGCATACGAAATGTCGCGGTGGTTTCAGACGAAGCTCCGCGTTAGCTCTTCAACGGTTGCGAGTCAAAAATTACTTGAGTGCTTGCTGAATCGCCTTGTGTTGCGCGCGGCGTTCAGACCTGGGTGGCGTTTTTGTAAGGTTTAACCATGTTGCTGCGCACCTGGATAGCGTTGTCTGGCGCTTGCGGGTGAAGTTGTGAAACCAGTCCTTGACCGGCCGCGCAATTCGCGTAGCTGGTTTTTTTGTTTTTGGAGTAATGAATATGATCAAGAACGTCGGGGTAGTTGGTGCAGGATTGATGGGTTCGGAAATCGCACTGGTGTTTGCGCTTGCAGGGAAAGACGTATTGTTGAACGACGCGAACGAGGAGAATCTCGCGCGCGCAATGAAGAATCTCGAAGGAATTTTGCATAGAGGTGTAGGTCGCGGTTTTTATGAAGCCGATCAGATAGTGCCTACTCTTGGGCGCATTCATACGACAACGAAGCTTCAGGACTATTCGGACCGTGATCTCGTAGTCGAAGCTGTGTTCGAAGACGAGGCGGTCAAGGCTGCGGTGTTCGCGAAACTTGATGAGGTCGTTCCCGAGAACTGCATCATTGCCAGCAATACTTCGAGTATTTCGATCACTGGATTGTCGTCGCATGTAAGCGCGCAACGTCGCAGTCGCTTTATCGGTACGCATTTTTTCTCGCCGGTGTCACGCATGAAGCTGGTAGAGGTGATTCCTGCGATGGATACTGCGCGCGAAACCGTCGATGCAACGATGGAAGTTTGCAAGGAATCAGGCAAGACGCCAATTGAAGTCAAGGACGTCGTTGGTTTCGCAGTGAACCGTCTCCTGCACGCCCTGGTGATTGAGTCGATGCGGCTTGTCGAGGAGGGCGTCGCGACGCCGCAGGATATCGACGTCGCCTGCAAACTGGGGCTGGGTCACCCAATCGGCCCATTTCAGTTGCTGGATTTGACGCAGAACAGTCTGTCTTTGCAGGTGCAGGGAATTTTGCATGATGCTTATGGCGAACGTTTCCAGCCGAGGCCGATTCTCAAGCAGATGGTGCAAGCCGGATACAACGGCAAGAAAGCCGGCCGTGGCTGGTACAAGTACGACAAGAAGTCTTGAGCCGGACTGTTGATATTAGACCGGTGGTCGAGACCGGTCAGCTTGTCAACAACAAGTAGCGCAGCGTGATTGAATTCAGCGAGATTAAATGGAAAAGAAACTCAGGTACTACTGGGAAGATTTCAAAGTTGGCGAACGAATCACCGTCGGAACGGTTAGCGTAGATAAAGATGAGGTCATCGAGTTTGCGTCGCGCTACGATCCACAGTCGTTCCACATAGACGAAGAAGCCGCCAGGCAATCAATTTACGGTGGCTTGATCGCCAGTGGCTGGCATAGCTGCGCGCTGATAATGCGGCTGATATGTGATTCCTACATGCTGGAAGCGGCCAGCCTTGGTTCGCCCGGGCTGGACAGCGTGCGTTGGCCGAAGCCCGTGCGTCCTGGGGACACGTTGACCGCCTACCGGACAACGGTGGAGTCGCGGGAATCGAAAAGCAGACCGGAAGCGGGTATCGTAAAGACGTTGTGGGAAGTGGAAAATCAAAAGGGCGAACTGGTCATGACAATGTCTGGTATTAATCTGTTTTTGAGGCGCAACCCGGGTATGGCGAAATGAGTGAACATTTTCGGCACAAGGTTCATGTGTTGTTTTCCAAAGAGGGGCTCGAGCACGAGCATCTCGAAGGAAAGGTGGCGGTGGTGCTCGACGTGTTGTTTGCGACCACAACAATTGTTAGTGCTTTTGCCGAAGGCGCAATCGAGGTCATTCCGACCCTGGATGAGGCAGGAGCAAATGCGGAGGCGCAGAAACACCCGCAAGACGGTTTCGTCCTTGCCGGTGAGTTATATGCAGTTACCCTGCCCGGATTTGCACCGCCTACGCCGCTCGCTCTGGCGAAGCACGCACTTGACGGGCGCAGGCTGATCTATTCGACGACCAATGGCACGGTTGCGTTGAAACAGTCCGCTCAGGCGGATCATGTCTATGCCGCCGCGCTGGTGAACGGGAAGGCGATCGTGCAACGTCTGCTCAACGAGCATGCCGGTAAATCGGTGTTGATCGTTTGTTCCGGATCGATGGGGAGTCCGAACCTTGAAGATATGTATGGGGCAGGCTATCTGGTAGATTTGCTTGTTGATGCCATCGGCGCTGACGGAGATACGTTTTCCGATGCGTCATTGGCGGCACGCGCGGTGTATCGGGCCGAACCGGCCGAACAAGCGCTGCTTCGTTCCCGGGTCGGTCGCATAATGATTGAACGCGGCTTGCAGGACGAGGTGCAGTTTGCGTCGCAGCTCGGTGTGCTGGATGTGGTGCCCGAATTGAAATTGGGGCACTTGACGGCGTAAGATGTTCGGGTGTCGTTGCGCGAATCCGCTCTGGCCGCCAACGGCGAAACTGAGAGGGAGGCTGGGTATGCGTCTGATCTTGCTGACTATGTGTATGTGGATTTGTGTTGGTTCAGGTGCTGCGTGGGCGGCGATTGATTGTAGCCGCGCCAAGACAAACGCCGACTTGATGATTTGCTCAAACAGCAAGCTTGCTGCGGCGCAGGAAGAAATGGCGTGGGTTTTCCGCCAGGCTGTGCGGCGCGGCGTTGACCAAATCCTGCTGCGGGACAGCCAGCGCAACTGGTACGAGAATGAACGCAATGTCTGCAATGACGCGTCCTGCCTGTTGAAGGCATTCAACGACCGTAGCGCCGAACTCGCTAGCTATTGATATTGTTTTTGCTGCGTTGATTACAGCGACGCAGTCAAGAGACCGGCGACGCAGTCAAAGAATTGGCGCGCAGCCAATTATTCAGCGATGTAGTCACAAGACGCCAACGCCGTAGTCAAACGTTTAGCGGCGCGGTCAGGTCGGAGTCAGTCGTCAGCTCAGAAATCAGCTGGGCAAGCTGATCGCGGACTTCCGGATTCAAAGCTGCGCCGGGCTGGCGAACGCGATTGCCTGCGATCGCGCCACGCATGCGCAGGATTTCCTTGCGTACGGCGACGCCGGGCTGTTGCTCGAACACGACAAGGGGCAAGAAGCGCGTGTAAATGGATCGGACCCGTTCCCATTTTCCTTCCCCCGCAGCAGCCACCATTGCCATCAGAACCTCGGGGAACGCGAAACCGGTATTGAAACCGTCCGAACCGGCTTGTAGGTCAAACAGGCCGTAGAGCGCGCCAAGCCCGGTCAGGATTGGAATGCGGCGGTGTTTCATTCCCGCGATCAGCGCGCGAATTTTGGGCGGGGTGGGTACGGCTTCTTCCTTGATGCATGAAACTGCTGGAAGTTCGCCGACGATGCGCAGTATGAGTTCAACCGGCATGTGCACACCTGAGGACGCCGGATGATCCTGCAGCACGATAGGCAGGCTGGTGGCTTCGGCAATTGCTGCGAAATAGTTGAACACTCTTTCGTCCGATGGCACTGGCTCTGCGTGCGGCGTGATCATGACCGCTGACGCTCCGGCTGATTCGGCCATTCGCGCGAGATCGCAAGCCGCGCGGTTACCGCTCGCGCTTGCGCCGGCAATGACTGGCATGCCGTCGGCGGCGCCTACAGCGGCACGGATCACGTGTTCGCGTTCGTTATCACTTAGCCGATTCGCTTCGCCGAGCACGCCTAGCACGGTCACGCCGTCGACACCGATGCGCTTCATAAGCTGCACCAGCCCGGTCATTGATTCAGTGTCGAAAGACTCGTCTTCACGGAAGGGGGTGGCAAGTATGGGAATGACGCCTGTGAAGTTCATTTGAGGATATTACGGTTGAACATGAACGCATGATACTAGCGTAGTGCTTCACAATTAACGCCACAAAAGATGGCGAGAATTCGCCCGATACTGCGTTACAAATCCTCGCGAGGTGTACGCACCGGAGCGCGGAGCAGGGGACCCTTTGGGGATGCGACCGCGTAGGTGTGTGTCAAGCCCGCGCCTGTCGCAGTGCGAAAGCATCCCGCTACCGGGTGCGGCTGCGACCCGTTAGCCGAAGGCCCGTTTGCGGGAGCAGAAGCATTGCGCCCCGTTTCACAAATGTTGATCGCAGCCTTCAGCGCCCCTTCCCGCACCGGCGCTGCGCGTACCGGGTCCGGGGCGCATCCCCGCCAGCGGGGCCCCTGCTCCGCCGTACGCGGGCGCACCTCGCTGTGGTTTGCGCCTTGTCTGAGGCGAATTTCGCCACTTTTGTTTATTTGAACGCTCTATCTGCGATCCAACATAAGTGCCGATAACCGTGAAGCACTACACTAGCCGAGCCGGTAGAATCCGGCATTTCCGCAGATACAGGCATTGGGGGGACGCACTATATGGAAATGATCAGAAACCGACTCAAGCAAGGGTTGCGCGAGAAGAAATTGCAGTGCGGTTGCTGGATGAGCCTTGGTAGTCATTCGGCTGCGGAGATTTGCGCATCGGCCGGGTTCGACTGGGTGCTCATCGACATGGAGCATGCACCAAATGATGTTCCCCAGGTTTTGCATCTGTTGCACGCAGCGGCAGGCTATCCGTGTTCCGTCATGGTCAGGGCGTACTGGAACGACACTGTGCTGATCAAGCGTCTGCTTGATCTCGGCGTTCAGTCCTTATTAATACCCAATGTTCAGACCGTGGACGAGGCGAAGCGCGCGGTCGAAGCCGTTCGCTATCCACCGCGCGGCGTGCGCGGCGTTTCCGCGAATTCGCGTTCCAACCGCTTCGGCCGAATCAAGGATTATTTCAAACACGCAGACGACGAATTGTGTCTGATGGTGCAACTGGAAACGCGCAAAGGTGTTGAGAATCTTGAGCAGATTGCGGAGATAGATGGCATTGACGGTTTGTTTATCGGTCCGCAGGATCTCGCAGCGGACCTGGGGCATATTGGAAACCCCGCGCACGCAGACGCGCGCGCGGCGATGAGTGACGCAATCGAGCGAATCGACAAGACCGGCAAAGTGCCGGGCATACTGGCTTTTGTCGAAGCCGACGCAAAACACTGGATTTCACAAGGCGCGCGATTTGTTGCGGTGACCGGCGATTCGTTCTTGCTGGCAAGGTCGACTGAATCCGTGGTCGCGGCATTCGCCAAGTAAAGCCGACTCGATATTCCACGGACGACCAACAAGGTGATTTCATGACGAAACTCAAACTCGGGTCTGCAGCTGAACTGGCCGGCTACAAGGATAAAGAGGTGGTAGTCAGCGACTGGCTCACAGTTACCCAAAAAATGATCGATGACTTTGCAGACGCTACGCACGATCATCAGTGGATACATGTCGATCCGGAGCGTGCCGCCCGCGATTCTCCGTTTGGTGCGACCGTGGCGCATGGGTTTTTGACCTTGTCGCTACTGCCGCATTTCATGACCGACTCGATTGATCTTGGCCCGTCGCGTCTGGGTGTGAACTACGGGTTAAACCGGTTGCGGTTCACCGCCCCGGTGCGGGTGAATTCCAGGCTGCGCGCCCGCTTTGTTCTGAATGACTTGCAGAACATCGACGGCGGCGTGCAGATGGTGTGGGCGGTCACGATCGAGTGCGAAGGATCCGAGAAGCCGGTGCTTGTTGCGGAGTGGCTCGGGCGCAGCTATGCGTGAGTGTCGCCATTTGAAATGAATCGTCAGTGGCCGAAATTGATATGAACCGCCACTTGGCGCTATGAGCAATCGCGTTCCTGCAATCTTCGTGTCCCATGCTGCGCCGGCACTTGTGATCGAATCGGCAGACCGGACGCACCAGTTTCTGAGGGGCCTGGGATCGCAATTCGCAAAACCGAAAACCGTCCTGATTGTTTCCGCGCACTGGGAACAAGGCACAGCTGGTGTGAGCGCTGCAGTCAAGCCGGAGACAATTCATGACTTTCACGGATTTCCGGACGCGTTGTATCAGATGAGATATCCGGCGGCCGGAGCGTCGGAGATGGCCGAGCGCGTTTCGGAGTTGTTGATCGACGCAGGCATCCCGGTGCGAATCGATTCCGGGCGCGGCCTGGACCATGGTGCCTGGGTGCCTATGTCGCTGATGTATCCGGAGGCCGATATTCCGGTTGCGCAACTGTCAGTACAACCAGCGCTCGGAGGGCATCATCATCTTGCAGTCGGGAAGGCGTTGGGACCTCTTCGGGACGAAGGTGTATTGATTCTGGGCTCGGGCGGTCTGACGCATAATCTCGGAGAGCTCGACTGGAGCGGTTCGACGACGACCATGCCAGCTTGGGCATCGGAATTTCAGAATTGGATTTTCGACGCAATCGATCAGAAGCGGGAAAATGACTTGGCGGATTACCGGCTGCTCGCACCGCACGCGGCGCGCAATCATCCGACGGAAGAGCATTTTCTGCCACTGCTGGTGACGCTTGGTGCGGGAGACAATGGCCGCCGCATACATACTGATGTGTGTTTCGGGACATTGGCGATGGATGCGTACCGCTTCGATTGATGCGTGACCAATGTTCTCGATATCAAGTATGTGCGTGAATCGGGGTGGCCGGATTGTACAAACCGAGTATGACAATAAAACTGGAGCGACATGGCTAGAGCCGACTTTCGTTTTTCTCACTCCCTGCGCGTGCGCTGGGCCGAAGTTGACAAGCAGGACATCGTCTTCAACGGCCACTATCTGACGTATTTCGACGTTGGCGTTACCGAGTATTACCGGGCGATTGGCAAGCCGTATCCGGACGTAATCATTGCGGAAGGCTCTGACCTGTACGCAAAGAAAGCCGAGATCGAATACCACGTATCTGCAGTCTATGATGACATCATAGATGTCTGCGTTCGTGTTTCCCGGATAGGCCGCTCGAGCTTTGAGTTCGCGATCGAGTTGTATCGCGAAGATGAACTGCTTGTTTCGGGAGCGCTGATTTACGTGAACGCAAACCCGGAGACGCGAAAATCGGCGCCTCTGCCGGAAGCGCTGGCTGGTGCATTCCGGGAATTCGAATCAACGCCTCCTGATGAGCGTCGCGTCGCGCGCTAGAATGTCGCGACCCACCTCATGCACGTCGCGCGCGGAATTGTCATTCGCAAGATACAGCAGTCATCAAACAGATAGGGATCGATTATGGATTTCGAATTTTCTCAAGAAGTGAAAGTCCTGCAGGAACGCGTTTCTGCTTTCATGGAGAAGCACGTCTATCCGAACGAACAGCGCTTTCTGACCGAGGTAGAGACGAACCGGAATGGCGGCAACGCGTGGATACCGACCGAGATCATCGAGGAACTCAAGCTGAAGGCGCACACCGAGGGTTTGTGGAACCTTTGGAGGCCGAAAGGGCATGGCGGCACGTTGACCAACCTTGAGTACGCGCCGCTATGCGAAATCATGGGCCGGGTTTTCTGGGCGCCAGAGGTATTCAACTGCTCGGCGCCCGATACCGGAAACATGGAGACGATACTGCGTTACGGTAGCCCGGAGCACCACAAAAAGTGGGCAGAACCGCTGCTTGCCGGGAAAATACGTTCTGCATTTCTGATGACCGAGCCCGAAGTCGCATCATCTGACGCGACCAATATCCAGTGCCGAATTGAACGCAAGGGCGACGATTATGTGATCAACGGTCGCAAGTGGTGGTCTTCAGGTGCGGCCGATCCTCGCTGCAAGATCCTGGTGGTGATGGGCAAGACTGATCCGGACAGCGCCAATCGTCACAAGCAGCAGTCGATGGTGCTGGTTCCAAGTGACACGAAGGGCGTCACCATCGAACGCCACCTTACTGTGTTCGGCTATGACGACGCCCCTCACGGGCACGGGGAAGTTACCCTCGAAAACGTGCGTGTTCCTGCGTCGAACATCCTGCTTGGTGAAGGGCGTGGATTCGAAATCGCACAAGGCCGCCTTGGTCCCGGGCGCATACATCACTGCATGCGCATCATTGGTCAGGCTTCGCGCGCGCTTGAATTCATGTGTAAACGGCTCAAGTCGCGGGTCGCATTTGGCAAGCCGATTGCAGAGCAATCTGTTTGGCACGAGCGTATCGCCGAATCGCGCATCATGATTGAACAGGCACGTCTGCTCACGTTGAAAGCGGCTTACATGATGGACACCGTTGGAAACAAGGAAGCGCGAATGGAGATCGCGATGATCAAAGTCATCGCGCCGAATATGGCGCAACAGATTATCGACTGGGCGATTCAGGCGCACGGCGGCGGCGGTGTTTGCCAGGATTTTCCACTCGCGTCGATGTATGCGAACAACCGCACCTTGCGTCTTGCGGATGGTCCCGATGAGGTACACCGTGCCCAGATCGCGAGGCTTGAATTGCGCAAGTACGCGTAAGTTTAACTGGCACGAATTTGACCGAAGAGAAATCGTAGTCCGGCTGCCGGGTTAAAGAACGTCGACAGTCATGCGGCGTTCTCTCGTTGCGGCGCATCCATACCGTCTTGCACGGCGTACATCGTCATTGTTCATCGTGCAGCCATGGATCGCATCCATATGCATTGTCGTTTCTGTGTCAGGTATTTGAGCGCGTATCGCCCCAGTTCGCTTGCGTGCCTTGCGACTTGTGGGAGGCGCGGAATTTCACGCTTGTCCGGGTATCCGGGAACAAGACGCCGGTGAACTTTCTGACAACTCGAACGAACCCACGTGCGACTATTTGCAATTCGCAGGAAGACAGAGTTGTCGTGGTAACGGACGACGTTGCCTACGAAATTTCCAGCCGGTATTACCCTACATTCTGTAAGGGTATGGTGCGGCAAATACTATCTGCCCAGATCGGAAAAGCTTCGCCCATCGGTATGGGCGAAAGCAATGATCTGCATTCCCTGATATGTCCTTTGCTCCTGCGTATTGGGAGTACATTTCTCGTTTCGAAATCCGATTTCTGCGTTAAGCGCGTTCGCAATACAGGCAAGAAAAAGCGCGCAACAGGCCGCAGAATGTTCGGTGATGATTCGCTTCTTTCATCGAAAACTGGCCGCCGATGTTGCAGTGCCATTAACACCCATGGCAGGTAGAGATCCCAGTGTCGATGACGCGCTGCAACATTAATGAGATTCCAGGCCTGTGGAGGTCATGCGTCGCCACGTCGATTCCACTAGCTGTAACCGCAATCCGGAGTTCCGTGTGGCGCACGGAACTCCGGCCGTTTGTCAATGTTTGATTAAGCGGTTTTTGCAGAGCGAACAAAGAGTTGTCGAGGCTTGAATCGGCTGTTCAGTTCGTGTACTTTGCGCCGGTAACTTTAGATGTTACGTTCCCTGTACCTACAAGCTTCGAAAGGGGGAGTTTGCAATGAAAATAGCTTTCCAAGTTAATGGAAAAAGAACGAGCGCAGATGTTGCGCCGGACACGCCGCTGCTCTGGGTTCTTCGCGACACGCTGGGATTGACCGGCACGAAATTCGGTTGCGGAAAAGCTCTGTGCGGTGCGTGTACCGTTCACCTGAACGGTATGGCCGTTCGCTCGTGTCAGACCCAGGTCGGTTCAGTTGCTGGCCAAAAAGTGACGACAATCGAAGGATTAGGTGGCAATCACCGAGTGCAACGCGCCTGGATGGCGCTGGATGTGCCGCAATGCGGTTACTGCCAGCCCGGCCAGATGATGTCAGCGTCGGCTTTGCTCGCCATGAACTCAAATCCTTCTGATCAGGATATCGATGCTTTCATGTCGGGCAATATTTGCCGCTGTGGCACGTATCCGCGTATTCGCGCAGCCATCAAGGCCGCTGCGAGAATGTCCTAAGGAGAGGTCTAGACATGGAAAATATCGTTAAAAACGAAACGCGTCGTGACTTCCTGAAAGTCAGTGGCACCGTCGCAGGCGGTCTGGCCCTCGGCTTCTATCTTCCTGGCGGCCCGCGTGTTGCACAGGCAGACGGCGGTGGTGGATATGCCAGCCCTAACGCATGGGTGCGCATCGGTCTCGACAATGTAGTCACTATCATGGTTGCCCGCTCTGAGATGGGTCAGGACGTTTACACGTCCATGACAATGCTCGTTGCGGAAGAACTTGAGGTGGACATCAACAAGGTCAAGGTCGAGATTGCGCCACCAGCTGAGGTGTACATCAATGCTCTGCTCGGCGGCCAGTTGACCGGTGGATCAACTTCAATCCGTGATGGATGGGAAAAGCTGCGCAAGGCTGGCGCTTCAGCCCGCATGATGCTTGTTGAAGCTGCGGCTGACGAGTGGGGTGTAGCTGCTGGACGATGCACGGCGGTTGACGGGGCTGTGACCGGACCGGGCAATCAGAGAGCGACCTACGGTTCTCTCGCAGCCAAAGCGGCGGAAATGGAAGTACCAAAAGAGGTGCCGCTCAAGCCCGCCAGCGAGTTCAAGATCATTGGTAATGTTCGTCAGAAGCGTCTTGATACAGCTGCCAAGGTTCGTGGTACGGCTCAGTTCGGTATTGACACCCGCATCCCGGGAATGGCTTATGCAGCAGTTGCCATGCCCCCGATGATCGGTGGCAAGCTTGCTTCGTATGACGACACACGTGCCAAGGGTATCCCCGGCGTGAAAGATGTTGTGCAGTTCAGCCAAGGCGTTGCAGTGGTTGCAGTTGACTACTGGACGGCAAAGAAGGCGGTTGCCACGCTCAACGTTCGCTGGGATGCCGGTCCAAATGCAAACAGCGACCAGCGCTCGATTTGGGATGGCATGGAGACGGCGGCCAATCAACCAGGTGCAGTGTTCCGTGAACATGGTGATGCTGACGCCGGTATGATGAATGCGGCCACTACCGTGTCTGCTGAGTACCGCCTGCCGTTCCTTTCGCACTCGCCGATGGAGCCGATGAATTGCACCGCGGACGTGCGTGCCGACAAGGCCGTCATCATCACCGGGACCCAGTTCCAGCAACTGATCCCGCACGTTGTCGCGGGCGCTACCGGACTGAAGCCAGAGCAGGTCGAAGTTCAGACCACCTTCCTGGGCGGCGGTTTTGGTCGTCGTCTGGAAATGGACTTCCCGATCGCCGCCGCGGAAATTTCCAAGGCTGCAGGGATGCCTGTCAAGATGGTGTGGAGTCGTGAAGACGATATGACGCATGACTCGTATCGTCCTGCCGGTATCTACAGAGTCAAGGCTGGTCTCGACGACAAAGGCAATCTGTCGGCGATTCAGTTCCATTCCACTGGTCCGTCGATCTCGGCACGTATGTTCCCGAGTATCGTCAAGGACGGAATCGATCCGTTCTCGGTGGAAGGCGTCGACAACTTCCCGTACACGGCCGATGGTGGCTTGCGCTTTACGTATCAGATGCACGATACAGGCGTTACCGTTGGTTACTGGCGTGCGGTGTCCCACAACCAGAATGCGGTTGCTGTTGAGTCGTTCGTTGACGAAATGGCGCATGCTGCTGGCAAGGACCCGATCCAGTATCGTATGGACATGCTCGACATGGGCTCGACCAAGCATCAGTGGTCAGGTCTTGCTGCGGGTGTGGCGGTTGGTCCAAGGATCAGGCGTGCCTTGGCTCAGGTCCGGGCGAAGTCTGGCTGGGGCAAGAAAATGCCTGCTGGTCGTGGACAGGGTGTTGCCGTGATGGAAGGCTACAACACAGTGATCGCAATTGTTGCCGACGTAACTGTCAGTGGCGGTTACGACGTGCAAATCGACAAGATCACAGCAGTTGTCGATGCCGGCACGCTGGTCCACCCGGATCAGGCACTGGCTCAGATCCAGTCGTCCATTAACTTTGGTCAAGCCGCGTGCATGTTGGGTGAAATCACCATCAAGGATGGTGGCGTCGAGCAGAATAACTTCGACACCTATCGTGTTACGCGAATAAATGAAGCGCCCAAGACGCTCAATATTCACTTTATCAAGAGCAAGACCACTCCCGGTGGTCTCGGTGAGCCTGCGACTGCAGTTGTCCAACCGGCAATCGCAAACGCGATTTTTGCCGCTTCGGGCAAGCGCTGTCGTACCCTGCCGTTCACGCCAGGCAACATCGGCGCGTCTGCTTAGTAGGATATCTTCGGAGCTGTCTTCCTTGCAATAAGGCAGGCAAACCGGAGTGTAAGACCGGACCCCTCAGCGCAAGCTGGGGGGTCTTTTTTTTTGTAGTCGTGACCCGCAGGCTGACTAGCAGCCTGTCGGACTCAGGATGATGCGGCTGCAACGGCAGGAGAACGGCACAGATTTCACCGTTTTCTCCTTACATATTCCCGATATGCGCGTCGAAATCGTCAAAATCTGTCCTCGCTCTCCCGCCGTTTCGCTTTCGCACACCTGAGCCCGGCAGGCTGCTAGAATCGTTATCTCCGGTTGGATAGAACGGTTAGCGATATGGATAGCGTAGATCTGCAAGTACTTAAGAGCAGTGTGGCTTGGCGTAAGCAGGGCCACAAAGTCGTACTCGTTACAATCGTCGAGACTTGGGGATCGTCGCCCCGGCCTGTTGGCGCCATGCTGGCGGTGCGCGATGACGGTCTGGTGTCGGGGTCGGTATCCGGCGGTTGCGTTGAGGATGACCTGATATACAAGATTCGCGATGAGTCCCTTGCGGTCGAACGCCCGCAAGTTGTGACGTACGGCATCACCAAGGAAGAAGCCGAGCGGTTTGGACTGCCCTGCGGCGGTACTCTGCAACTCGTACTTGAGACGGTGGAAGATGATGCGGCGCTAGGTGAACTGCTTGAGCGGGTTGAGCGCCATGAACTGGTGAGCCGCACGCTTGATATGGACACGGGCAAGACCCAGCTTGAATCGGCATCGCGAGATGATGTCTTGTCCTTCGATGGAAAAATTCTCAGGGGCGTATACGGTCCGCGGTGGCGTTTGCTTGTTGTTGGTGCCGGCCAGTTGTCCCGTTATGTGGCGCAGATGGCGCAGGCGCTCGACTATCACATCACGGTGTGTGATCCACGCGAAGAGTATGCGGAAACGTGGGACGTAGACGGCACAACATTAAACCGGGGTATGCCTGATGACGTTGTGAACGCCATGAATCTTGATTCGCACAGTGCTGTCGTCGCGGTCACTCATGATCCCAAGATTGACGACCTGGCACTTCTGGAGGCGCTAAAATCCCCGGCGTTTTATGTCGGCGCCCTGGGTTCACGTCTCAATACTGCGAAGCGCCGCGAACGTCTTGCGATGTTCGATCTTTCGGAGTCAGAACTCGATCGTCTGCACGGACCGGTCGGGCTGCGTATCGGCAGCAAGACGCCGCCTGAGATTGCTGTTGCCATACTTGCGGAGTTAACCGCAGTGCGGCATGGCGTGGAGCTGGCGACGATCGGCACGAACGAGAGCAAGCAGGTGAGTGCGGATGGAAATCAGGCGGTGTGTGTGACGACTACGGCCTGAGGTGCGCCGTAGTGCAGCTTCTCGGGAGCTTTGCGGCTCCCGATATTTTTTGGGGTCGGCACAGAAATTTGGAAGGGTAGGCGATGAGATTGAAGGGCAAAGTGGCAATCGTGACGGGCGGGGGATCCGGATTCGGCGAAGGAATCGCGAAGCGTTTTGTCGAGGAGGGCTGCAAGGTCGTGGTCAACGATATCAATGCTGACGGCGGAGAGCGTGTAGTGGCAGAGATCAAGTCGAGCGGCGGCGAGGCGGCCTTCACCAAAGGTGATGTATCAAAAGATGCCGACTGGGCTGCGCTGCTGAAGTTCGCGCTCGATACGTTTGGTGACCTTGATATTGTCGTAAACAATGCGGGCACGACGCATCGCAATCAACCGATGCTGGACGTGTCCGAGAAGGACTTTGACCGGGTATTTGCGGTCAATGTGAAGAGCCTTTTTCATAGCACCCGAAACATCGTTCCACATTTCCGCAAGGCCGGTGGCGGTGTGTTCATTACCATCGCTTCTACTGCCGGCGTGCGTCCGCGTCCTGGCCTTGTCTGGTACAACGGCAGCAAAGGCGCTGCGATCACGATGAGTCGATCGATGGCGGTGGAACTTGCCCCTGACAAGATTCGCGTGAATGTTGTCAATCCCGTAGCTGGAGATACACCGTTGCTTGCCGAGTTCATGGGTGCTGATACGCCCGAGATTCGAGCCAAATTTGTGTCCTCGATTCCGCTGGGTCGGCTCAGCCAGCCATTGGATATCGCGAACGCGTGTTTGTATCTGGCTTCGGACGAGGCTGAATTTATTACCGGTACATGTATCGAAGTTGATGGTGGTCGCTGCGTATAGAATCAACTCAGGTTCAGGCTGCATGACCGGACACAAAAAAACACGCTGCAAGTAGCGTGTTTTTTTGTGTGATTATTTGCGGAATGAACTCTGCCGGTGTTATGCACCGGTGAATGCTTGTATGCCGGTTTGCGCCCGTCCGAGAATCAGGGCATGTATATCGTGAGTCCCCTCATAGGTATTGACGGCTTCCAGGTTCATCACGTGGCGAATCACATGATATTCGTCAGAGACGCCATTTCCACCATGCATGTCACGCGCCATACGCGCAATATCGAGCGCTTTGCCGCATGAGTTTCGCTTAATAAGCGAGATCATTTCGGGTGTAGCAAGTCCGTCATCCATCAGACGGCCGACACGCAGCACCGATTGCATGCCAAGGGTGATTTCAGTTTGCATGTCCGCCAGTTTTTTCTGCACCAGCTGATTTGCGGCAAGCGGGCGTCCGAACTGCTTCCGTTCAAGGGTGTATTGCCTTGCAGCTTGCCAGCAAAAGTCAGCTGCTCCGAGCGCACCCCACGCAATGCCGTAGCGTGCCTTGTTGAGGCAGCCGAATGGACCTTTGAGCCCTTGCACTTCAGGTAGCAGGTTTTCGTCAGGCACAAATACATCCTCCATGACGATTTCGCCTGTAATGGAAACGCGCAGGCTGAACTTTCCTTCAATTTTAGGGGCGGATAGTCCCTTCATGCCGCGTTCCAGGACGAAACCGCGGATCACATCGGTTTCGTCCTTGGCCCAGACAACAAAAATATCGGCAACAGGGGAATTGGTGATCCACATTTTTGCCCCTTTGATTGTCCAGCCACCGTCGACCTTGCGGGCGCGCGTGACCATGCTGCCCGCGTCGGAACCGAAATCGGGTTCAGTCAGGCCGAACGCACCAATTTTCTCGCCCGAGGCAAGAGGCGGGAGGTATTTCATGCGTTGCTGTTCGGTGCCGTACGCATAAATCGGGTACATCACGAGACTTGACTGCACACTCATCATCGATCGATACCCGGAATCGACACGCTCGACTTCGCGAGCGATCAGTCCATATGAAACGTGGTTTACGCCGGGACACCCGTACCCATCAATGGTCGAACCAAGAAATCCCATTTCTCCCATTTCGCGAAAAACCTCACGATCAAATCGTTCATGCCGGTGTGCTTCGAGAACACGCGTCATCAGCTTCTCGCTGCAGAATGTACGCGCCGCATCGGCGATGATGCGTTCGTCCTCGCTGAGTTGTTCGTGGAAGAGGAAGGGGTTTGCCCAGTCAAAGACCGGACGAGTTTCGGGAGCGTTCATGAGTTTAGATCGTTTGGCCGTTGGAAATGGAGGGGCTGAGACTTCGCGCAAGTTTACACGACCAGATTGATGGCTGGATGTCTACCGGACCCAGGGCGCGCGATGGCGGACCAGCCAGGATGGCAGGGCAGACTTTGCCGGTTTCGGGTGGAGGTAAAGCTGAGTCTGTTGTGAATGTGTAGCGAGAAAGCGCTGAAATATGGGCCGCGCTGAGTCCTGCGTCTTGACTCGGCTATAGCGAAACTATCCCGGGATTGACAGGCTTGCAGAGAACGTCGGCCACTGCCGCATTGATCGCAACCGCATCGGCAGACGCTAACGTTCTGAACACATGTCGAAACCGTCACGCCATCCAGTTGCATAGGTTGAATCGGTTTTAAAGCGATTCTCATCGCGAACGGTGCTTGCCGGCTGACGTGTACTGTCGCAACCGTCTACATAGCCATCGCGAAACGCAGGTGGATAGCCTGCAAGATTGTAATCAGGTTGCTCTGATTGTGATGGCGATTGTGGCTGCGGTGAAACGCATGCAGACATCAGTAGAGCGGCTGTAGAAATTGTGGATATAAGTCGCATTCGGGAAACGGTTGGTGTGTTGCCGAGGCGTGTTGGCGAGATTCTTGTCACAGAATCAGTTGCCATAAGTAGCATGCCGGCGCGACGTAGCAGATATGCGAATTTTCGCATTTCCAAAAGTAGCGTGCAAAAAAAAGCGCCCGATAAGGGAGGGAATCGGGCGCTTCAACGCGCGTGAGCGCGTTGTACAAACATCGGTCATCTTTCAGTTGCTTGTCATTTAAGCTTCAGCCGTCGATCCAGGTGGTTGTTAGGCAGGAGTTACAGAATCAGTGAATCCTAGCCCACTGAGACGACAGCGCCGTTGACCAATTGCACTTTTTCCCCGATCGAAAATTTGGGGAGCTGGTGCTCATAGATGGTTCTGAGGCTGCCGTCCTCCATTCGCAAGCGAATGATAAAACTGGTTGCGCCATCGTACTTACGGTTGTTGCCGTTGTATGAATTGCGGTTCGAGCGAGCCAGCATGGGAACGGGAAACCGTTCTTCCGTTGCATTGGTGTTCTCAATGCCCACTGTAAACGGACCGATTTGGGTGTGTTTGATCGGCATCGGCAAGTCGTGCCGGTCTATCGACTGAATAACGCCACAGCGATCACACCCGGTTTTGGCAATCTCGTTGCTGCGCTTCCCGTCGCGTAACTTTGCCTGCCTGATGCTTGCGTCAGTTCCATTCACGGCACTGCGTGTAAGGCCGACGTGGGTGGGCATAAACGTCGGTGCCGCTGGTTCCTCTTTCACTGCTTTTGCCGCCTCCTGGCTATCTTGTCTGGAACTGGGGAGGAACAATTCAGAGTTGTCGGAGCCTACCGAAAGTTGGCCGGTGATCGCCGCGATGCCGATCCCGCTGAAAGTGGCTACAGAAAGAATCGCGCAGAAGGCAAGCGGGCGGATAAGTCGATTTCGTTCGTTTCTCATGCGTGCATCAACGTTTCTTGTTAAGTGCATCGAAGTTGTGTGACAAGTCATGTAGCAATGATGATGCCAAATGTGAGAATCAGCCAAATACAAACACTTAGGGTATATATCTCAGGTGATATCTGGAAGAGGGCGACTCCGTTAGGCGACAAATTCCTTTGACTCCAAGCTAATGTTTTGTTTTAACGATGAAAACAGATCGCGGCATTGCGGCAATCGTTTGGCATCGAACTTACGCCTAGAGTGCCTTAAACAGCTTCGGGTCGAGGTGATGCCGCTGAAGCAACTTGTAGAACTCTGTCCGGTTGCGCTTCGCGAGCTTGGCAGCTTTCGTCACATTACCGCCTGTGATACGGAGTATCTTGGCCAGATACTCGCGTTCAAATTCACTTCTGGCAGATTCGAAAGAGGCCAGTTCGGAAGTGCGCCCACGGATAGCGCTCTCTACCAGGGCAGGTGTGATGATCGGGGTGCTGGCCAAGGCGACTGCCTGTTCAACGACGTTATACAACTCGCGAATATTGCCTGGCCAGGGCGATTTGACCAGCATTTCGATCGCTTCGGCCGAGAAGCCGTTGAGATCCTTGTTGTACTTGGCGCAGATTTGTTCCAGGAAATGGCTTGCCAGCACCGGAATATCTTCGCGCCGCTCGACCAGTGAAGGCAGGCTGAAGGACACGACGTTGAGGCGGTAATAAAGATCCTCTCGAAACGTGCCGGCACGGATGGCTTCGTCGAGGTTGTGATGCGTTGCCGAGATGATGCGCACGTTTGTCGGAACCGTTCGAGTCGATCCAACCGGGCGCACTTCCTTTTCCTGCAACACGCGCAGGAGCTTGACTTGAAGCGGCAGCGTCATGTCGCCGATTTCGTCCAGTAGCAGGGTGCCTTTGTCAGCAGACAGTATCAGGCCTTTGTGGTCGCTGGCTGCACCCGTAAAAGAGCCTTTCATGTGACCGAACAGTTCGGATTCGAGCAACTGCGCGGGGATTGCGCCGCAGTTTACTGCAACGAAGGGATTCTCTGCGCGCGGGCTTGCGCGATGGATCGCCTGTGCCAGCATTTCCTTGCCGGTACCGCTCTCACCCCTGATCAGAACGCTCGCGTCACTGGCAGCAACCAGCTTGGCTTTCGCCAGAATGCTCTCGATAACAGGGCTGCGCGTAATGATGTCTTCGCGCCAGCGTTGGTCACTATCCGTGGCGTCATGCGATGTACCGCTGATGCCAACTGCTTTCTCCACCTGGGCAAGCAGTTCCTTGCTGTCAAACGGCTTCGTCAGGTATCCGAATACGCCTTGTTGAGTTGCAGCCACCGCATCCGGAATTGTTCCGTGTGCAGTCAGAATAATGACTGGCATGGCCGGATGCATCTTGCGGATTTTCTGGAACAACGCCATTCCGTCCATGCCGCCCATGCGCAAATCGGTAATGACAAGATGTGGGATGGAAACCGACATTTTTGCCAACGCGCGTTCAGCGCTATCCGCACTTTCGATTTGGTAACCGGCCCCTTGCAAGCGAAAGGTGAGTAGCTTGAGCAGGTCAAGATCGTCGTCAACTATCAGTATCTTGGTTTCGGATATCATTGCGTGCTCGGGTTTGTTATCTGCTCGCGTTCGATCAGATTCATTTCCATTTCCAGCAAGGCGTCGAGCTTTTTCTGCAACGCCGCAGAGCGCGCTTTCTCGGCGTTATTTTGCTTTTGCAACTTGGCGGACCATTTTTTCTCGGCTTCCAGTTTTTGCGCCTGACGGGTGGCTCGCTCGCTGGCATTGCCGAGTACGTCTGTCTGGCGGGAAATTTCTTCTTCGAGTCTCTGTACCTCAGTAAGATAGTCATCGAACAGTTCTGCAAGTGGCAGCAGACTCGAGTCTGCGTTGGACTCATCATCAAGCCATGTTTGCAGCAAGACGTTCGCCGAAATCGTGTTTCTGAATGGCGCACCTTGCAACGACAGGAGCATCACCAGTTGTATGCGATTGCGCTCAGTAGGCTCGTCAACGAATACTCGTTGCGCACGCTGATACTCTTGTACCAACGCGTCTCCTTGTAGCTCGGAAATGTCGGCGTAGTATTCGAGCAGGCGGTTTGCATCAATTTCCTCTGTTTGGACGGTTTCCGCCGGTGGGTCCTTGGTCAGAACTTCGGGCAGTTTCAGAGTGCATCCGCCTGCCAGCGCTAATATAGCCAGCGCCGTAGCAATGACCCTTATCGTCACGCCGCCGCTTCCATCTGTCGCGACGGGAGAACAACGCGTAAATGTGCGCCCGGGTTGCCGTCATCAATGACTTCTGCCGTTCCATGATGTGCAAGTGCGAATTCGCGCACGATTGCCAGTCCCAGCCCGGTGCCTTTGACTGGCCCCGCGTATTCGGGGGTGCTTTGATAGAACGGTTCAAATACCCGCACCCGGTCTTGAGAGGGAATGCCGGGTCCGTCGTCCATTACGTCAATAACGACGTCACCGCCGCGTCGCCGCAACTGGATGCGGATCGTCCCGCCTGTCGGGGAGTATTTAACCGCGTTGGAAAACAGATTGTCGATCACTGCTTCCATTTTCTTTTCATCACCTTCCATTTCCAGATCTGCGGCGGAAAGCGATTGACTCAGATTCTTTGCGCGCATCGCCAGAGTGTGTCGTTGTGTTACCCGTTCAACGAGCATTTTCAGCTTGAAGTGGACTGGAACTAGCGATGCGGTCTGAAACTGGGCGGAATGGTAGTTGAGCAAATCCTCGATCAATCGCTGCAGGCGCAATGTGTTCTGTTTAAGTATATGAGCAATCTCGAGCTGACCGTGCGTCATTCTTCCTGTTACTTCGTCGCCCAGCAGTTCAACGCCTTCTCGCAATGCCGTCAGAGGCGTTTTCAGTTCATGCGAAACATGGCGCAGGAATCGCGACTTTTGCCCTTCCAGGTCGAGTAATCGCAGTCGAAGCCAGTCGAGTTGCCTGCCAAGTGATTCAAGGTCGGCAGGGCCGCTGACTGCAATTTTGTCTTCGAACTCACCTTCTCCAAGCCTTTTGATCGCCGACTCAATCTGCGAAATTGGCCGTCTGATCAGCATTGATGCGCCAAAAACGAGAAGAACTGCGACAGGAGCCAGCGCCAGCATTTGCCAGTAAACCCGCTGCCGTGTTTCTCCCGCCATGCGTTGGAGTGTTTCGACCTCTCGGTCGACCAGCAAATTTCCCTGATTATCCAGTTCTCGGGCTGTCTCTGACAACTTGGCAAACTCGCCGACGACCGCGCGGGCCTGGGTGCGTACCGTTGCCGACTCGCTAACCGTATGAAACAGGTCGGTCTCGGCCCCGATCAGAATATTCAGCGTGCCGCGCTGGGAATTCTCGAGTGGATATGTACTAAGGCGTTCGGCGGTCTCTACGAACCGCTCGTGTGCCATTGCGTAGCCCTGTAATACGGATGGTTCTCCGACGATGACGAACTGCCGAACGCTGCGTTCCATCGCAGTCACATACTCGATGAGTGATCTGCTCGCCTGGGTGGCCTGAACTGCCTGGTACAACGTGCGCTCGCTGTGATCGGCCAGGCGGCGAACGGCGAACGCATTGTAGACAAGCGCGAGCACCAGCGGGATAACCGCCAGGGCGAAGCCGGCAAGAATGAGCTTGAGAAATGATCGCGGGTAATTGAACTTCATTAATTTCTACATCGGAAGTACCGGTCTGTGATACGCAAGTGTAGTGCCAAAGCCCCATTTGGCAGGCGAAAGCATCAGCAACCAGCTAATCACTCAATGGTAAGGGCTACCGAACCCAACTCGCCGAATTCAGCACGAATCGAATCTCCCGGAGCAATTGCATGGGGTAGTACGCAGGTGCCAGTGGTTACGACTTCACCGGCGCGCAATCCGATATTGTGGGAACGGAGCTCGTTCGCGATCCAGGTCAGGGCGATGCGCGGATCGCCGAGTACATTCGCTCCACAACCATCGGCCGCAAGCGCTTCGTTGCGCCATAGCGTGACTTCATGGCTGGCGAGGTCGTATTTTCGCCAGTCTTCTGTAGTTGCCGGACCGAGAGCGAACCAGCACGCACAAGCGTTATCGGCGATCAACTGCGCAGCGCCGACATTCGCGAAGTCGCGGTAGCGGGAATCCGGGATCTCGATCGCAGGGTGCAGGGTCGCAACGGCGTCGAGTACCTGTTCCATACTGTATTCGCCGGTCCTTGGCGGTAGCGATTTACGCATTCGAAATGCGAACTCCGCTTCTGCCACTTTCATCAGGTTCTGCCCCAGTGGTAGCCGGCTTCCTGAATCCATCACTCTGTTCGAAAGCAGTCTTCCGGCAAGTGGTCCATCGACGCCGATGTGTTTCTGACCGGCGTCACTCGTTGCCGCAATTTTCCACCCGAACACTTGCTGTCCGGAAAGATTCGCTACTTGTGCCTGGATCGCATACGCCTGATTGCGGTCGGATGGTCGGCATTGTTGCGGTAGCTCGTCAGTCTGCTCAGAGTGCATCCAGTGTGACCACAAAATTTCCGCGGATTGGTTGATCTGTTTCTGGTCCATTGGTCGATCGTGTTGATTGTTGAATGTGAAAGTTCAGAATTGGTGGATCGTGCGGTGACAATTTCAAGTCACTGATTTACGTTCGATGTGAGGTTCGCGCGCTACACCGGACCTCGCACGATGTTAAGAAGCTTTTCGTTCCGAGCCAATCTGTCGAGGTTGCGCGCAATGACTTGATTGCGGCGCGGCATGAGCGGCTCGGTCCAGGCAGATGCGTGGGGCGTCATGATCACGTTGTCGAGCTCGTGAAACGGATAGCGAGACGGCGCGCAGGATTCCATGCTGGTTGACGGGTAGCGGTACCAGGTATCAATGATCGCACCGCCAATCAAATGGTTGCGGCATGCGTCGTACAGCGATTGCTCGTCGATCAGTGGTCCGCGTGAAACGTTGATTATGACGGCAGTCGATTTCATGGCAGCAAGCTGACTGGAGCCAATAATCCCGGTTGTTTCCCTGGTAAGCGGCATGGCCATCAGCACGAAATCTGATTGCGAGAGCACATCCGTCAGTTTGTCCATGGGTTGTACGGTTTCGACGATGCCGTCAGCGGTATTCGTCGTGCGGCTGCAGGAAAGTATACGCATGCCAAAAGCGCTGGCACGTTTGGCAACTTCCCGGCCGATTCTGCCGTACCCGATGATGCCGAGTGTCTGGCCGAACAGTTCCTGATGTTTGGGTCCGCTCATATGTGAACCTCGCCATTCACCATCGCGCAGAGCTGCCTCAAGTTGCGGTATGGGAATAACCCATTGCAGCATGGTCGCCAGTACATACTCGGAAATTCCCGTTTCGTGCTCGAATACGTTACATACCGTTGCCTGCGCAGGAACAGAATCAAGGGCGATTTCGTCGATTCCGGCTCCGGGTAGCTGAAGCAGCTTCAGTTGTGGAGCCGGAGGCATGGAGGTGGGCCAGTCCATTGATATCACTGCATCAGCTCTTGAGAGTGCCCCGGAGAAGCTGTCGTAGTCTTCAGAATCGGCGATCTCGATGGACCATGGCGTGGTAAGGAACTCGGGTACTTTCGCCAGACGACCATCATTGTCCATTTTCTTGATTAGCAGTATCACGGTTCAGTACGTTGTGAAATTCCTGGGATGGAACACCTTGTTCGGCCAAGTTTATAAAGCATGCTGTTCGGAACAACGAGCGTCAATGCCATTGCGACCAACGAGCGTTGTACTGCGACCGCGTGAAAAGCCTGCGATAAAATTGTCGGGCGCAACTGCGTTCTTGCCATGGGGCGCGAAGACTCGGTAATCGCAGGTCGTAATCCGCCAAATCCTGGTGCCGGAACGGTGAGCTTCATTTCACTGACAAATCGTCGGTCCGTCCATGCGCGGAGCGTGCTGGCGGGCATCCCTCAGCAACCATTGCGGTTACGGTCTTCAACCGATCGCATGCTTCAATTACAAGGAGAACTGTTTCCGTAGGAGCGACATCTCTCGCTCGATTTGGTGCCGGGAAAGGGACTCGAACCCTTACGATGTCACCACCGGCGGATTTTGAGTCCGCTGCGTCTACCAATTCCGCCATCCCGGCACGGGACGAATTATCCACGAAAGTACGATCCATCAGCAAGGAAGGTGCTTAACCTACCGATATAATCGCGCGATGCGACTGTCGGACTTCGACTATAAACTGCCGGATGAGCTCATTGCCCAGCGACCTTCCGCGGAGCGTCGTGGCAGTCGATTGATGCATCTGGACGGTAACAGCGGTGCAATCTCCGATCGCCGGTTTGAGGATTTCGCAGATTTTTGTACACCAGCGGATTTGCTCATATTTAACGATACCCGGGTGATCAAGGCCCGCATGTTCGGTACCAAGGACTCCGGTGGGAAAGTCGAGGTTATGGTCGAGCGCGTTCTCGACGCCCGCAGGACACTCGCAATGGTACGCGCAAGCCGGGCGCCCAGAATCGGGCAGCGCATCGTTCTCGGAGGCGGTATTGAGTTGCAGGTAGTGTCACGCGAGAACGATCTGTTTGAGCTGTATTTCCCGGAAGATGTATTCACGGTTCTCGATCGATACGGGCAAACGCCTTTGCCTCCTTATATTGATCGCGTTGCTGCCTCTGAGGACGAATCCCGGTATCAGACGGTGTACGCGCGTGAGCCCGGTGCAGTGGCGGCGCCGACTGCGGGATTGCATTTCGATGCGGCAATGCTTGAAACCCTGAGGGCATCCGGTGTTGAAGCGGCTTATGTGACTTTGCACGTTGGTGCCGGTACGTTTCAACCAGTAAGGGAGGGTGACCTCGATCACCACGTTATGCATGAGGAATGGTATCGGATCCCGGAGGCGACAGCGCAAGCGGTCAGGCGCGCGCGCGCCCGAGGTGGCCGTATATGTGCGGTCGGTACTACCAGTCTGCGTGCGCTGGAGTCGGCCGCACTTGCTGGCGGTTCTCAGGTTGACGGAGAGATGCAGACCGGGAGTGCTGAAACGCGCTTGTTCATTCGCCCAGGCTTTCGATTTCGTATCGTCGAACGCTTGCTGACGAATTTTCATTTGCCGCGGTCGACGTTGCTGATGCTGGTCTCTGCGTTCGCCGGCGTGGGGGCGGTCAAGTGTGCTTATCGTCACGCAGTCGAAGAGCGGTATCGCTTCTTCAGTTACGGTGACGCGATGTTGGTGGAGAGTGCCTTGCAGGCGCGCTAATCATGCGATTTGAGTTACTTGCCAGAGATGGCGCTGCCCGACGCGGGCGAATGCTGCTTGCACATGGCGCGGTAGAAACCCCCGCCTTCATGCCGGTGGGTACCTATGGCGCGGTAAAAGGTATGCGGCCAGGCGAACTGGAGTCAATTGATACCCATATACTGCTCGGAAACACGTTCCATCTGTGGCTTCGGCCGGGTGTCGAAGTCGTGTCCGAACATGGCGGTTTGCATCGTTTCATTGGCTGGAATCGCCCGATACTGACCGATTCGGGAGGTTTTCAGGTATTCAGTCTCGGCGCATTGCGCAAGATTAGCGAAGAGGGTGTGGCGTTTCGATCGCCCGTTGATGGATCACCCTGTTTTCTTTCACCTGAGGAATCGATGCGTATTCAGAGAATTTTGAATTCTGACATCGTCATGTCTTTTGACGAATGCACGCCGTTTCCCGCCAGTGAGCAGGAAACCGCAGAGTCAATGCAACTCAGTTTGCGCTGGGCAGAGCGGAGCAAGCGGGCGCACGAGGGCAACATGAATGCCTTGTTCGGGATCGTGCAGGGCGGGATGTACGAGGGCTTGAGAGACGAGTCGCTGACTGGTCTGCTCGAACTTGGGTTTGACGGTTATGCGATTGGCGGACTTTCTGTCGGCGAACCCAAGCCGGAGATGATACGTATATTGCGCCATACGGCACCGCGCCTTCCGGAAACCCGCCCGCGTTACCTGATGGGCGTCGGAACACCGGCAGATATTGTCGCCGCTGTAATACAAGGCGTTGACATGTTCGATTGCGTGTTGCCGACGCGTAACGCCCGAAATGGCTGGGTCTATACCTCCGAGGGGGTGGTCAAGCTTCGCAATGCAATGTATCGGCACGATGCGGGGCCGCTCGATCCACGCTGTGACTGCTATACCTGCAGCAACTTCACGCGCGCCTACTTGCATCATTTGCAGCGAATTAACGAAATGCTCGGCGCGCAACTCAATACCCATCACAATCTTAGCTTCTATCAGCGACTGATGGCAGGATTGCGCGACGCCATCTCTGACGGGCGGCTCGCCGATCACGTCGCTTCGCTCGGTCTTTGTTTGTAGGCCGTTATATAAGGGAGCTGCGTGCTAAAATGCGCCGTTTTTCGATAATGCGAGGCTGCTCGGCGGCATGTGGGTCGCGAATTCTGCGCCCTTGATGAGCACGCGGCGGTGCAAAATATACCCGGAGGAATGAAGTGTTGATTTCTACAGCATATGCGCAGGCGGCAGGCGGAGCACCAGGTGGGTTTGACATTGTCGGACTGATGCCTTTGATTCTGTTGTTTGTACTGCTCTATTTCCTGATGATTCGGCCGCAGGCAAAGCGTGCCAAGGAGCATCGTTCGATGTTGGCGGCCCTGCAAAAAGGTGATGAGGTGGTGACTGGCGGCGGAGCGCTCGGCAAGATAAACCATGTCGGCGAACAGTTCGTCACCTTGGAGATCGCGCCAAACACAGAGATAAAGGTGCAGAAACCCTCTATCCAGACGGTTTTGCCCAAAGGAACAATCAAGGGAGCAGCTAGCTCTTGAGCCGCAACGCAGTTGGGGAATCGCAATCTCCCGAAATACGTTCACCCAAAACGTCGCCAGCACGTGTCGCCTGTAACGTGCCGCCTGCAACGTATTGTCCTGTAATGCACGCTATTCACAGATAATTCACCATGAACCGTTACCCAGCCTGGAAAAACCTGATGATTGGCGTCGTTCTGATCATCGGTTTTATCTATACAATCCCGAATTTTTTCGGGGAGTCGCCGGCGGTTCAGGTGTCCCCGGCGCGCGCCACGACGGTAATTGACGCGGCACTACTTACGCGTGTGACCGAGAGCCTGAGTTCGGCAAACGTGACCGTGGAAGCTGCCTATCTTGATCCGAATGGAATCAAGATTCGTTTTGCCGATACCGACACCCAGTTACGTGCGAAAGATATCCTTCAGTTCGAACTCGGTGATAGCTATGTCGTCGCGTTGAATCTGTTGACCAATTCTCCTCGCTGGCTGGCGTCGATTAATGCACTTCCCATGTATCTGGGTCTTGATTTGCGGGGTGGTGTGCATTTTCTTTTGCAAGTTGACATGGATACGGCGCTGACCAAAGCGGCGGATCGCTATGTGCAGGATATGCGTCAGTTTATGCGCGCGGAAGGTATACGCTATTCGCGCATTGCGCGGGAAGGTCAATCCGTGCAGGTTCGCTTCCGTGAAGTGAGCGTCCGCAATGAGGCGATTCCAGCGCTCGACAGGGAATTGCCGGACCTGGAAATCAAGGGTAGTGATGCCGGCGGTGAGTTTCGTATCGTTGCTACGCTTCGACCGGAAGTCGAGCAACGTATTCGCGAGTTCGCCTTGCAACAGAACATCACTACATTACGTAACCGGGTAAACGAACTCGGCGTGGCGGAGCCGATTGTTCAGCAATCCGGGATCGACAGGGTGGTGGTGCAGCTTCCCGGTGTGCAAGACACCGCAAAGGCAAAAGACATTCTTGGCCGGACTGCAAGCCTTGAGGTGCGCCTGGTCGACGAAGAGAAAATGGACCCGGGGAATCTCGAAGCAGCGCGCAACGGGCAGGTACCGTTCGGCGACGAGTTGCTTTACGACCGCGACAATATCCCATACTTGCTCAAGCGCGAGGTTATTCTCACTGGCGAGCGTATTTCTGACGCGCAACCCGGATTTGCACAAGACACTGGCGAACCGGCAGTACACCTTAATCTTGATGGCCGTGGCGCCACAATTTTTCAGCAGGTTACCCGCGATAACGTCGGACGGCGGATTGCGATGATTCTGGTCGAAAAAGGTAAGGCCGAGGTTGTTACCGCACCGGTAGTACGTACTGAAATTGGCGGCGGCCGGGTGCAGATCAGTGGGCACATGACCGTAACCGAGGCGCGTGACACGGCATTGTTGTTGCGCGCCGGCGCACTTGCGGCACCAATGGAAATTGTCGAGGAACGCACTGTAGGGCCAAGTCTTGGCGCCGACAATATTGAGCGCGGCGTGCGTTCTACGTGGATGGGATTTGCCGCACTGGCTTTGTTCATCGCTGTGTACTACTCGATGTTCGGCGTTGTTTCGGTCATTGCGTTGTGCGTCAACATGATGTTGCTGGTTGCGTTGTTGTCGATGCTTCAGGCGACGCTAACATTGCCCGGAATCGCGGCGGTCGCGTTGACCTTGGGTATGGCCATTGATGCCAACGTACTTATCAACGAAAGAATTCGAGAAGAGCTTCGTAGCGGAACCACGCCACAGGCAGCCATTACCGCCGGCTACGATCGAGCATGGGGCACGATTCTCGATTCCAACGTGACTACGCTGATTGCAGCGCTCGCATTGTTCTCGTTTGGAACCGGGCCGATACGCGGGTTTGCGGTCGTGCATAGCCTGGGAATTCTCACTTCGATGTTTAGCGCGGTCATCGTTTCGCGCGCCATCATCAATTTCCTGTATGGCGGCCGACGCAAAATAGATAAACTTCCGATCGGCGATACGGACTGGTACAAACAAAAACCCGCCGCCTGACGCGTTAACCGGACACCACCTGAGGACTACAGACTATGGAATTCTTCCGCATCCGCAAAGACATCCCGTTCATGCGCTATGCGTTGGTGTTCAACATCATCTCGATCCTGACGTTTCTCCTGGCGGTAGGCGCGCTGGCGTTCAAGGGCTTGAACCTCGGTGTCGAATTTACCGGCGGGACCGTTATGGAAGTGAACTACAACACCAGCGCAGATATTCCGCGGATTCGGGAAACGCTGGAGACCGTGGGCTTCGAGGACGCCGTAGTTCAGAGTTTTGGAAGTTCGCAGACGGTACTGATCCGAATGCCGACCAGGGCAGACGTGAGCGGCGCTCAGTTGTCAGAGGATGTAATTACTGCGTTGCGCAATGACAATCCCGGTGTGGAATTGCGTCGGGTAGATTTTGTCGGCGCGCAGGTCGGCGAAGAATTGGTTGAGAAAGGCGCAATGGCATTGCTGGTCGTGTCACTTGGAATTGTTGCCTATCTGGCGCTGCGATTCGAGTGGAAGTTCGGAGTGGCGGCAATACTTGCGAACTTGCACGACATAGTGATTATTCTTGGATTCTTTGCGTTCTTTCAATGGGAGTTTTCGTTGCCCGTCCTTGCTGCGGTCCTCGCGGTACTTGGGTACTCGGTAAATGAATCGGTGGTGGTATTCGACCGGATTCGAGAGAATTTCCGCAAGATGCGCAAAGCCACGGTGCGTGAAGTCATCAACAACGCGATTACACGCACGATGTCGCGCACCATCATCACGCACGGCAGCACGCAGCTTATGGTGCTTTCGATCCTGATCTTTGGCGGCGAAGCGCTGTTCTACTTTGCACTGGCCCTGACCATTGGAATTTTGTTCGGTATCTACTCGTCTATTTTCGTCGCGAGCCCGCTGGTTTTGTGGCTTGGTGTGACGCGCGAGGATTTGCTCAGGCCGGAGAAAAAGTCCCAGGAAGCTGTCGTTTAGAGTCCCCAATAGGGGATCCGGAAACCCCTCGCCTTTAGGCGATGGATAAAAAACGTAGGTCGGGTTAGCGCAGCGTAATCCGACGGTCTTGTCCAATTCTGTCGATGCCCAGAGGCGGCATCTGGCGTCGTTGCCGTTTGCAGGCGTGCCGGGGGTAGCCCGGCAGCTAGTATCTTTCTCTTGCTTGCCCAAGAGAAAGAAACCAAAGAGAAGGGCACCCCGCTCAACCGTCCCTACGGGATACCCTGCGTTACTCGAAGCGACAGGCGGCTGCGGAACTCGCCCGCTGCGCGGACTCAGGCAGTCCTCGCCGAACCCTCCTGTCGCCTCTGCGTTACTCGGCGATTCAGAAAGGGGGAAAGTACTTCCTTAGTGCGTAGTGCGGATTAGCGCAGCGTCATCGGCCGTATGGCCGATTAATCCGGCTTGTAGCCGTAACACGAAGCCGCCGGCTTTAGCCTGCGGAGTATTCACATCTTCCGCCTGGAATTTCTGGCGGTTATCGCCGGCGTTTGTTTCACAACTCGATTAGCAGCTAAACACTCGTCGAAATTTGGGCGATCCTGTGGTCGATCATCTTTTGAGAAATAGAGCTCGTGATAACACAGCCCCCGTGCGGCGCGTTCTGGAGGTATCGGCGCGGGGCTGCGCGATCAGTTGAGTGAGGCGGCGAGTAGTCGGCGATACTGTCTGGTGAGGGGGTGCTCGTTTCCCAGTACTTCGAAAACTGCCAGCATGGTCTTGCGCCCTGCGTCTTCTCCAAAGTGGCGATCGGTCTGGATAATCTCGAGCAGATGATTCAGCGCAGGCTCGAATTGCTTTGCAGCGACATATTGCTTGGCAAGAGCCAGCCGCGCGCCGAGGTCTTTGGAATCCTGAGACACTCGCGCCTCCAGCTTATCGATGCTGTCTCCCGCCTCGCCGCTGTCCGAAAACGTCAGGAGCGCTCTCAGATGCTCTACGCGAGAGTCCATTTTTACAAGTGGAGCAAGTTCCTCTAGTAAGACTTCTGCATCCTCGCTGCGACCGAGGTTGATCAGAATTTCTGCGCGATCCAGGCGGACGTTGTCATTGTCGGCCTCTATAGACTGCGCCGCTTCCAGGCTAGCTAACGCGGCATCTGCGTTGCCGGATGCATAGACCTGCATCGCTGCGCGTCGCTGCTCTTCGGCGGGGCTGGGAAGCAAGCGTTCGATGAACTGACGGACCGTTCCTTCCGGCGCTGCGCCGGCGAACTCATCCACCATCTTGCCATTGGAGAACGCTTTTACATTGGGAATGCTGCGCACGCTGAATTGGCTCGCCAGAGACTGATTCTCGTCTGAATTAACGCGTGCGAGCAGAAAACGTCCTGCGTACTCTTGTGCCAGTTTTTCAATGATGGGCGTGAGCGAGCGACAGGGACCGCACCAAGGCGCCCAGAAATCTACCAGAACCAGTCGTTTCCTGGATTCCTCGATGACGCTTTGCTGAAAATCGGCTTCGCTCGCATCAATCGTAACTGAATCGATCATTTCTGCCTTGTCCGCTCTTGTATCGCTGAATTTCGAATCGATCGAATTAGTGGTCATTGCGCCACTCCTTGAGGATATGCTTTGTTATCCGCGTGCTGCTGATTCCATTCTGATACTTTGGGGCGATGATATTTCGCTTCAAGCCCAGGTGCGGCACACTAGTGGAGCACTACACTAGCAGCCTGTCGGACTCAGGATGATTCGGCTGCAACTGTGGGAGAGCGGCCCATATTTCACCGCTTTTTCCCTACATATTCCCGATATGCGCGTCAAAATCGCCAAAATCTGTGGACGCTCTCCCACCTTTTCGCTATCGAACATCTAAGTCCGACAGGCTGCGAGCTGCAGATCATCGACGATCGATTTCCAACTGCCACATCAGATACGGCGCGCCAGCGTCGCTGCGTTGCCAATGTAGTTGGCCGGTGTAATAGACAATAGATGATCTTTTTCGGCATCGGGGATTGACAGTTCCCGAATAAAGGCATGCAAGGCATCTTTGGATATGCCGCTCTTGCCACGCGTCAGAGCCTTGAGCTGTTCGTACGCGTCGTCGATGCCGAAACGCTTCATTACGGTTTGAATCGGCTCAGCGAGAATTTCCCAAACATCGTCCAGGTCTTCGGCAAGGCGACTCGGGTCGGCCTCCAGCTTTTCAAGTCCGCGCATGCACGAGTCATAAGCGAGCACGGCATAGCCCAGCGCGGTTCCCATATTGCGCAAAACCGTCGAATCGGTAAGGTCACGTTGCCAGCGCGATATCGGTAACTTCGCGCTCAAGTGATTGAGTAACGCGTTCGACAAACCCAGATTGCCTTCGGCGTTCTCGAAGTCGATCGGATTGACCTTGTGCGGCATCGTCGAAGATCCGACTTCGTTTTCCTTCACTCTTTGCTTGAAATAACCGACTGAAATATAAGACCAGATGTCGCGCGTCAAATCGATCAAGACCGTGTTCAGACCTGCGTAGGCGTCCATCAGCGTCGCGATTCCATCGTGCGGCTCGATCTGGGTCGTGTAGGCGTTATGTTCGAAATCGAGACTTTCGATGAACTGCCGTGACAAGGTCTCCCAGTCGAAATCCGGATAAGCGGCGAGATGGGCGTTGTAATTCCCGACTGCGCCATTGATTTTTGCAGGTAGTTTTACCTCCGCAACGCGTTCACGTTGCCGCCTCAGTCGATGAACGAAGTTAGCGAACTCCTTGCCCACAGTCGTGGGTGTCGCCGACTGGCCGTGCGTGCGCGACAGCATCGGTATGTCTGCATAGGCGTGAGCAAGTGTGCGCAGCTTTTCGGTCAATTTGTCGATCGAAGGGAGAATCAATTGCTGGCGCGAATCGCGCAGCATCAATGCGTGACACAAGTTGTTGATATCTTCTGAAGTGCACGCGAAATGTATGAAGCGCGTTATGGCTGCCGCCTCAGGATCGGCCGCAAGTCGCTCTCGCAGCCAGTATTCGATCGCCTTCACATCGTGATTGGTACGCGATTCGATGGCCTTGATAGATTCGGCGTCGTCAATCGAAAAGTCGCGTGCCAGATCATCAAGGTGTTTGATCGAATCTGTCGACAGCGCTGCAATGTCCGTCAGTTGCGTCGCCGCGGAGATCGCTTTCAGCCACTCAATTTCGACTTTTACACGGTAGCGGATCAGTCCGAACTCGCTGAAGTATTCGGAAAGCGCGGCGACCTTGCTGTGATAGCGGCCATCAAGCGGTGATAATGCCGTGAGTGGTGATAGCGCCATGATTAATTGCGCCATTCTAGTAGCGCCATAATTATCTGTGCCATTTTAGATGCAACGATATGTTTGCGACGACATACTTATCTCTGCCATATTGATTTCTGGAACCCCCTGTTTTTAATCCGTAATTTTAACACGCACACTATTTTTTTCGCATGCCCCGATCGCTGGATTCACTGCTCGAAGATGTCCGTTCCTGCACCCATTGCGCACGCCATCTTCCAATGGGGCCGCGACCGATTGTCAGAGCAACGTCCTCAGTGAAACTGATGATAGTCGGGCAGGCGCCGGGTCGTCGTGTGCATGAAACCGGCATTCCCTGGAACGATCCTTCCGGTGATCGGCTTCGAGCCTGGATGCAACTGGATCGCGACCAGTTCTACGATGAGCGACGCATTGCGATTATTCCTGCCGGTTTCTGTTATCCGGGAACGGGTTCCGCAGGGGATTTGCCGCCGCGACCCGAATGCGCACCGAAATGGCATCCGCAAGTTGTGCCGATGTTGCCGAAACTTCAAATTGCTCTACTGGTTGGACGCTATGCACAGGCTTACTACCTCGGCCGGGCGCGACGCGCAACGCTCACTGAAACAGTACGTGCCTGGCGCGACTACTTACCGCATTTCCTGCCCATGCCGCACCCGAGTCCACGCAACCGGATGTGGTTAACGCGTAACCCCTGGTTCGTCGAAGACGTGCTGCCGTTTCTGCGATTTGTCGTCAACCGTACGGTGTTGGAATAAGCCTTCAATATTTGCTCGCCCAGGGCGGAATAAGTGAAGCGCATTGCGCCGCATGGGAACTGACAGATCCGGAATTGATCGTTTGCGTCGGATGACGCTACGCTAATCCAGCCCGTAACCAAAAACCTGCGAGATGATGCAATCTATGCGGCGCTCCTGGCGGGTAACGCATCGTCCAGCGGGATTGCATGTTCAATGATTCCGCCCCCCAGGCACACGCGTGATTCGTATACAACCGCAGATTGTCCGGGGGTTACCGCCCATTGAGGTTCGGCGAAGCGCACTTCGCAACTGACTTGATCCACTGATTCAACTGCGCACGGCGCATCTTTTTGCCGGTAACGTGTTTTTGCACCATATACCCAATGCGTGTGTGGTACCGCACCGCTGACCCAACTCAGATCGCTTGCGACGAGCGCACTCGACAGCAGCGCCGGATGATCGTGTCCCTGTACGACGACGAGACGATTCGCATCGATGTCTTTTCCGGCAACGTACCATGGCTGACCTTCACCACCAATGCCGATACCGTGGCGCTGGCCGATGGTGTAATACATCAGACCGTTGTGTGCTCCAATTGTGTCGCCGTCGATGGTGGTGATATCTCCCGGGCGATCCGGAAGGTACCGGCCGAGAAACTCCCGGAATGGTCGTTCACCTATGAAACAGATTCCGGTGGAGTCTTTTTTTTCGCAGTTCGGCAACCCAAGTTTTTTTGCGAGTTCGCGAACGTCGCGTTTGTACATCTGGCCAAGCGGAAAACGTGTTCTCGATAGCTGCTCCTGATTGAGTCGGTGCAGAAAGTAACTTTGGTCTTTGGTGCCGTCCTCAGCCTTCAGAAGCTCGAATCGGCCGTCTGTTTCGCGTACCTGCGCGTAATGGCCGGTGGCAATGGCGCCGGCACCGAGGTCAACCGCATGATCCAGGAAGGAGCGAAATTTGATCTCGGCATTACACAGCACATCCGGGTTTGGAGTGCGGCCCGCCTTGTACTCGGTCAGGAAATTGCTGAAAACACGTTCTTTGTACTCGGCCGAGAAATTGACCGACTCGACGTCGATACCGATTATGTCTGCGACCGAGACCGCATCGATGAGATCCTGCCGCGATGAACAGTATTCCTCGTCATCGTCGTCTTCCCAGTTCTTCATGAACAGGCCGATCACTTCGAAGCCCTGCTCTTTCAGCAGCCAGGCGGCAACCGAAGAATCGACGCCACCAGAAAGTCCAACGACAATTTTTTGTTTTGCCATTAGCGAGATAAAATCGGGTTAAACAGTTGTTTGGCAGGCGTCATTTACTACCGATGCAGGCTAACTACAATCGATCAGCGCATCGATCGCGTATCGATTTCCAGCCAGATAATCTTCAACGCAACGCACGACAAGTGGGCTTCGGTGGCGTTCGCTGCTGGCGAAGATTTCGTCCCTGGTAAGCCATAGCGTGCGCACGATCCCGGTGTCCAGCGATCGTTCCGGATGGTGTTTTCCTAGCTGGCCGGAGAATGTAAAGCGCAGGTAACTAAGGCTGCCTGCGGGCCTGGTCCAGCGATAAACACCTGTCAGCTGGGCCGGTGTGAAGTCGTAGGCGGTTTCTTCAAGAGTCTCGCGCACCGCAGCATCGACAATCGACTCATTCGGTTCCAGATGACCAGCCGGCTGGTTCAGGCGCAATCCGTCGCCAGTCTCCTCTTCTACCAGTAGAAAGCGACCGTCGCGCTCCACGACGCATGCAACAGTGACATCAGGTTTCCAAACCATTCTAGTTGGCCATCAGTTGATCTAGTTTGCTCATGCGCAGGAGTACGACTTTAACTCTACTGGCACAGGAAAAAAACAAGGCAGCAACCAGCGCTGCCTTGTCGAGGATCCAGTACGCATTGTTCTTCGGCCTTTTGGCTTCGCTGAAATGACTTTGGTCAGATTATATTCGCGCTGTGAGGCTGGCTCTTGAGAGCCGGTGCCTTTTTCGCGCGCCGATCAAACTGTTCTTAGCTGGCGCTCCCAATCGAATTGTTCCGGTCAGGTATTGTGATCGCGTTACGTCGCTTCATGTGAGACCACGTAGTCATAGGCGGGCAATGTCAAAAATTCGACGAAGTTTTCGTCCAGAGTCAATTGCTCGAACATGGTCGCGCCTTCCTCGTACTTTCCCTGCGCGTATCCCTGGTCGCCGAGTATGTCGCGTACTTTCGCCAGTTCCTGCGGAACAAGTTCGCTGAACAATTCCTTTGTGACTTCTCGCCCATCATCGAGCACCCCTTTAGGGCTGCGTATCCAGTGCCAGATCTGGGCGCGCGAAATTTCCGCGGTAGCGGCATCTTCCATCAGGTTGAAGATTGGCACGCAGCCGGTTCCGGCAAGCCATGCGCCCATATACTGAATACCGATGTTAATGTTCGTACGCAGGCCAGATTCTGTGATTGGTCCTTGCGGCTTGAAATCCAGAAGATCGCTGGCGAGCATGTTCACGTCGGGTCTCTGTTTGGCAATCTGATTCGGCGTGGTCATCACTTTGTCGAACGCCTCCTGTGCCATTGCCACGAGTCCCGGGTGGGCGACCCAGGTGCCGTCATGTCCATCGTTGGCTTCACGTTCCTTGTCGGCACGTACCTTCGCCATGGCAGCGTCATTTGCTAACGCGTCACTCTTGATCGGAATCTGTGCTGCCATGCCGCCCATCGCGAATGCGCCGCGCTTGTGACATGTCTTGATCAGCAGCAGCGAATAGGCGCGCATGAACGGACTGGTCATGGTCACCAGATTGCGATCGGCCAGGATGAAGTCTTCACTATTTCTGAATTTCTTTATGCAACTGAAAATGTAGTCCCAGCGGCCACAGTTCAAGCCCGCTGAATGTTCGCGCAATTCGTAAAGGATCTCGTCCATTTCGAACGCCGCCAGAATGGTCTCGATCAGCACGGTAGCTTTCACCGTGCCTTGTGGTACACCCAGTTCGGTCTGGGAAAAGACGAATGCGTCATTCCATAGCCGCGCTTCGAGGTGCGATTCCATTTTTGGAAGGTACAGATATATGCCGGACTTCTGTGCAATGCGTTCCTTGGCATTGTGGAAGAAGTACAGACCGAAATCGAAAAGTGCGCCAGACATCGGTTGACCATCGACGATCACATGCTGCTCCGTCAGATGCCAGCCACGGGGGCGCACCAGTAGCGTCGCTATCGTGCTTCCAAGTTTGTATTGCTTGCCTTCCGGGCTGGTGAAGCTGATCGACTTGCGCACAGCGTCGCGCATGTTGACCTGACCAAGGACCTGGTTGCTCCACGTTGGCGTATTCGAATCCTCGAAATCAGCCATGTACATCTTGGCACCCGAGTTCAGCGCGTTGATGACCATCTTGCGGTCTGTTGGCCCGGTAATTTCAGTGCGACGATCCTGGAGGTCAGCGGGAACGGGTGCTACCGTCCAGTCCGCTTGACGAATCGGCTGCGTTTCCGGCAGAAAGTCGGGCAATTTTCCGGCGTCGAGTTCTTTCTGGCGTTGGGCGCGCCGGTCCAGCAGTTCTACTCGGCGGGCGTCAAACTGGCGATGCAATTTGGCAAGAAATTCCAGTGCGTCGGGCGTGAGAACGTCCGCGTATTCCGGCTTGAACGTTCCGGTGATTTTCATTCCCGCGGGGGGCGTGTACTGAGTCATGCGGTCTCCGGCAATTGATTGCGTATTATGAAACGCAGTTTTAGTTTTGCGTCAGGCCGGAAGTATAACGCCGCAGTGACGCGGCCCCGCAAAATGCGGGATGAACCTGTTGTATGTCATGGGATAAGGTGGTGCTAAGGCCTGGGTACACCTTTAACCAAGGCGCTCGTTCGAACAAAAAAACACCGGCCGGCACGCACGGCCAGCCGGTATTCAATACATTGCTCAGGCGAATTGAGCTTCTTCAGTTGAGCCGGTGAGTGCCGTGACCGAGGATTGGCCGGACTGGATCACCTGCACGACGTTGTCGAAGTAGCTTGTGCCCACTTCGCGCTGGTGCTTCGTCGCTGTATAGCCGCGCGATTCTGCGGCAAATTCCGCTTGTTGAAGTTTTACATAGGCCGTCATGTTATCGCGTGCGTAACCTTGCGCAAGATCGAACATCCCGTAGTTGAGCGCATGAAATCCGGCGAGCGTGATGAACTGGAACTTGTAGCCCATGGCACCAAGTTCGCGCTGGAATTTACCAATTGTCGCGTCGTCCAGATTCTTCTTCCAGTTGAACGATGGCGAGCAGTTATAGGACAGCAGCTGCTCTGGATATTGGCGATGGATTGCTTCGGCAAATTGTTTCGCGAACGCGAGATCCGGCGTGCCCGTTTCGCACCAGATCAGATCGGCATAAGGCGCATAGGCAAGGCCGCGGGATATTGCCTGTTGAATACCATTCATTACGCGATAATAGCCTTCGGGAGTGCGTTCCCCGGTGCAGAATGGCTGGTCGTTTTCGTCAATGTTGGAAGTGACGAGTGTTGCCGCTTCTGCATCGGTGCGCGCAAGCAGAACTGTCGGGACGCCCATCGTGTCCGCAGCAAGACGCGCAGCTACGAGTTTTTGTACTGCTTCCTGCGTCGGCACCAGTACCTTGCCACCCATGTGCCCGCATTTCTTTGCTGAGGCCAGTTGGTCTTCAAAATGCACGCCGGCGGCACCGGCTTCGATCATCGATTTCATCAACTCGAATGCATTGAGTACGCCGCCAAATCCGGCTTCCGCGTCAGCAACGATGGGGGCAAACCAGTCGATATCATTTTTGCCCTCGGCGTAGTGAAGTTGATCGGCACGCATGAGCGCATTGTTAATGCTTCGCACGACTGCTGGAACGCTGTTGGCAGGGTAGAGCGACTGGTCGGGATACATTTCACCTGCAAGATTCGCATCCGCAGCGACCTGCCAACCGGACAGATAGATGGCTTTGAGCCCGGCTCGCACCTGTTGCATTGCCTGGTTGCCGGTTAGTGCGCCAAGGGAATTGACGAATGGTTCTTCGTTCACCATCTTCCACAGCTTCTCTGAGCCACGCCGTGCGAGAGTGTGTTCGATTGCGATCGAACCCCGTAGCCGAATGACATCTTCGGCTGAATACGGACGATTGACGTTCTTCCAGCGCGGATTCTCCGCCCAGTCCTTTTCTATTGCTGCAATTTCCTGATCGCGATGCATGGGTAACTCCTTTTATGTTTTCATGCGCATTGGTTGTGACGTCCGTGTGCCATTTGAGTACCTGCTTTGTATCAATCCATTGCAGGCGTCGCAGGCGACAGACATTGCCCATGACTGCGTGGAAGCCAGAGTTCCTGTCTGGTCTACCGGGGGAAAACCGCAGATCGCGGTCGTCCAGGCTGATCCGCAGCGGCTGAAGGTGGATGGCGCGGCGGATGCAATCGCGACCTAGACTAGCAATTGGCTTCTGCGGTGCAACAATTTTTTTTGCATAGAGTGATTTCTATATAAAACAATGGCTCATGGATCTCACATCTGGTAAATTGCGGATTGTGAAACTTAGTTTCAAAATATATTGTTGCCGTCCACCATTGAATTGGTAAGGTTGCGGCAGTGCAGCGCGGAATCGATTCTGCTGGATTGGGGATCTCAACGAATCTGTCGGATTCGGGATGATTTGCCAGCCGTATGCCCGAACTGGCCATGTTTCACCGATTTACCATCGAGCGTCGTGGTCCGACAGCCCGCTAGTTCGGTTCCATAGCTGCGGCATGTAGAATCGCGACTTCGTTTTCAGCCAGTATTGGCGCACTTGTTGCGCCTCGCCGGAGCGTTCCCCAGGAGCCTGTCGGACTTAAGGCGTTCGAAAGCGAAACACCGGTTCGATAAGAGCGGAGAGACCGAGGACAGGTTTTGACGATTTCACGCAGGTTAAAAGAAGCTGCGCATATCGGGAATATGTAAGGAGTAAGCGGTGAAATATGGACCGCGCTGATTCCCGTTCTCTGGCACCGTTGCGGCCGAATCATCCGGAGTCAGACAGGCTCCTGGACCAATAGACTTACTAGATAGAGGCAATATGAATGTATAAACACATCAAGCTGCCGGATAACGGCGAAAAAATTAGCGTCAATTCCGACTTCACTCTGAACGTACCGGACAATCCAATCATCCCGTACATCGAAGGTGACGGAACCGGCGTCGATATCACGCCGGTGATGCTCAAGGTTGTTGACGATGCCGTGAAGGTGGCCTACGGGGGAAAGCGCAAGATCGTCTGGATGGAAATGTATGCCGGTGAAAAGTCGTGCAATGTGTACGGAGAGAATGTCTGGTTGCCTGAAGAAACCCTGGAGGCTGCGAAGGAATTCGTGGTATCGATAAAGGGACCGCTGACGACGCCGGTTGGCGGCGGTATCCGGTCGATCAACGTCGCCTTGCGCCAACAGCTTGACCTGTTTGTTTGCCTGCGGCCGGTGAGATATTTTAAAGGCGTGCCCAGCCCGTTAAAGCAACCGGAAAAGACAGATATGGTGATATTCCGGGAGAACTCCGAAGACATCTATGCCGGCATCGAATGGCAGGCGGAAACTCCGGAAGCGCGAAAAGTGATCGATTTTCTGACCGGGGAAATGGGCGTCAAAAAGATTCGCTTCCCGGAAACTTCGGGAATTGGCGTCAAACCGGTATCGAAGCAGGGTACCGAACGCCTGGTACGCAAGGCCATTCAGTACGCGATCGCCAACAAGCGTGAGTCGGTCACCCTGGTGCACAAAGGCAACATCATGAAATTCACCGAAGGGGCTTTCCGCGATTGGGGATACGACCTCGCAAAGCGCGAATTCGGTGCCGAATTGCTCGATGGCGGTCCGTGGATGAAATTGCCTGGCGGAATTGTGATCAAGGACGTGATTGCTGATGCATTTCTGCAACAAATTCTGTTGCGCCCGGCTGAATACGACGTCATCGCTACCCTCAACCTGAACGGCGATTACATCTCTGACGCGCTGGCAGCACAAGTCGGCGGCATCGGTATCGCACCGGGTGCGAACATGTCAGACACGGTTGCCATGTTTGAGGCAACGCACGGCACCGCTCCAAAATACGCGGGTAAGGATTACGTTAATCCAGGGTCACTCATACTTTCGGCGGAAATGATGCTGCGTCACATGGGATGGGGCGAAGCAGCCGATCTGATCATCAAATCGATCGAGATGGCAATCACGGACAGGGTCGTCACATATGATTTTGCCCGTCTTCTCGACACTGCAGAGCAGGTTTCATGTTCGGGTTTTGGCAATGCGCTGATAGAGCGCATGCGAGCGTGAACTGCTGATAAGGTATTGATATGCCCGTATATTGATACGCCCGCATATTGAAATTTGGGTACAAAAAAGCCCGCAATCGATCGACTGCGGGCTTTTCTTAAAACGATTTTTGCTGGCGGTTCTGGCGACCTGCTCAGCTAGCCTCCTGAATGTTTGATGCCTGTTTGCCCTTCGGACCCTGAGTGACGTCGAACGACACTTTCTGGCCCTCTTTAAGTGTCTTGAAACCATTCATTTGTATCGCAGAAAAATGCGCGAACAAATCTTCACTCCCGTCGTCGGGCGTAATAAAACCAAAGCCTTTGGCATCGTTAAACCACTTCACCGTCCCTGTTGCCATATTCTCGTACCCCGAATAGAAACGCGGGTCGGATACCCGCTCATCTTGTTTGAGAATCAAGCCCACCTTATCGGCCTAACCGTTGCGGCAGTTGCCTTGAAACCAAACACCCCTATGCGTTTTAGGCCATTAGTCTGGTGAAGTCAAGTTGAAGCGCCTCTTCGCAGTGGCTTGTTCGAACACGATTATTGCTTATTTGGTCCTTGTGCGAGCACAATTTCAATCGGTACTTGTAATTTCTGTCGTTATCAGCAAAATTAAGGCTTAGGATGTGTAGCGAGAACAGCGATAATGGCGACGGGAACTCGCGGAGACTCGCTCCTTGAGGTCGAGAAGGCCAAGGTCAAGCCTCCTAGTTTGTACAAAGTTCTGCTTCTGAACGACGATTACACCCCAATGGATTTTGTCGTCTCGATTTTGCAGAAATTCTTTTCCATGAACCGCGAACAAGCGGCCCAGATCATGCTAAAGGTCCACAAGGAAGGCATGGGTGTTTGCGGCGTTTTTCCGAGAGACGTGGCGGCGACGAAAGTCGAGCAGGTGATATCTTTTGCACGTCAACATCAACACCCTTTGCAGTGCGTAATGGAAGAAACCTAAATGATTGCGCAGGAACTTGAAGTCAGCCTCCACATGGCGTTCATGGAGGCACGCCAGAAACGACACGAATTCATCACGGTCGAGCACTTGTTGTTGGCGATGCTCGACAATCCTTCTGCGACGGAGGTGCTACGCGCCTGCGCCACAAACGTCGAGGAACTGCGCAAATTGCTCACCGATTTCATCAGTGAGCACACGCCGGTGGTCAGCGGTGAGGAGGTGGACACACAGCCGACACTTGGGTTTCAACGCGTTATACAACGCGCGATCCTCCATGTTCAGTCTTCCGGGAAGAAAGAAGTCACCGGCGCGAACGTGCTGGTCGCAATTTTTGGCGAGAAGGATTCGCACGCCGTGTATTTTCTGCATCAGAAGGGTGTTACTCGCCTTGACGTTGTCAATTTCATCTCACATGGCATCGCAAAATTACCGCACACAGGGCCCACCAAGCAGCAGCCTGAATCTGAAGCCGAGGCCGAACAGGAACAGCCCGCCGGTGGTGCGCTCGAGAACTACACCAGCAACCTCAATGCGCTCGCAATTTCCGGGAAAATTGATCCACTGATCGGCCGTTCTCACGAGCTGGAACGTGTTATTCAGACGCTGTGCCGGCGGCGCAAGAACAATCCCCTGCTGGTCGGGGAGGCCGGCGTTGGCAAAACGGCCATCGCAGAAGGCCTGGCGCGTCGCATCATAGAAGGTGCTGTACCGGAGATATTGCTGCACTCACAGGTTTATTCGCTCGATATGGGTGCCTTGCTGGCCGGTACAAAATACCGCGGAGATTTCGAGCAGCGCCTGAAGGCGGTCCTGAAACAACTGCTCGAGAATCCGCAGGCGATATTGTTTATTGACGAAATTCACACCTTGATTGGTGCTGGGGCTGCGTCAGGCGGAACGCTGGATGCATCCAATTTGCTCAAGCCGGCGCTTTCCACCGGTCAGCTCAAGTGCATTGGCGCGACCACTTACACAGAATATCGAGGAATTTTTGAGAAAGACCACGCGCTGTCACGTCGCTTCCAGAAAGTCGACGTTGTAGAACCTTCAATAGTGGAGACCGTGGCAATCCTTCGCGGACTGAAGTCGCGCTTTGAAGAGCATCACCAGGTCAAGTACACGGTGACTGCGCTTACGACGGCGGCGGAACTTTCGGCGCGTTTCATCAATGATCGCCATCTTCCCGACAAGGCGATTGATGTGATCGACGAGGCTGGCGCTGCGCAACGTATTCAACCCAAGTCGAAGCAAAAGCGCGTGATTGGAAAGCACGAAATCGAAGATATCATTGCCAAGATCGCGCGCGTTCCTGCGCAAAGCGTGTCATCCTCTGACCGGAACAAGCTGCAAAATCTTGACCGCGATCTGAAGGCTGTTGTGTTCGGGCAGGACAAGGCCATCGACGCGCTCTCCGCGGCGATCAAGATGTCGCGCAGTGGGCTGGGAAATCCGCAGAAACCGGTCGGCAGCTTCCTGTTTAGCGGACCTACTGGCGTCGGCAAGACCGAGGTCGGGCGTCAACTTGCGTACACCATGGGCGTCGAACTGATTCGTTTCGACATGTCCGAGTATATGGAACGCCACGCGGTATCGCGCCTGATCGGCGCACCGCCCGGATATGTCGGTTTTGACCAGGGTGGGTTGCTCACAGAGGCGATCACCAAACAGCCTTATTCAGTTCTGCTGCTTGATGAGATTGAGAAGGCGCATCCGGATATCTTCAACATCCTGTTGCAGGTTATGGATCATGGAACGCTGACCGACAACAATGGCCGCAAAGCAGATTTCCGCAATACTGTAATTATCATGACCACGAATGCGGGCGCGGCAGAATTGTCGAAAGTCTCCATGGGATTTACCCAGTCCCGGGCGGCCGGTGATGAAATGGCGGAGATCAAACGGATGTTCACGCCGGAGTTTCGTAATCGGCTCGACGCGACGATCTCGTTTGCGCCTTTGTCGCATGACATTATTCTGCGTGTCGTCGACAAATTCCTTATGGAACTCGAAGACCAGTTGCATGAAAAGAAAGTCGACATCCAGTTCACCCCGGCGTTAAAGGATTTGCTGGCGAAAGATGGCTTCGATCCTGTGATGGGCGCGAGGCCGATGGCACGCCTTATTCAGGACACCATTCGCCGCGCGCTTGCCGACGAACTGCTGTTCGGCCGTTTGTCCAGTGGCGGCAAGGTAACGGTCGATGTCGATTCCGACGGTAAGTCGAAGCTTGTTTTCGAGGAGAAAGCTAAAGAGCCCGCACCGGCCTGACCCGTCGCGCGATAATGCGCGCGCAAATATATCAATATCGATCGAAGTTATGGGACCGGGCTTTCAAGCCCGGTTTTTTTATGGTCTCCTGTTTCGCACTTATCGATCACAATTGGGTTGTAAAGCTCCAGGAGCTCGTCTGAATCAGGATGGTTCGGCTGCAACCGTGCCGGAGAGCAGGAATCAGAGCGGTTCATATTTCACCGCTTTTTCCTTACATACTCCCGATATGCGCGTCGAAACCGTCAAAATCTGTCCTCGCTCTCACAGGGCTTAAATTGAAACGGTATTTCGCTTTCGCACACCTGAGTCCGCCAGGCTGCTAGCTATTGCCCGGTGGTAGAGAATGTTTTGGGCCGATACCCTGGGTGCCTGGTTTTCCAGGTGGTACCAGAAGCAGCGTTACGATCAGCGCCCCCGCAAAGGCAACGTAGGCGGTGGTGAATACCCAGCCGGGGAGATCGTAATAAATCATTTGCCCAACCCAGTCCGCGACGAATCCGCTGTCCGACTGCTCTCCCCGCAAGGTGTTTTCCCATAGGGTCAGCGGGCACGCCAGGCCCATAACAGCTTCTGCTGCAACGAACAGCATCGCGCCAATATGCACATAGCGAAACAACGGCGAACGAATGCCCACCCAGCCGCGCCATACGCCGATCCAGATGTAGAGGGCACCACCTACGATGAAGGCGACGATAGACGCGTGGATGAGTAGTATCGCGTCTGCCAGCCCATGCATCGCATTGGTCGATCAATCAGTTGCGACTGGCCGTGCCGGGTCAGCGACCCATTCGCTCCATGATCCAGGGTAAAGGCGCGAACCAGTCAGCGCGGCAATCTCCATAGCAAAAAGGTTATGGCAAGCTGATACACCTGAGCCGCACTGGTGAACGACGTCCTTGACCGGAGTGTCACCGATCAGCGCCATGAATTCGGCGCGCAAATCCGCCGGTGAGCGAAAGAACCCGCTTTCATCGACGTTGGTCTTGAACAACCGGTTTACAGCTCCCGGGATGTGGCCGCCGACTGGATCTATTGTTTCATTCTGCCCATGGAACCGATCGTTACTACGTGCGTCTATCACTAGCATCTGCGGTGACTCCAGATTGGCAAGAACATAAGCGGCATCGACATTTACGTCGCGCGGTTTTGCATTGAACTTCGCCGCGACCGGAGCCGGAACTTCCGCTGTAACTGGTTGACCAGATTTTGACCAGGCAGACCAACCGCCATCCAGAACCGCCGCACGGTCATGTCCCAGCCACTTCAGCATCCACCAAAGCCGGGATGCATAAACGCCGGCGGCGTTGTCGTAGCCGACAACCTGTGTATCATCGCTCACGCCCATGCTGCCCAGCCAGGCAGCGAAGGACTCGATATCGGGAAGCGGATGCCGGCCATTGCTACCGGTTGGTTTTGTCGAAAGGTCGTTGTCAACCGAGGCGAAGTGCGCGTTGGGAAGGTGTGATTGCGCATATACCTCGTTGCCATAAGCCGGATTGCTCAGTTCGTGGCGGCAGTCGAAAATCACAAATTGAGGGTTAGCAAGGTTGGCCGCAAGTTCGTCAACCTGTATCAGTGTCGTAAAGGGCATTGTTTGGAATCGTTCGTGAAAAAGATGTGCCATGGTAGCGTTATGCATCGTATGCCCGCAAACACCCGATCGCGTTCTGGTGTTTATATTTTCGCTTGGAATCAGCTCAGCCACGCTCTGGACCAATCAATGTTCTGGCCATGCAGTCTGGACCAATGAAATTGGATCACCGAATTGCTCTGAAGCGAGCAATAGGATATTTTTAGTCGTTTACTCGTTCACCTGTGGGTTGCGCCCCGGCGCGCTCTTGCTTGCTTGTGCCCAAATCCAAATCTGATAAACAGTTAACGTTCGAAGAGGCTCTGGCGGAACTTGAGTCCATCGTCGAAACCATGGAAGGCGGTCAACTGCCGCTCGAAAAATCTCTAACCGCTTACAAGCGCGGTGCCGAGCTGTTGCAGTTCTGCCAGCGGCAGCTACAGGACGCACAGCAGCAGGTGAAAGTGTTGGAGGCCGATACCTTGCAGAAATTCGCCGGTGAAGACGCCGACGAATAGCGAATTCGAGCACTGGATGCTGGAACGGCAGAGCAGGGTGGAAGCCGCTCTGGATGCCGTGCTGCCCGTGTCCGCGCATGCGCCAGGCGGTCTTCACTCCGCGATGCGTTATGCGGCGCTGGGCGGTGGCAAGCGCATCCGACCACTACTTGCATATGCTGCGGGCGAATTGGTTGAAGCCGATGTGAAGCGGGCCGACGCTGTGGCAACCGCAGTCGAACTCATTCATGCATACTCGCTGGTGCATGATGACATGCCATGCATGGATAATGACAACTTGCGGCGCGGCAAGCCGACGGTTCATGTTGAGTACGATGATGCAACCGCACTTCTGGTGGGGGACAGCCTGCAGAGCCTGGCATTTCAGGTTCTGTCCGAGAACATTTTGTGCGACGATGCTGCGCGACAGTTAAGTATGGTGGAAATACTGGCAAGCGCTTCCGGATCACGTGGAATGGCAGGTGGTCAGGCGATTGATCTGGACAGCGTCGGGACAAGCTTGTCTTTGCCTGAACTTGAGTTCATGCACGTTCACAAGACGGGCGCGTTGATACGTGCGAGCGTCCAGCTTGGCGTAATGTGTGGCGGTACACTTGATGAGACTGACCGGGAATCGCTCGATCGATTTGCAAAACTTGCCGGCTTGGGATTTCAGGTGATTGACGACTTGCTGGATGCCGAGTCAAGCACGGTAACGCTTGGCAAGACTGCGGGAAAAGATGCCAACGATAACAAGCCCACCTACGTCAGTGTTCTGGGCGCCGATCGCTCGCGCGATCTGGCACAAGAGCTTTGCGACGACGCGATGCGCGCACTTGACCATCTGCCTGACGGTGGCGCGCGACTACGTGACATTGCCCATTTTATTTTTCACAGGAAATTCTGACGCCCGATGAAAGGCGCTCCAGTCCGACACCCTTAATGTACGAACTGCTAAAAACGATCGATCAACCTTCCGACCTGCGAGCACTTGACCGTAAGCAACTGCATGAGCTGGCAGCAGAACTTCGTGAATTTCTCATCGACAGCGTATCGAAAACTGGAGGACATCTTTCATCCAATCTTGGAACGGTAGAGCTGACGGTTGCGCTGCACTACATTTTCGATACGCCGAATGACAGACTGGTATGGGATGTCGGTCATCAGACCTATTCGCACAAAATCCTCACCGGTCGCCGCGAACAAATGGCGACGCTGCGCCAATACAAGGGACTGGCCGGTTTCCCGCGTCGTGAAGAAAGCGAATATGACACGTTTGGTACTGCCCATTCGAGTACTTCAATCAGTGCTGCGTTGGGAATGGCGGTTGCGGCGCGGGCACGAAATGATGATCGCCGGACAGTTGCGATTATCGGCGATGGCGCGATGACTGCGGGTATGGCCTTCGAAGCATTGAACAATGCCGGCACGCTGGACGCGAACTTGTTGGTGATACTCAATGATAACGACATGTCGATATCGGAGAATGTCGGCGCTCTTAACAACTATCTGGCGCGACTGCTGTCAGGGCGAATGTATTCGGCCGCACGCAAGGCCAGCGAAAAAGTTCTCGGCAAGGTGCCGACCGTGCTGGAAATCGCGCGTCGCGCCGAAGAGCACGTGAAGGGCATGGTCATGCCCGGAACTCTGTTCGAGGAGTTTGGTTTTAATTACATCGGTCCGATCGACGGTCACGATCTTGATGTACTGGTGGCGACGCTCACCAATTTGAGAAAACTCGATGGGCCCCAGTTCCTGCACATCGTTACGCGCAAAGGCAAGGGTTACGAGCCAGCCGAGGAAGATGCGATTCTCTACCATGGCGTTGGAAAATTTGATCCGTCAAATGGCATCGTGCCTAAACCAGCAGGCAAGCCGGCCTATACGAAAATTTTCGGTGACTGGTTGTGCGACATGGCAGCCCGTGAGGAGCGACTCATAGCCGTCACCCCTGCCATGCGTGAAGGCTCGGGAATGGTTCGCTTTTCCCAGGAATACCCCGACCGTTACTTCGACGTGGGGATCGCCGAGCAACATGCGCTGACTTTTGCGGCCGGGCTTGCATGCGAGGGCATGAAACCGGTAGTTGCAATCTATTCGACATTCTTGCAGCGGGCCTATGATCAACTGATCCACGATATCTGTATCCAGAATCTTGACGTGACCTTTGCGATTGACCGGGCCGGCCTTGTCGGTGCAGATGGACCGACGCATCACGGCAGTTTTGATCTTTCCTATCTGCGTTGTCTGCCGAATCTGGTCGTTATGACACCTGCGGATGAGAACGAATGTCGCCAGATGCTGTATACGGCTTTCCTGATGAAGAGCCCGGTTGCAGTGCGTTATCCGCGTGGTGCCGGCCCCGGGGTCGTTGCCGAAATCGAAATGAGCGAAGTGCCGATAGCCAAGGGTGAAATACGACGGCAGGGGCGGCGGGTCGCAATCCTTGCGTTTGGCGGACCACTCACTGCTGCGCTTGAGGCCGCCGAGGACCTGGACGCTACCGTCGCGAACATGCGTTTCGTAAAACCGCTGGATGACGATTTGCTGCGCAGCCTGGCCGAATCGCACGAATTCCTGATCACGGTAGAGGAAAACGTCGTCGATGGCGGTGCCGGTAGTGCTGTACTTGAGGCGTTGCAAAGAATGCGACTCGATTCGAAAGTTCTGCTACTGGGTCTGCCTGACCGTTTCATAGAACACGGCGATCCGGCAAGCCTGATCGCAGAATGCGGCCTGGACGCGGCAGGCATAGCGGCCTCAATTGAACGCTATATTAGCTGAGTAGTTTACTCGGGTATTGGCTCCGGCTATAATTCAGGCATATTGCACGAAGGCGTTAAACCATCATGAATTCTCCTGAAACCGTTGCGATTCCGGACGTTCAAAGCAGCGAAGACACACGCCAATTGGCGATTGACAGGGTTGGGATCAAGGCCATCCGCCACCCTGTACGGGTCGCCGACAAGGGTGGTGGCATCCAGAACACGATTGCGACGTTCAACATGTACGTTGAACTGCCACACAATTTCAAGGGCACCCACATGTCGCGATTCGTGGAGATACTCAATGCCCACGAACGAGAAATATCAGTCGAATCGTTTGAATCGATGTTGCGCGAAATGGTCGAGCGTCTTGAGGCCGAGTCGGGTCAAATTGAAATGGCGTTTCCGTATTTCATAGACAAAGCTGCGCCCATTTCCGGCGTCAGAAGTCTGCTGGACTACGAGGTGATATTTAGCGGTGAGATCATCCGCGGCGTCTACACGCTGACCATGAAAGTTGTCGTGCCGGTGACCAGTCTTTGCCCCTGTTCAAAAGGCATCTCGGACTATGGTGCGCACAATCAGCGCTCCCATGTGACCATTACGGCACGCACCAATAGTCATGTCTGGATCGAGGAAATCGTCCGGGTTGCTGAAGAAAACGCCTCGTGCGAGTTGTACGGTCTTCTCAAACGCCCGGATGAAAAATATGTCACCGAGCGTGCATACGATAACCCCAAGTTCGTCGAGGACATGGTCCGCGACGTGGCGACTGCACTCAATCGGGACAAGCGAATCGACAAGTACGTCGTCGAATCAGAAAACTTCGAATCGATACATAATCACTCTGCGTACGCATTGATAAAGCGCGACTAGCTTTCTCAGCGAGCACGACCGTCCCTGGCACGCCTGCTCAGTAGCGTCGTTTGAGCGTCAGATTGTCATTTTCCCGGCGCATATCGAGCAGGTTCAAGAAACTCATTCCCAGCAGGACAACAGGCAGTTCCGCGTTGGCGTGTACGAGGCCGTCAATGTTTGTCAGCCGAATGTTTCCCACTTGGACAGAGTCAAGTTTCACCACGTAGACGTCCGCGATGCCATTGGCAGTGGATGCGCGTTCCTTTCGACCTTCAAGATAGTTGATGCCTGCGCTACGGGCATGGGAGGCGTCCATCGAAACCATCGAGGCGCCGGTATCGACCAGAAAACGCACACTTGATCCATTTATGGATCCGCGCGTGACGTAATGGCCATTTCCGTTAGGTGATAGCGTCACGCTGCTGCCTGCACTGCTCTTGGGAGGGCTATAGACTTGACCTCCCAATGGCAATTCGCGCCGCTCGCCGTCAACTTCGACGATCGCGAGTTCGTTGCGCACCGAAATCAGTTTGACGCCTGCCCGCATCTCCCCGATGCGCAGCATTCGTGGCTTGCTGCCATTGATGACCAAAATCGCAGTCGCCTCGGCGAGGCCAATCAGAGTCACAGTGGTTGGGCTAGTGTCGTCTGCGCTGGCAGTCGTACCGAATCCACCTGCCAGGCATATCGCCGCAGCGACAAATGCTATTGTTGACCGGATCGAGTAGTAAAACCTGGTGAGTTGGGAAGAGTCACGTGCAAGTCGATTCATTGCGTCATTCTGTGGGCACTTGTCCGAGGGAAACATGGGCAATTGCAGCCGATCGGCGCAAATTGCATCGTTGTGCATGGGTCGCTTTGGCTCGAAACGGGCCGTAGCAGCCGCCATGTGACTGGCCCACGCAAACCGGCAAGCGCGTTGCCAGGAACAACCAGACCGGCTCCTGTCCGCCGGATTGTCTCCGCGGATGGACCTGAACTGCTTCGTTCTCGCTCGTTTGGAACAGCCAATCCGCGCTCCTCGCTGCGTGTCCGGCCGATCCCGGGTAGCAGTGCGTCAAACAGAAATGTGTCAACAGGCTCTGATAGCCCCCCGGAATCAGGAAGATTCGGTAGCCAGGGTTGGAGAGCAGGCCACAATTCGACGCTTTTTCCTCGCATATTCCCTATATGCGTGTCCAAATCGCCGAAAAAGGTCCTCGCACTGCTACCGCAGGTTCCGCACCGGTGTTTCGCTACTAATCACCTAATTCCGACAGGGCAACTAGTGGGCAGGCAACGTTTATGCCTTCGTGATGGGTTGGCAGTAAGCCAACGACAGGGTGGCGTTTCAGACCGATGCTCTCGCACGAACGGCGTGTTGGCGCCCGCAAATGGCGACACAGGTCGGTTCCGGTCGACGCGCGATCGGCGTAAATTCAGTCTCGGAAGTTATTGAATTGAAGAGGAAAATCGCTGATCGACTTCTTGACTGTGGCCATTGCCTCTTGCAAGAGATCTTTCTTGCTCCCGGACACGCGCACAGTGTTGCCCTGGATCGACGCTTGAAGTTTCAGCTTGCTGTCCTTGATCAATTTCACGATACGCTTTGCGAGTTCCTTGTCCACGCCCACGCGTACCGTTACGACCTGCTTGACTTTGTCGCCGCTCACTTTTTCGATGTTTCCGCGTGACAGGCTTCGCACATCGACGCCGCGTTTCGCCAGCCTCCCATTCAACACGTCGTAAACCTGGCCGAGTTTGAAATCATCATCAGCGAACACGGTCAGCGAGGTGTCTGCAAGCTCAACTCTTGCATCAGATCCCTTGAAATCGAAACGATTACCAACTTCCTTGTTGGTCTGGTCCATCGCATTGCGCAATTCGACCATATCGACTTCGGAAACGATATCGAAAGTGGGCATGGTGTTGTCTCCTCGAAAGTTTGTAAGCAGGCGTTACAAGAAAAGATGCCTAGATCATAAATCTAGCGAAGCCGGACTGTGTACGACTGCACGGGTGGCCCGGTGCCGTCGTCAAATTCGCCGGCGGCTTCAATCGCGCGCCTTGCGATCTGCGCTGCCGACAAGCCCTTGCGATCATAACTGGCCCATAGTGCACCGAGCGCATAATCGCTGCCGCTGCCGTAGGCGTAGAACTTGGAGAATTCCTGCACAGTGCGATGGCCGGATACACCGAATATGCCGTGCGCGTTGGCTATCAACACATCCATGCGAGTCGATTCGATGGCATCCTCTTTGTCTTCTTCCGGCATGAGGAAATATTTTTCTTTCAGAGCCGAATGCAAGCGATTCCATGTCCTGAAAATCTCTATCGGGCTGGACAGCTGAATCTCGTTGCCCTGTTCGATGAAATAGTCTCTGAGAATCAACTTGAAGGTTGCGTTGCCGGTGACGGCAAGATAGTTTGCGCCGATCTTGAGAATCTTCTCGCTGTTCGCGATGTATACGGCACTTTCCTTGCCGGAACCCCACTTGGTGAGCGTATCAGCGGCGATTGCGACTGAGCCACCCTTTTTAACTACTGCGATCGTTGTCATCAAATATGAACGGGCAAAGGCCCGTCGCGGTCCTCGGTTTGACTAAGACGTGACGCCCTGACACGCGACTTGTATGCCCACCGACTGCGAATCAGGAAGGGCTACATGCCTTGGGCCTTCCAGCAGCCGGGGTTGTGCGTTCAAGGTATGAACTATTCAGTCATCAATGATTGGGACGGAGACCCGCAGCTCATCCCGGTATCTTTTCACTCCCGTTAGCGCTTTTTTCGCTTGGCGGCGATTCGCAAACGCAAAGCATTCAGTTTAATGAAGCCATCCGCATCCGCCTGGTTATATGCGCCGCCATCGTCGTCGAAGGTTGCGATGCGTGTATCGAACAGCGAGTTGCGTTTGGACTCGCGTCCAACAACCAATACTGTTCCTTTGTAGAGCTTGAGCCGCACCTTGCCGTTGACAGGTTGTTGGGACTCGTCAATCAGACTCTGCAGCAGCGTACGCTCCGGGCTGAACCAGTAGCCGTCGTAAATCATGCGAGCGTAACGCGGCATCAGGTCATCTTTGAGCGCCACCACTTCGCGATCTAGAGTGATCGACTCTATCGCACGATGCCCTTTAAGCATGATGGTACCGCCAGGCGTCTCGTAACAGCCGCGTGATTTCATGCCGACATAGCGATTCTCGACGAGGTCCAGGCGCCCGATACCATGCCGTCCGCCTAGCCGGTTGAGTGTAGCGAGCACTTTTGCAGGCGACAGTTTCTTGCCGTTTACTGCAACGATGTCACCACGGCGATACTCGAGTTCGACATACTGCGGACGATCAGGTGCTTTCTCGGGCGATACCGTCAGGCGCCACATCGACTCTTCAGGTTCGAAAGCCGGGTCTTCCAGAATTCCGCCTTCGTAGGAAATATGCAGCAAATTGGCGTCCATCGAATACGGAGCAGCGCCTTTTTTCTTCTTGTATTCAACAGGTATTCCATGCTCGTCTGCGTAGGCAAGCAGTTTGTCGCGTGACAGCAAATCCCACTCTCGCCACGGGGCGATGACCTTTACTTGCGGCATCAGCGCATAGGCCCCGAGTTCGAATCTAACCTGGTCGTTTCCCTTGCCCGTAGCACCGTGTGATATCGCGTCGGCACCGGTCTCCCGTGCGATCTCCACCAGTCGCTTTGCGATCAGCGGGCGTGCGATCGACGTGCCAAGCAAGTATTCGCCTTCGTATATGGCGTTTGCGCGGAACATTGGAAAAACAAAATCGCGTACAAACTCCTCGCGCAGATCTTCGATGTATATTTGTTTGACACCAGCCATTTTTGCCTTGCGGCGCGCCGGTGAAACCTCCTCACCCTGTCCTATATCGGCGGTGAAGGTGACGACTTCACAATCGTAAGTGTCCTGCAGCCATTTCACTATGACTGACGTGTCCAGTCCTCCTGAATAGGCGAGTACAACTTTTTTTATCTTCTTGGTCTTCATTTATTTATCGCATCCGTGTTGATCAGATTCTGCGCGAACCGGATTCGGACTTGAGTTCTCCGTCTACCCATTCACCCTCTACCGTTTCACCGTTAGGCGCGCGGAATTCACCCCAGCCATGTGGTTTGCCTTGTTTCCAGTCGCCTTTGTAGATGCTGCCGTCAGGGTTTTGCACCGCGCCTTTACCGTCTTGCATGCTTTTTTTCCAACCGCCTTCGTAGCGCACGCCGCGGCGCGAAATATAGGTCCCCTGGCCATCCGCCCAACCGTCTTTCAGTTCACCCTCGTATCGCTCCTCCAGCTCACCCGCGATATACCAGTCGAGAATGCCACTGCCATGTGCATAACCGTTGCTGCACTGACCGTCCCAGCGGATCGATTCCTCTTCCTGGGGCATCGGGTTGTAGACCTTGCAACCGTTCTTGTCGGCAATCGTCGGGGTTTCCTGGTCCTGGGCGTGGGCCGAAAATCCGATGAAAAGCATGGCTGCGAAAATGGTCGTCGCCAGTTTTGAAATGTGCATGATTTGCTCCTTGAAAAGGACTTGTACAGGTGCCGTTATACGCTTCGCGCAAGTGCGCGCCGCATTTCGCTCAAGTGATGCGTTCAAATGTTTCGTTGACGTACTTCGTCAAATTATTGCCAGTTCGCGATCTGCTCCGGAGATTGTATGGAATACGCCGATTAATTTCACCGAACGATGGCAACGGTCAATTGACCCTGCCGAGCACCAGAAATTCCATCAATGCTTTCTGCGTGTGCAATCGGTTTTCGGCTTCGTCCCATACCACGCTTTGCGGCCCATCGATCACATCCGCCGTAACTTCTTCTCCCCGGTGCGCAGGCAGGCAATGCATGAACAGGGCGTCAGCAGAAGCAGCGCTCATCATCGCGGAGTCGACTTGCCAGTTCTCGAATGCCTGTATGCGTTCGACGTTCTCGTCCTCGAATCCCATGCTGGTCCAGACATCGGTCGTGACCAGGTCGGCACCGCGCACGGCTTCCATCGGATCAGCAAAACTTTCCAGATTACTGGTGTCGTAGATCCCCGCACGCTCCGGCTCGACTTCGAAGCCCGGTGGCGTCGATACGTGCATGTTGAAGTCGAGTAACTCGGCGGCCTGCAGCCAGGTATTGCAAACGTTGTTTGAGTCACCGATCCAGGCGACGGTCTTGCCCTTGATCGGGCCGCACTTTTCGACGTAAGTGTAGATGTCTGCGAGGATCTGGCATGGATGGTATTCGTTGGTCAAACCGTTGATGACCGGGACGCGCGAATACTGCGCGAAGCGCTCGATCATATCCTGCTCAAAAGTGCGAATCATGACCACGTCGCACATCCGGGAAATGACTTGCGCCGCATCTTCAGCCGACTCGCCTCGGCCCAGCTGCGAGTCGCGCGTGTTCAGGTAGATCGCGCTGCCGCCGAGTTGGTGCATGCCTGCTTCAAACGACAGCCGTGTTCGCGTGCTCTGTTTTTCGAAGATCATCACCAGGGTGCGATCCTGAAGCGGCCAGTATTGCTGGTAGGATTTAAATTGCGTTTTTATCGCACGCGTGCGCTCGAAAAGATACTCGATCTCGTCGGGCGTCAGATCCTTTAGCTGCAGAAAATGTTTTGCTGGCTGCATGGGTCAGTTTGCCGCTGCTGGCTGTGTCGCGCAAAACGTTGCGATCAGCGTCGACACGCCCTCCGCCAGCATAACAGCCTGTTCATCGCTCATGATCAGCGGCGGGAGGAGCCTGACCACCGTATCGGCTGTCACGTTGATCAGCAGGCCGGCTTCGAACCCGCGGGCGACCAGTTCGACGCAGGGCCGATCGAGATCGATGGCTATCATCAAACCCTTGTTGCGAATCTGAATGACGCCGGGCGTATCGGAGAGCTCCTTGCGCAGTGATGCAGTGATACTGTCGCCCAGTTCTACTGCCCGAGCCAGCAGGTCCTCATCGTCTAGAACCGCCAGTGTGGTCATTGCAGCGACGCAGGCCAGCGGATTTCCTCCAAATGTCGAACCGTGACTGCCTGCTTGCAAGACCTTGGCGGCAGCGCCACGAGCGAGGCAGGCACCGATCGGAAATCCGTTGCCAAGTCCTTTTGCGAGTGTCATCACATCCGCCTTTGCAGAACCATGTTGATGCGCGAACCACTTGCCGGTGCGGCCCATGCCGCTTTGCACTTCGTCGAGTACCAGCAACCAGCCATTGCGGTCGCAGATCGCGCGCAGCGCCTCCAGATAGCCGTCGTCAGGGATATTGATCCCGCCTTCGCCCTGTATCGGCTCGACCAGTACTGCGACAACATCGGGATTGTTTGCCGCGACCTGTTCGACTGCAGCTGCATCGTTGTAAGGTACCCGGGCGAAACCCGAAAGCAGGGGTTCAAAGCCGGCTTGCACCTTACGATTGCCTGTCGCCGAGAGTGTTGCCATGGTGCGACCGTGGAAGGACTGCTCCGTAGCAACAATGACCGGTTTATCTATTCCTTTCTGATGCCCGTACAGGCGGGCCAGCTTGATGGCGGTTTCGTTGGCTTCGGCGCCGGAGTTACAAAAGAAGGCATTGTCCATGGCTGCGAGCGTGCACAGTCGTTCGGCCAGTCGTTCCTGTTCGGGGATGCGGTAGTGATTGGACACGTGAACGAGACGGCCGGCCTGATCGCTTATTGCAGCAGTGATTCTCGGATGCGCATGCCCAAGCCCGTTTACTGCAATGCCAGAAAATCCATCAAGGTAACGCTTGCCGTCGGTGTCCCAGATCCACGCCCCGTCACCGTGCGAGAACGCGATCGGATTTCGACCATAAGTTGGCATCAAGAACTGCATGGTTGGCCTTTGCAAACCTCGTGATTGGGAAAAACAACACGGCGGCAACGTGCCGCCGTGTTGAGGTGAATTTTCACTGATTCCTTAAAACGCCAGTCTTCTATTCGCCGAACCGAAAATCACCGCAGCTAAACATTCCTGCCCATTAAAAATGCTTGTAGCGAAATTGGCCAGGTGTTGCAACCGTTTCGCGGCGATCGGTGTTGCCTTCTGCCGGCGACTCAGCAACCCTTGTATATATCCGTTAAAGCAATCAAAAAACCCGCAGCTACGACTGCGGGCTTTGATGACTATTTCCGGCTGGATGAATATCACCGGAAAGAGCGCGCGGGTCTTCGCTTACGGCATCGCCTTGATGGCTGCGGACAGGCGGCTCTTGTATCGCGCAACGCTGTTCTTGTTGACGACATTCCTGCCTGCAATTGAGTCGATGCGACCTTGCGAGGCGCGGAATTCAGTGGTTGCTGCTTGTTTGTCCCCGGACGAAATACTCTTGCGCACCTTCTTGATCATCGTGCGCAGCTCGGAACGCAGGGCAGCATTGTGGGTGCGGCGTGTTACTGCTTGTCGGGCGCGCTTTTTCGCGGAAGCGATATTGGCCATTCGGTTTCCTTGCCCGCGTTGCGGGACGGTCAAAAAAGGGCGGTATGGTACTGTTCCAGAAGGTATTTCGCAAGCCTTCCTGCATCGCCCGGTTGGCTACATGGTTGCCCGGTTTGCGAGCCGTCGTCGTAAGCCTTTGGTTCGGAGCATCTTTCCCGTCGGAGTAGGCCGCGTGCAAGACAGCTATCGGCTAGAATACGGGCGCCTTCCATAGCCGCAACACTATGAATTTGCTTAAAGCGCTGGCCACGGTCAGTAGCATGACGATGGTTTCGCGCATACTTGGTCTGGTGCGCGACGTGGTCATTGCCCGGGTTTTTGGGGCGGGCCTGGCGACCGACGCCTTTTTCGTCGCATTCCGGCTGCCCAATCTCTTGCGGCGCTTGTTCGCCGAAGGCGCATTTTCGCAAGCGTTCGTGCCGGTGCTCGCCGAGTATCGCAACGCGCGAGGCGAGCAGGAAACGCACACGCTGGTTAATCACGTAGCCACACTGCTGGCTCTGGCGCTGGTCGTGATTTCGACAATCGGCGTCATAGCGGCACCGCTGATCATCTATGTCAGTGCCCCGGGGTTTTCGGAAAATGCCGACAAGTTCGACCTGACAGTCGCTTTATTGCGGGTCACGTTTCCCTACATCTTGTTCATATCGCTGACTTCGCTAGCGGCCGGCATACTGAACACCTGGAGTCGCTTTTCCGTACCGGCGCTAACGCCGTCGCTGCTAAACGTATCGTTTATCGTGTTCGCGGTGTGGTTGGTGCCGTATTTTGATCCGCCGGTGATGGCACTTGCGTGGGCGGTGTTTTGCGGCGGCGCGCTGCAGCTTGCGTTCCAGGTGCCGTTTCTGCTGAAGATTCGCATGCTGCCGCGACCGCGCTGGTCGCCGCGTGACTCAGGTGTTGTGCGTATCCTCAAATTGATGGGCCCGGCGGTTCTGGGCGTGTCGGCTGGCCAGATATCGCTGCTGATTAGCACCATCTTTGCCTCGTTTCTGGTCAGCGGAAGCGTGACCTGGCTGTATTACGCGGATCGACTCATGGAACTGCCGATGGGACTGCTCGGCGTCGCTCTCGGTACCGTGTTGTTGCCGAGTTTGTCAAAGCGCTTTACCGACAGCACTGCCGACGCATACTCGAACCTGCTCGACTGGGGAATGCGACTCACGGTACTGCTGGCTGCGCCGTGTGCAGTGGCACTGGTGGTTCTCGCCGTACCTATCCTCGCAACACTGTTCAAGCACGGCGAATTCGCTGCCAGTGATGTTTTCATGACTCGTGATGCGCTTGTTGCCTACAGCGTCGGTCTTGTTGGTCTGATGTTTGTCAAAGTTCTCGCGCCAGGATTCTATGCGCGGCAAAACATGAAGACACCAGTGAAGATTGCCGTGATAACGCTGATAGCTACGCAGATAATGAACATTGCATTCATATGGTCGCTACGGCACACCGGACTGGCGCTTGCGATCGGACTGGCCGCCTGGCTCAACGCTGGCATGTTGTACTGGAAGCTGCGCCAGCATGGGATATTTACGCCAATGGCGGGCTGGCCGCTATTCCTTCTCAAGGTGCTGGTCGCGCTGTTAGCAATGGCTGGCGTGCTTTGGTGGTTAGCCGCAGGCGCGGATTTCTGGCTGCAGTCTGGCGTATGGGAGCGAATCGAGCGCCTTGCCCTGGTCATCGCGGCCGGAACCATCAGCTATTTTGGCGGACTGTGGTTGATGGGTTTTCGCCCGAAGGATTTCAGCATGCGCGATATCTGATCTGCTGACCCCTCAGTTACCAGTGTGCCCAGGGGCCAGGTTGATGTCGCCTCGGGAACGTGCCGCCCCGGGCAGCGGCGATGCGAGTAGTACGTACGACGCTCAACAGTGTCGGAATAGGCCTAGTAAACTGTCCCGTGCATCGCTGCGTCAACGACGTTGCGTTTGAGGTGCGGTGCAAACATTTCGATGAAGTCGTAGACATAGCCGCGCAGGTAACTATTCTTGCGAATGCCGATGCGGGTCGTGCTGGCATCGAACAGATGGCTGGCATCAAGCGCGGATAACAGGCGGTCACGATCGGGGTTGTAAGCCATCATCGCGACGATGCCGACTCCCAATCCGAGCTCCACGTAAGTCTTGATCACGTCGGCGTCAATTGCCGTCAGTACGACTTCTGGATTCAGGCCGAGCGCGGCAAACGCCTGGTTGATTTTCGAGCGTCCGGTAAATGCGAAGTCGTAAGTAATGACCGGGTAGCGGGCAATATCTTCCAGCGTCAGTTTTTTGATTTTCAGCAACGGATGCCCGGGCGGCGTGAGTACGCAGCGATTCCATTGATAGCACGGCAGCATGGCGAGGTCCGCATAATGCTCGATCGCTTCGGTCGCGATAGCGATGTCTGCTTCACCCGAGCTTGTCAGTTCCGAAATCTGCGTGGGACTGCCCTGGCGCAGTGACAGCCGTACTGCCGGGTATTTCTCGCGAAACTGTTTGATGACCGGTGGTAACGCATAACGCGCCTGCGTATGCGTGGTCGCAATGGTCAGGCTGCCTGCATCCTCTTGCGTAAACTCTCCGCCAATTTGCTTGAGGCTGTCCAGATCCAGCATAACCCGCCGAGCCATTTCCAGGATTGCCTGACCCGGTTCGGTCACTGCCACAAGCCGCTTGCCATGGCGAACGAAAATGTCGACACCGAGTTCTTCTTCCAGCGCCTTGATCTGCCTGCTGATACCTGGCTGTGAGGTAAACAGCGCGTCGGCAGCTTGCGAAAGGTTCAGGTTGCGTTTCTCAACCTCGCAGATGTATCGCAGTTGCTGGAGTTTCATGGCCTGGCCGCAAATACCTGTTGGTTATTAAGTTGCCGTTCGTTATTCTAATAGCTATTGACGATATCGATTCGATTCCGTAGTTATTGGCGACATCAGCTCGATTCCGCTGCCTATGGCGCGAAATACGGCGATGAGGGCAAAAACTCGCTAGAATTCAACCCTTTTGACGGCAGCTGGACTTTCATAATATGCGCGTGTTGCGGCAGGCGCCTGAGCAAACGGATCAGCAAGTGGCGCTGACGATTGGCAATTTTGACGGCGTTCACATAGGACACAAGGCCATGCTGACGCGCCTGATTGACGCTGCCCGTCAACGCGGCATGCCCTCGGCCGTGATGACGTTCGAGCCGCAGCCGCAGGAATTCTTTGCGCCCGACCAGGCGCCTGCGCGGCTCTCGAGTTTGCGTGAAAAGCTGGAATTGCTCGATGCTGAAGGAATCGACATCGTGTTCGTATGCCGTTTTGACTTCGCGATGGCGCAAATGCCGGCCGATCGCTTCGTCGAACGGTTCGTGTATGGCGCGCTGGGCACGCGTTGGCTGCTGGTTGGCGATGATTTTCGCTTCGGCGCAAGACGCAGTGGCAACTTTGACCTGCTGGCGTCGCTTGCGCCGAAGTACGGTTATGAAATCGAGAAGACCAGCAGCATCATGCTTGAAGGTACGCGCGTTTCGAGCACGGAGGTGCGTGCCCGCCTTGGTGCGGGCGATCTGGATGGCGCGCAACGGTTTCTCGGGCGCCGCTATACCATCTCGGGAAGAGTAGAGCATGGCGATGGCGTTGGTAGTGGACTTGGTTATCCGACTGCGAATGTGCGCCTGGGACGATCGAAAGCACCATTGTCAGGAATATATGTAATTGAAGTCGAAGGATTGGGGGCGAAGCCCTTACCCGGAGTGGCAAGTCTCGGTGTGCGGCCGACGGTAAAACGGCAGGGGCGGGCAGTGCTGGAGGCCCACCTGTTCGATTTTGATCGCGATATTTACGGGCGCAGGGTAAGCGTGCGTTTCCTGGAAAAGCTACGAGACGAAGAGAAATTCGCCAGCGTCGATGATCTTGTCGTGCAAATGGGCCGGGATGCGCAACAGGCGCGCGAATACTTTAGACACAGAGACACCGGTTCGCATGCCGGAACGCAAAATTAGAACTGACGATTCAGTAACCCGAAACGCATTAACCAAAAAAGAACTGGTGCGCAGGCTGACTATGAAAACCACATGAAGCATGTCTGATTACAAAAAAACCTTGAACCTTCCGGATACGCCTTTTCCGATGCGCGGTAACCTTGCGCGCCGTGAGCCTGAGTGGATTGAAGCATGGGAAAAAACCGGTCTTTACCAGCGCATTCGCGAAGCATGCAAAGGAAGGCCGAAGTTCGTGTTGCACGATGGCCCGCCGTATGCGAACGGCGATATTCACATTGGCCACGTGGTCAACAAAGTCCTCAAGGACATGATCGTCAAGTCAAAAACGCTGGCTGGATTTGATGCGCCTTACGTGCCTGGCTGGGACTGCCATGGTCTGCCGATTGAACACCAGGTCGAGAAGAAGCACGGCAAGAATCTGCCGCCGGCGGAATTCAGAAAATTGTGCCGTGCATTCGCGACCGAGCAGATCGAACGCCAGCGAGAGGGTTTTATCCGCCTTGGTGTGCTTGGCGACTGGAAGCATCCCTACCTCACGATGAATTTTGCAACCGAGGCAGATATCATTCGCACGCTTGGTCGCATCAACGACAACGGGTACCTGTATCGGGGTGCGAAGCCGGTGCACTGGTGCCTCGATTGCCGCTCGGCGCTGGCCGATGCAGAAGTCGAGTATGAAGACCGCACGTCGCCGGCAATCGATGTTGCCTTCCAGTTCGCAGACAACAAGGCGCTGGCCGCAGCCCTGGGCTTTACTCAGATATACGAATTCGCATTTGCTGTGATCTGGACGACGACGCCGTGGACACTGCCAGCCAACCGCGCGGTCGCCGTGCATCCGGATATTGATTACGTGCTGGTCAGATTTCCGTCAGGACTACTGCTTTTGGCGAAGGAACTGGCTGAGCAATGCCTGGCGTCCTATGAAGTGGCTGAGTACGAAGTGGTAGCCGAATTCAAGGGTGAGAAACTTGAAGGCCTGCTACTGCAACACCCGTTCTACGATCGGCAAGTTCCAATTGTGCTGGGCGAACACGTCACGCTTGAAGCCGGCACAGGTCTGGTGCACACCGCGCCGGCCCACGGGCTTGAAGATTTCGAAGTCGGTCAGCGTTACGAGCTTGCCGTCGACAATCCAGTCGATGACAAAGGCGTTTTTCTGCCGAGCATGCCCATCGTTGCCGGGCTCTCGGTATGGGAAGCCAACGCGGTCATTATAGAGGCATTGCGAGAGCGCGAAAAGTTGATTCGCGTTGAAGACTACGGCCACAGTTATCCGGTGTGCTGGCGCCACAAGTCGCCGATCATTTTTCGTACAACCGGGCAGTGGTTCATCGGCCTGGACGAACGCAACGGCAAGTCATTGCGCGAGATTGCGAAATCGGCGGTCGAAGACACTGCGTTTTATCCGGCATGGGGCCGTGCCCGCCTGGAGGGGATGATCGCCAATCGTCCCGACTGGTGCGTGTCACGCCAGCGTAGCTGGGGTACACCAATGGGATTGTTCGTTCACAAAGAGACCGAAGAGCTGCACCCGCGCACCAGTGAGTTGCTCGAACAGGTCGCGCAGCGAGTCGAGAAAGACGGCATTGAAGCGTGGTTTGCATTGTCTGAGGAAGAGCTGCTCGGCGACGAAGCGAAACACTGGCGCAAGGTGCCCGACACCCTGGACGTTTGGTTCGACTCCGGTTCAACGCATATCGGCGTGCTCGAGCGCCGTGACGATCTCGTCAAGCCGGCCGACCTCTACCTGGAAGGTTCTGATCAGCACCGCGGCTGGTTTCAGTCGAGCATGCTGACCGGTTGCGCAATCGACGGGCGCGCACCGTACAAGGCGTTGCTCACGCACGGCTTCGTCGTCGACGGGAATGGCCGCAAGATGTCCAAGTCGTTGGGCAACGTGATCGCGCCGCAGAAAGTCGCCGGCACGCTCGGCGCGGACATACTACGCCTCTGGGTTGCGGCAACCGACTATTCTGGCGAACTGTCGATCTCTGATGAGATTCTCAAACGGGTGGTGGAAAGTTACCGACGCATTCGCAACACACTGCGCTTTCTGCTCGCAAACGTCAGCGACTTTGACCCAAAGAAGCATGCGCTTGAGCCGTCCCAATGGCTGGAGATCGATCGTTATGCGGTGCAAATGACGGCACGCATGCAGGCGCAGATGCTGGGAGACTATGAACGTTACGAATTCCACCTCGTCGCGCAACGCTTGCAGACGTTCTGCTCGGAAGAGCTCGGCGGTTTTTATCTGGACATTCTCAAGGACCGTTTGTACACCGCGGGCGAGAACTCGCGTGCACGACGCGCCGCCCAGAACGCGCTGTATCACATCGCGCACAGCCTGCTTCGCCTGATGGCGCCGATCCTTTCGTTTACCTCGGAAGAAGCGTGGCCGATTCTGACGGGTGAAGACGACAGCGTGTTCATGCACACCTGGTACCCACTTCCGGAAACCGGTGCCAGTGTCCTGGAGCGGTGGGATCGATTGCGCGAGCTTCGCTCGAATATTCAGAAGGAACTCGAGGACGTGCGCGCTGCGGGTAGCATTGGCTCTTCGCTGCAAGCCGAAGTGAAAATCAGCGCCGGCGGCGAATCAGGCGAACTGTTGAAGTCGCTCGGTGACGACTTGCGCTTTGTCCTGATCACGTCGAAGGCCGATGTTGACACGGCTGCAGCCAACAGCGCGATGGCCGTTGACGTCACGCCGAGTACGCATGCCAAGTGCGAACGTTGCTGGCATTACCGCGATGATGTGGGCAGCGACGCCGAACATCCAGGCCTCTGCGGACGGTGCACTTCCAACCTGTTCGGACCGGGCGAACAACGCGTTTATGCATAACAAATTGATGTTCGACGCGCGGATCTGCAACAAGGCGATTGCGTGCAATCGCAGCGGATTGAAGGCGTAACTGGCATGCGAAACACAGGCAAGTGGCTGGCCTTCTCCGCGCTGCTGGTCGTCCTTGATCAACTCACCAAATACCTCGCAGTGCAGGGAATACCGGCCGGCTCGTCAATACCCTTGTTGCCGTCGTTGTCGCTGGTGCTGGCTTACAACACCGGTGCCGCGTTCAGTTTTTTGGCAGGGGCGTCTGGCTGGCAGCGCTGGTTCTTTGCCCTGGTGGCAATTGCTGCGTCGGCGTTGATCATCTGGATGCTGCACCGCCATCGCGGCGAAACGTTTCTGTGTATTGGTCTTGCGCTGATACTCGGTGGCGCAATCGGCAATCTTATCGACCGTGTGCTGATCGGTGCAGTGGTTGATTTCATCCTCGTGTACTGGCGCCAGTACCAGTGGCCGGCATTCAACATTGCCGATTCGTGCATTACCGTCGGCGCCGGGATGCTCATATGGGACAGCCTGAGATCATCGCGCAAGGTTCAGCGTGCCGATTGAAGCGAGCGCTTGAGAACGCACGGTAATCCAGCGGTTTGTTGAAGTAGCAGCGGCGCGACCCGGCTGTGGCGTCGTGTGTTCGCTCACAACGACCAGTTCCGATACCGTCAATGCCCATACGGCGCATGCGCTACGCTTATTGGGCCCTACGCGGGCAGTTGTTCATTCCATACCAAGTCGGATTACGCCCAAGGGCTAATCCGACCTACCCTACTACGCAACTGACGTTTCGCAGGAAAGGCCCTGCATATCTCACGGTGACGCTCCGCAGATAGCTCCGCTAGGCGTTGAAAGCGCTGATTTTCCCGGCCGTTGCCGCCACATTCTGAGCGACAAATGAACTTTCACCGTCGTTCCAGAATTGCGACCACTCGCAAGGAATGACCGTTGATCGCTCATATCTGAACGCCTGTCGGGTCAAGCCCATCGGACGATTCTGGCGTTTCGTAGGTAAAGCGAGCATCTGACATGACGATTCTTCGTCGCTCGCTTACAGGGACGCCACCACTGCGCAATCTTCCCGGACCGTCCTGTCCGATTCCCGACAGCGGCTCAACATTCAGTTTCGCTGCCGTAACCCCATGATTTTGGGAAGGCAACCGTTGATTACGCAATCCACAACGCTTATCGGACCAGGCTGGAGGGTAAGTGGGGTCTGTCAAATAATGCGCCTCATCGAAGAAGCGGCTTCAACACACATGGTGAGAGATCGACCTGCGACGTTCACGGCCAAACAGAGCCGCGCACAGAGCCATTCACTCATCAGCGCGTTCAGCCGCATGGTACGTGCTTTGAACAAGATTGCGCAGGCGGTTTCACTGACTGCGCAAATTAAGTAATTGAGAATCAGGATCTGGAGATCGTCATGAAAACAAACAAACTTGTACTCAACGCGCTTGGCATTGTGCTGGGTCTTGCAATAGCGAGTGCATCGCACGGTGCGGCGAAATTCGACCCTGACATGCAGCCTTACGGCTCGTTGCCGCCGCTGACGATTACCGGCTTTAACCTGTCCGGCGGTGCACAGAAAGCTTTTCAGGTCTGGTTCGACGGGTACAACTGGGCAGGCGATGTAATCGCCTATCCGCTCGACGCGAATGGCAAAACTGACACCTCTGCACGATTGTGGAGCGCCAGCGATGTGATGCTGACCAAGCAGGCCTGCGGGAACGGCTCTACGACCGATGCCGGTACGGCGACAGTGGACTGGTTCAATACCGGCCGCAAAGTCGTTACAGTATCCAGCACCGGTAGCAGAAAGGCGTTCCGCTGGGCAAGCATTGGTGGAGGTCATCAGGCCAGCATCGGCGATGCGACTAAAGGTCCGAAGATTCTCAACTACATTCGCGGCGACCGCGTCAACGAGAAAGAAAACATCGTTATGGACGGCACCGGTACCATAACTCAGTACGAATGCGGGATCAGTACCGGCACCATGCGAGCCAGAACCAGTCTCCTCGGCGACATTCTGCATGCAAAATCCGTATACGTTGCCTCTCCTCCGGCTGATTTTCAGTTTGACGACTATCAGGACTTCAAGACTGCCAATGCGGCTCGCGCGCCGCGGCTATATGTGGGTGGCAACGACGGCATGCTGCACGCGTTCAATGCCGCCAACGGCGAGGAGGTCTGGGCCTATGTTCCGTCGATGCTGATTCCGAAGCTGAAAAACCTGGCAACTGATCCTTACACCCACACCTACTTCATTGATGGTGGCTTGGTGGCGGGCGATGTCAACGCTGGAACCACCGCGTCGCCAAACTGGAAAACGGTACTCGTCGGTAGCCTGGGCGCGGGCGGCAAAGGTCTGTTCGGGCTCAATGTAAGCGACCCGAATGCGGCCAATGAAACATTCGCCGCCATGAAAATCCTCTGGGAGATCACGCCGGCATCGAGCGGTTTCGCAGAACTGGGTGACACTTACGGCGATCCGATGATCGTCCGTCTGAACACGGGAGAGTGGGCCGCGATCGTCGGTAACGGCTACAACAACTCCGGTAACGGCAACGCAGTCCTGTACGTCATCAATGTGATGACGGGTGCACTCATTGCGAAGCTCGACACCGGCTCGGGTACAGCCGGCAGCCCGAATGGCTTGTCCTCGCCGGTCGCCATTGACACCAATTTCGACTCCAAGGTAGACACTGTTTATGCCGGCGACATCGACGGCAATATGTGGAAGTTCGACATCAGCGATCCTGATGCGTCCAAGTGGACCGCGCCGGGTTCGGCGCTGTATTCCACCGGCGGAAAAGCGATCGTCGGCGCACCCGATGTCGCCGCGCACCCGGTCAGCGGCTATATCGTTTACTTCGCAACGGGCCGGCTGTTCAACGACGCTGACGCTGCCGACACCACAGTCGTGAACCATGCATACGGCATCTGGGACGGCGCGCCGGTCGCCAATGACACGATGCTTGACCAGACACTTACCGAAAAGGCATACGGCGCCTTGCGTATCAGAGTGACCGGCGGGCTGCCGATCAACTGGACTGACGATAGTGACGTCACGACCAAACCGCTCAATTATGGTTGGCGTACCGCGCTCCCGGCTGGTGAGCGTGTGCTCGGTACCGGCTTCGTGCGCGACGCGCGCTATCACTTTGCATCACTCAACCCGACGATCACCCACACCAACCCGCCCAACGGCGAAAACTGGTTGAACGAAATTGATTACCTGACCGGCGGCGTTGGCAGCAAGTTGATCTTTGATTTGAGTAACGACAGCCTGCTGACTGATTCGGACCGCGTGCTCGACGGCTTTGGTGTGCCTGTTGCAGGGCCGACTGGCATTCCAGTGTCCGTGTACCAGGGCGGCGGCCTGAGATCGCAGCCATTGCTGGCGATACTGAGTGCGCAGTTGTCGACCACGATTTTCAACAACAACCCGTTTTTCGATGCGAATGAGAAGCCGGCTGTGCCGCCCCCGCCGCCCGGTCCCGGGCTTGATCCGGGTGTTACCGGCGGTCACTTCGATGTGGACATTTACGACAAAGGCGGCAAGGTCAAGCATACGCACGAGTACGATGACAAATTCGACGTTACCGGTGTGAACTTCCTCGCGCCGAGCGATCCGGAATTCCATGTCACCGAGGTGCTCGGGCCCGGAGAACCGTTCAAGATACTGATTTCCAACCAGCCGTATTCGCCGGCGGTGAATATCAGCTATGGCGGGCTGCCGTACAAGAACGCCACCAAAATGACGACGTATACAACGGCGGGCCTGGCAATGGCGGACCTGCCACATTTTACGAGGGACGACGTCAAGACCTTGAAGTTCAACATGCCCAAGAACGCGTTTGAAGTGAAGGACTGGGCCGGCACCGGCGACATGAGAGTCGGGTTGATGCCGACCAAGACCGGCTGCGTGAACAAGGACAGTAGTGAATTGACCGGGAAGATTGGCCCCACGCCGCACAAACTGTATCGCAACGGTGCGCTCACCATTCAACTTGTCAAGCACATTACCGTCGACTCTGAAATTGAAATGGCCTCCGCGGCCGGTGATTCAACTTTCGGGTACCGGATTAAATTGGGCGAGCGCAACGCGCGTTTGATCGCCGAATATACGGTCTTCTGGCACCACGACAACGGCAAGTGTCTCGGTGACGCAGGCTGGGTCAAGGATCCGCCCCAGGATTTGTCGGCGCCCGACCCGAAAAAATTCGAGACGCCGGCACCGGGCTCGCAAGACCCGCCGCGCGACGCTTGGGGCACGGTGGATGGTACCGTCATCACCGTCATCCCCGATCCGGATGACAATAAGGGCGAGAAGACCATTCGAACGACGATCACGACTTACTCGAGCGGTGTCATCGTGACGGTCAAGGAATGGCTCGACAAGAAAGGTAAGGTCAAAAAGGTGGAAGTCACCACCTTCGTACCAACCGGGTCTGGAAGTGGTGCTGGATCTGGAGGGGGTAATGGCGTCAGCCAGGCACTCAGCGCGTCCAACGTGGTGACGGGTTACCAGCAGACCCGCAACTCGGGCAAGCTCGGACGGGTCAGTTGGCATGAATTACTCGCTCCGTAAGCACGGACAACAGGGGCGCAAGCCCCTGTTTCTCTAATCCCGGGGGCCTGTTATGCAAACCAGGCGCCCAATTATTCCAGAACGGGGGCAATTCTTGCTCCCGTTTCTTTTATATCGAGCTGCATCGGCACGCTGTGAAACTGACGCCACACAACTGAAGGAACCAGCAGATCATGAACTCAAACAAGCGTAATGGTTTTTCCCTGATCGAGTTGATGATCACAGTGGCGATCGTCGCGATACTCGCCTCGATCGCGTTTCCGTCCTACCAGAGCTACACCATCCGATCGAGCCGTTCGGCAGTGCAGTCCGAATTGCTGCAACTAGCTGGATTGCAGGAGAAGATCTTCCTCAACAGCAACAGCTACACGGTAAGCGTCACCGCCGTGTACAGCGGACTGTCAAACGGTGGACTTGGCAGCTTAGGAACTACCGCTGATGGCAAATATGCGCTGACCATCACGCCCAATGCCATACCCACCCAGACTTTCCAGATCACCGCCACGCCGGTCGTTGGAACCACGCAAGAAGGCGATGGCGTCATAACGCTCTCATCAGACGGCACGCGCCTGCACCTTGCTCCCGGTGGGACGGTGCCATGGTAAGTGTACAAGGCATTGAATCAATGGCATCGGGGTTGAATTAGACACAGTCCAGCTCGGCTTCTATAATTCTGCGCATGGACAAGCAGCACTACGCGCGCGAGAACCTGGCCGATACGCTGCGCGTGCGCGGGATCAACCCGACGCATCAGCGCATTGCAATTGCGCATGCACTGTTCTCCCGCCAAGAGCACCTGTCAGCCGACCAGATTATGGCAATCGTGAACGAACGTCATTCTGAAACTTCCAAAGCGACGGTGTACAACACGCTCAATCTGTTCGTGGCCAAAGCGCTGATACGTGAAGTGATTGTGGATCCGACGCGGGTGTTCTACGACCCGAATACCGAACCCCACTACCATCTTTACGACGTGCAATCGGGGTGTCTGACAGACGTGTCCTTGGCCGATGTATGCATATCAGGCCTGCCCGATGTACCCGATGGCATGGTGACAGAAGGCATGGATGTCATCATTCGCGTGCGCCCGGCATCGTGACATTTATTCAAGGTCGCGCCAGGCGCCCGATGCCGCGCGAGTTCAACCTGTGATCCGTGCTCGTAATTCTGCCGGACTTGCTGTGCCGTACTGCGCAGCCGGACGATTGTGGAAAGAAATGATATGAACGTTTTACTGGCCAACCCACGCGGCTTTTGTGCCGGTGTTGACCGCGCCATCGAGATCGTTGAACGCGCGCTGGAAATGCATGGCGCGCCGATCTATGTGCGTCACGAGGTCGTGCATAACAAATTCGTAGTAGAAAACCTGCGCGCCAAAGGCGCAATGTTCGTTGAGGAAATTGCCGAAATTCCCAGTGGCGCCACAGTGGTTTTCAGTGCGCACGGCGTTTCGCAACAGGTTCGCAGGGATGCAGAGGGGCGTGGCCTGAGGGTATTTGATGCAACCTGTCCGCTGGTATCCAAAGTACATGTCCAGGTCAGGCGCAAGCACGGGCAAGGGCGTGAGGTAGTCATGATCGGGCATCGCGGCCACCCGGAAGTCGAAGGGACCATGGGTCAGGCCGGCGACGGTATGCATCTGGTCGAGACAGTCGACGATGTTGGGCAAATCGATGTGGCTGATCCCGATAACCTTGCATTCGTCACGCAGACAACGCTGTCGGTTGACGACGCCCGCGAAATAATCGACGCTCTGCGTATGCGTTTCCCCAGGATCACCGGTCCCAGGAAAGATGACATTTGTTACGCGACGCAGAACCGTCAGGACGCAGTCAAGGAACTGGCGTCACAGTGTGACGTTGTGATCGTTGTGGGCTCGACCAACAGCTCGAATTCTAATCGGTTGCGTGAGGTTGCGTCCAAACTGGGTGTGCCTGCCTACATGCTGGATAACGCAGCTGACCTCGACCCGGCCTGGGTGGAGGGCAGGCAGAACGTCGGCGTCACGGCCGGGGCTTCCGCACCGGAAATTCTGGTGCAGGAAGTCATAGATCGCCTGCGTGCGCTTGGCGCTGCCAAGGTATCCGAGTTGGACGGTAGTATTGAGCGCGTGACATTCCCCTTGCCAAAGCTGCTCGCGCCCCGAACGCCCGACAAGACTGGTTAAGCGCACTGCTGTGACCATTCGTACGACTGATGCGCTGGCGCGACGCCAGTGCCTGGGCAGGCATATCTGATCGAACTACTAGCGCCGCCCGGCGCTTTTGCTAGCCTGCATATTTCACGAAGGATTCGCTTCTCAGGGGAAATGTGGCTAAACAGGTTGGACGATCGGCCGCAGGGCAATAGCCAGACTATTGCTCAAGGTCGATCGTTCAAGCTGTGACGGCACATTTTTCCTGAAAATGAATAGGTGCAATCTGACCCTGTGCGCCAACGCCTAAAAGCCTTCCTGGCAAGTTGATTCGTTTCGCAAATACGTGGGATACGCAACCGCTTTCGTGAAACATGCGGGCTTGATAGCCGCACTACGCGTCGTAACTGAGCCTGCGCCTTGATTTTGGGGCGCAATGTGGTGGCCCGATACGCCCAACCCGAGTTGTGGCAGCGCGACATTTGTCGGACGAATCCAGCGTTTCGTAGGAAAACTCGATTGAGTGACACGTCGATGCTTTTCCGTTTGCTTGCGCATCGTCTCGCAATACTGCCACTCGTCGTTGCTATGCCCCCCCGGGCTCACTCTGTGCATCGAAACATTCAGCAATCACGCGTTGCTCCCTGGCGATTTGCGGGCGTTAACCGTTGATCGCCTGATCCAGAACGCTCGTCGGGCGAAGCTGGAGGGGTACCGGGGGCTGCGAAATAATGCGTATGCACCAAAGAACGGCTTCACCAGACATGGATTATGAAACGAGAGAACAACATGTTCCATCTTGAAAACAGGAATACAGAGGCGGGCGGTTTCACCCTTATCGAACTGATCATCGTAATGGCGATCGTGTGCATTTTTCTCGCGCTCGGCATGCCGTCCTTTCTTGATTTCACGCGTAACGTGCGCGCCGGATCAATGATGGGTGCGCTTACCAACGACATTCAGCTTGCGCGTAGCGAATCGGTGAAACGCAACGCGCGGGTCCTGTTCTGCGCCCGCGCGAATCCGACCAGCAACGCTTGCATCGGCGTACCGACAACAGCGGCCTGGTCGAACGGCTGGCTGGTCTGTCATGACAGCGATGCTGACGGCGCTTGCGATGCCACGACTGCCAACGATCCCAATCCGATCAAGGTTCAAGGCGCGCCACCAGCTCCGCTGGTCGTTGTTGGTCCAGCGGCCACACTTGTCATGTTTCCGGTCGGCAATGCGAGCGCAAATTCCACCTTCACCCTGACCGGCGGCAACGCGATCGTGCGCACCGCAACAATCGCACCTTCGGGCAGTGTCGTGATAACGAAAACAGGAGGACATTAGGCAATGAACGCACTTCGTACCAGGCATTCAGATGGCAAGCCCACGTCCGAGGCGGGCTTCACACTCCTTGAGGTATTGGTAACGCTTTTCGTTATCGCACTTGCACTTCTCGGCACCGCCGGTTTGCAGGCCTACGCGATGAAAGTCACGACAAGCGGTCAGTTTCGTACCCAGGCAGTGATCCTGGGGCTCGACTTGCTGGAGCGATTCGAAGCCAATAACGAGGCCGCGATTCTCGGCGCCTACGCCGCCGATCCATTGCCGACAGTCGTAGGAGTCGATTGCGATGAGAATGACTGCACGCCGGCGGAATTGGCGACTTTCGACCTTTTCCAGTTCGGGACCAAGCTTGCGGCGGAGTTGCCCACATCGACGGCGACCGTCACGGTTGCCGGCGCCGGTCCGTGGACTTACACCTTGCAGATCAACTGGGTGGAAAGACTAACCAAGGGTTCTGCAACCACAGCCGCAAACGCGCAGACCGAGAATTTCGCCTACACGATTAGCCGCACGATTTACGACCGATCGATTGTCATCTAGAGGCCGCAGAGACCAATACCATGAGCTATAGACAACAAACCGTGCTGCACGCCGGGAATCGAGTCACACAATCCGGTTTCAATCTGATCGAACTGATGCTGGCGTCGACTGTAACCTTGTTCATCATCGGTGCACTGATTACCGTGGTTCTGGGTAGTGCCGCGACCGGTCGCAGCAGGGACCAGGCGTCCGATCTGCAGACCAATGGCCGATACGCATTGCAGCAGATGAAGAACGACCTCCTGCATGCGGGCTTCCTTGGTATCAGCAGCCTGTTCACACCTGATCAGCCAATCACTGCAAACGGAATCGTTGTTACCGGCGCGTGCGACGTGGCCAACGTCGGGCGGCTCGCACAGCGTCTGTGGGGCTCAAACGACGCCAATCCATTTGCCGCTACGTGCATTCCCGCCGCCAGTTATTCGACCGGCGACGTGCTGCTTATTCGGTCCCTTAATCCGACCCCGGTCGTCGCGCCTTTCAGTGCAAACCAGGTCTACTATCACTCGTCGTACGAAGGTGGCCAGCCTTTTGTTGGACCAGTCGCGCCGGATTTCACGGGCAGCAACAAACAGCCGCCCTATCTGGACTACGAACTGCAGGAAACCGTCTACTACGTAAGTCCGTTTACGAACTCCGCCGCCGAGGTTCCGCTGATGCCTGCACTGTACCGAACGCGTCTCGGTGCTGGCCCCGCCATGGCGCCCGAACTAGTCGCGAGCGGTGTCGAAAATTTACAAGTGCGTTATGGCGTATTCCAGACAAATTCGACGATCCAGTACTTTTCTGCAAATGAAATAGCGGCCGCCGACTGGGATCTCGTCAAATCGCTGGAAATCTGGATCCTGCTGCGCGCCGACAGACCCGATACCGGGTACCAGAACAACACCACCTACGCCATGGGTGGGCAAAACGTCGCGGTAAATGATGGGTTACGGCGACTGCTACTGAGCAGCGTGACTGAATTGAGAAATTAGGAGATATGAATATGAGGCAAAGTGCCGCTCGAATCTGCGCATCACAGTATCAGACCGGTAGTTCACTTGTCGTGAGCATGATCATGCTGGTGGTGCTGATGATGATGGGCGTCGGCGCAATTGTGGTGTCGAACACCCAGTATCGGATGGCAGGCAATTACCAGTTCCAGAACCTGGCAATGGCCAGCGCCGAAAGTGCGCTCTCCCAGGCGGAGAACTGGGTCGCACTCAATCACTCCGACCCCAAACTGATTACTCGCGCCTTGACCGGTGGACTGTATCCGGAGGGAACTGGGCCAAATGCCTACACGATGGACTGGGACGACAACACGTCCGAGAAAGTGGACGCGGGCGGCAGCCAGCGCTACATCGTAGAAGTGCTCGCGGCGGACCGCGTTTTGCCATCGAACAGTATCACGACGTGCAACGTTTACGGCCTGAGCGGACCGTGTCCGCGAGTAAACGTCTATCGCGTCAGCGCGCGTGGCACTAGTGCCCGCGGTTCAACCAAGGTTGTGCAAACGGTATTCACCGTTCGCGTAAATATTTGAGCCAGATTTGGCTCGGGAGATCGTCATGAAAACCTGCAAACTTGTACTCAACGCGCTTGGCATTGTGCTGGGTCTTGCAATAGCGAGTGCATCGCACGGTGCGGCGAAATTCGACCCTGACATGCAGCCTTACGGCTCGTTGCCGCCGCTGACGATTACCGGCTTTAACCTGTCCGGCGGTGCACAGAAAGCTTTTCAGGTCTGGTTCGACGGGTACAACTGGGCAGGCGATGTAATCGCCTATCCGCTCGACGCGAATGGCAAAACTGACACCTCTGCACGATTGTGGAGCGCCAGCGATGTGATGCTGACCAAGCAGGCCTGCGGGAACGGCTCTACGACCGATGCCGGTACGGCGACAGTGGACTGGTTCAATACCGGCCGCAAAGTCGTTACAGTATCCAGCACCGGTAGCAGAAAGGCGTTCCGCTGGGCAAGCATTGGTGGAGGTCATCAGGCCAGCATCGGCGATGCGACTAAAGGTCCGAAGATTCTCAACTACATTCGCGGCGACCGCGTCAACGAGAAAGAAAACATCGTTATGGACGGCACCGGTACCATAACTCAGTACGAATGCGGGATCAGTACCGGCACCATGCGAGCCAGAACCAGTCTCCTCGGCGACATTCTGCATGCAAAATCCGTATACGTTGCCTCTCCTCCGGCTGATTTTCAGTTTGACGACTATCAGGACTTCAAGACTGCCAATGCGGCTCGCGCGCCGCGGCTATATGTGGGTGGCAACGACGGCATGCTGCACGCGTTCAATGCCGCCAACGGCGAGGAGGTCTGGGCCTATGTTCCGTCGATGCTGATTCCGAAGCTGAAAAACCTGGCAACTGATCCTTACACCCACACCTACTTCATTGATGGTGGCTTGGTGGCGGGCGATGTCAACGCTGGAACCACCGCGTCGCCAAACTGGAAAACGGTACTCGTCGGTAGCCTGGGCGCGGGCGGCAAAGGTCTGTTCGGGCTCAATGTAAGCGACCCGAATGCGGCCAATGAAACATTCGCCGCCATGAAAATCCTCTGGGAGATCACGCCGGCATCGAGCGGTTTCGCAGAACTGGGTGACACTTACGGCGATCCGATGATCGTCCGTCTGAACACGGGAGAGTGGGCCGCGATCGTCGGTAACGGCTACAACAACTCCGGTAACGGCAACGCAGTCCTGTACGTCATCAATGTGATGACGGGTGCACTCATTGCGAAGCTCGACACCGGCTCGGGTACAGCCGGCAGCCCGAATGGCTTGTCCTCGCCGGTCGCCATTGACACCAATTTCGACTCCAAGGTAGACACTGTTTATGCCGGCGACATCGACGGCAATATGTGGAAGTTCGACATCAGCGATCCTGATGCGTCCAAGTGGACCGCGCCGGGTTCGGCGCTGTATTCCACCGGCGGAAAAGCGATCGTCGGCGCACCCGATGTCGCCGCGCACCCGGTCAGCGGCTATATCGTTTACTTCGCAACGGGCCGGCTGTTCAACGACGCTGACGCTGCCGACACCACAGTCGTGAACCATGCATACGGCATCTGGGACGGCGCGCCGGTCGCCAATGACACGATGCTTGACCAGACACTTACCGAAAAGGCATACGGCGCCTTGCGTATCAGAGTGACCGGCGGGCTGCCGATCAACTGGACTGACGATAGTGACGTCACGACCAAACCGCTCAATTATGGTTGGCGTACCGCGCTCCCGGCTGGTGAGCGTGTGCTCGGTACCGGCTTCGTGCGCGACGCGCGCTATCACTTTGCATCACTCAACCCGACGATCACCCACACCAACCCGCCCAACGGCGAAAACTGGTTGAACGAAATTGATTACCTGACCGGCGGCGTTGGCAGCAAGTTGATCTTTGATTTGAGTAACGACAGCCTGCTGACTGATTCGGACCGCGTGCTCGACGGCTTTGGTGTGCCTGTTGCAGGGCCGACTGGCATTCCAGTGTCCGTGTACCAGGGCGGCGGCCTGAGATCGCAGCCATTGCTGGCGATACTGAGTGCGCAGTTGTCGACCACGATTTTCAACAACAACCCGTTTTTCGATGCGAATGAGAAGCCGGCTGTGCCGCCCCCGCCGCCCGGTCCCGGGCTTGATCCGGGTGTTACCGGCGGTCACTTCGATGTGGACATTTACGACAAAGGCGGCAAGGTCAAGCATACGCACGAGTACGATGACAAATTCGACGTTACCGGTGTGAACTTCCTCGCGCCGAGCGATCCGGAATTCCATGTCACCGAGGTGCTCGGGCCCGGAGAACCGTTCAAGATACTGATTTCCAACCAGCCGTATTCGCCGGCGGTGAATATCAGCTATGGCGGGCTGCCGTACAAGAACGCCACCAAAATGACGACGTATACAACGGCGGGCCTGGCAATGGCGGACCTGCCACATTTTACGAGGGACGACGTCAAGACCTTGAAGTTCAACATGCCCAAGAACGCGTTTGAAGTGAAGGACTGGGCCGGCACCGGCGACATGAGAGTCGGGTTGATGCCGACCAAGACCGGCTGCGTGAACAAGGACAGTAGTGAATTGACCGGGAAGATTGGCCCCACGCCGCACAAACTGTATCGCAACGGTGCGCTCACCATTCAACTTGTCAAGCACATTACCGTCGACTCTGAAATTGAAATGGCCTCCGCGGCCGGTGATTCAACTTTCGGGTACCGGATTAAATTGGGCGAGCGCAACGCGCGTTTGATCGCCGAATATACGGTCTTCTGGCACCACGACAACGGCAAGTGTCTCGGTGACGCAGGCTGGGTCAAGGATCCGCCCCAGGATTTGTCGGCGCCCGACCCGAAAAAATTCGAGACGCCGGCACCGGGCTCGCAAGACCCGCCGCGCGACGCTTGGGGCACGGTGGATGGTACCGTCATCACCGTCATCCCCGATCCGGATGACAATAAGGGCGAGAAGACCATTCGAACGACGATCACGACTTACTCGAGCGGTGTCATCGTGACGGTCAAGGAATGGCTCGACAAGAAAGGTAAGGTCAAAAAGGTGGAAGTCACCACCTTCGTACCAACCGGGTCTGGAAGTGGTGCTGGATCTGGAGGGGGTAATGGCGTCAGCCAGGCACTCAGCGCGTCCAACGTGGTGACGGGTTACCAGCAGACCCGCAACTCGGGCAAGCTCGGACGGGTCAGTTGGCATGAATTACTCGCTCCGTAAGCACGGACAACAGGGGCGCAAGCCCCTGTTTCTCTAATCCCGGGGGCCTGTTATGCAAACCAGGCGCCCAATTATTCCAGAACGGGGGCAATTCTTGCTCCCGTTTCTTTTATATCGGGCTGCATCGGCACGCTGTGAAACTGACGCCACACAACTGAAGGAACCAGCAGATCATGAACTCACACAAGCGCAATGGTTTTACCCTGATCGAATTGATGATCGCGGTGGCGATCATTGCGATACTCACCGGGATCTCATGGCCCACCTACGTAAGCTACATGACCCGCTCGAGCCGGTCCGCGGCACAGACCAAATTGCTGGAACTGGCCGGGTTGCAGGAGAAGATCTACCAGGACGCAAACAGCTACACTGTGAGCGCCACCGCGGCCTACAACGGACGCGCGGACGGTGGACTCGGCACGACAGGCAACACCGATGATGGTAAATATGCACTGACCATCACGCCAAATGCCTTACCCACCCAGACATTCCTGATCACCGCCACGCCTGTCGTCGGAAGCACGCAAGATGGCGACGGCATCTTAACGATCTCGTCAAACGGCACACGCTTGCACGCCGGCGTGCCATGGTGAGTGTGCCAGCGAGCATTAAAGGAATTGAATTAATGGCATTGGGGTTGAATTAGACACGGTCCAGCCCGGCTTTTATAATTCTGCGCATGGATACCGGGCACACCGCACGCGAAAACCTGGCCGATACGCTGCGAGTGCATGAGATCAACCCGACGCATCAGCGTATCGAAATTGCCTACGCGCTGTTCTCTCGTCAGGAGCACCTGTCGGCTGATCAGGTCATGGCGATCGTAAATGAGCGTCACTGTGAGACCTCCAAAGCAACGGTGTACAACACGCTCAATCTGTTCGTTGCGAAAGGGTTGATACGTGAAGTGATCGTGGATCCGACGCGGGTGTTCTACGATCCGAACACCGAGCCGCACTATCATCTTTACGACGTACAATCCGGTCGGCTGACTGATATAGCGTCGGCCGATGTGCGCATATCAGGTTTGCCTGACGTACCCGAAGGCATGGTCACCGAAGGCATGGATGTAATCATTCGCGTGCGTCCGGCAAACTGGCCGGTAGGGTAAACGAGGCACTTCATCAAGCTTGATGCCTGTCCCGGCTGCAACACTATTGCAGCCGAATCATTGCAGCAGGTTTCCAGTCCGTAGCGCGCAATAACCGCAGGGCATTGCGCCGGATGCATTCCCCCAATTCAGGAGACTTACGCCTTGCGAGCCCGCCCTACACATGCCTGCGCGTGATGCTCTCTTGCATTCACATCAGACTGCTAGCCTGATACAGGGCCTCTGGAGCCGCACACACGGCGCCTGAATGCACGTAATCCCGATCTGATAGTAGACGCTGGAAGCCAGCTTCATCGCCGCCAAGGTCGCTGTGCGCGGCTGCAAAGGGCAGGCTGGCATGATCGAATAGAATCACGGCTCGGCAAAGCCGCACCGCGACTGGTTCCCCACCGGCGCAACCGGTTCAACACAACAACCAGACAGAGGATACCCAGATGGCCTACGAGAACATCATTGTCGAGACACGCGGCCGAACTGGCCTGATCACATTAAACCGCCCCAAGGCACTCAATGCGCTGTCACCTGCGTTAATGCAGGAGTTGGCGCTCGCGCTTGACGGTTTTGAGGCTGATGACGAAATCGGATGCATGGTTATCACCGGCAACGACAAAGCATTTGCCGCGGGCGCCGATATCAAGGCAATGCAGGACAAATCCTACATGGACGTTTACAAGTCGGATTTCATTACTGCTGAATGGGAGCGACTCACGCGTTGTCGCAAGCCGGTGATTGCCGCCGTGCGTGGCTTTGCGCTGGGCGGTGGCTGCGAATTGGCGATGATGTGTGACTTCATTATCGCCGCGGACAATGCCAGGTTCGGCCAACCGGAGATCAATCTCGGCATCATTCCCGGCGCCGGCGGCACGCAGCGACTGGCACGCTCTGTAGGGAAGTCGAAGGCAATGGAAATGGTACTGCTCGGCCAGGCACGCATGATGGATGCGCAGGAAGCTGAGCGCTGCGGTCTGGTCAGCCGGGTCGTACCGCTTGCGGAGCTTCTTGACGACGCGATGGCAACAGCACAGAAGCTGGGCGAGCTGTCACTGCCAATCGTGATGATGGCGAAGGAATCGGTGAACAGGGCGTTTGAAACGACACTTGCGGAGGGTGTGCGTTTCGAGCGCCGCTTGTTCCACTCGGCCTTCGCTACAGAAGATCAGACGGAAGGTATGGCCGCGTTCATCGAGAAGCGTAAACCAGCATTCCGTAATCGCTGAGGCGGTCGGCTAGCGCACCCTGAACGCGCCTAGCACGCAGAGCGAGGCTCTTCGGCCACGTTTTCCGTCCCTGTACTGGCATTCCATCAGAAGGAGACGCGCAAAAAAAACCCCCGCTCGCTGGCGGGGGTTTTGTCCGGGCGTTCCGGTCAGACCGGAACAGTCCCGCTGTTGCTAGTAGTTGGCTCTGCTGTGCTTGTTGTGCTTGCCATGTTTATGGTGGCCGGTTTTCTTGCCGCGCTTGTGCTCCTTGTACTTCTTGCCACGCGGGTTGACGCCGTGACGAACGTGCCAGCTCTCGCCTTTCTTGTTCGTAACGATGAGTACTGACAGTGCAGCGGAGCCTTCAAATTTCTGTGTCACTCCGTCTTCGTCGACCCATGTACCCCTGAGTATGCCTTGCACGTCATTTTCCTGGAATCCGGTGGCGTCTGCCTTGAAGTAGCAGACCAGATCCTTATTGCCGTCTTTGACTTTGTCGACCTTGACGTCTTTGCCTTTCTTGCGGCAACTCATCAAGCTGCGTTCGTCACCGGTTGCCCCGAATGTCAGGCTGTCCCTGTTGATATCCATTGCGTCAAAGCCGGGCGCCGATATGATCGCTACCGGAATTCCGCGTTTCTTGCCTTTCTTGCCTTTTTTGCCTTTGCCTTTCTTGCCTTTTGACTTCTTGCCATTCTGTGCCACCTTACCGTGCCAGTCTTTTACCTGGATTGTGGCGATGAAGGCGCCGTCTCCGGTAACTACCGGCTCTGGCACTTCAGCTATGACTTCTGGCTCTTCTTCAATGACGTCCGGCTCTTCAGCTATGACTTCCGGCTCTTCTTCTACGACTTCCGGCTCTTCAGCTATGACTTCCGGGTCTTCTTCTATGACTTCTGGCTCTTCAGCTATGACCTCCGGCTCTTCCGGTATGACCACTGGCGGAACTGGGACAGGTGTAGTTGCCGCCGTCACGCCCTGAGCCATCAGGGTATAGGCCCCGCCGGCACCCGGATCCGGAAAAACCGGCGTAAAACTGTTCTGGAGGAAGCGAGGCATTGGCGTGACCACTGCATAGTAGGTGCCGTCGCTCGAAATCCTGTGCATATCGATGCGGGAGTCCAGTGGGGACACGCTGCTGGGATTCATCGGATACGCATCGTCGTTCATGTCCAGAATGTTTCCGAGCGAGTCGTAGAGCACAAGGAGCGGGTCCCAGGAGCCGTCGGACACAACCATGATCGTCGGCACATCGCCTGCTTTTGCATCGAAGGCATAAATGTCGAGGTCGGTGGTCGTAGGCGCACCTATTCCCATCAGTGCCGAAACCGACAATCCGTTTGCCGGCACTAACAGAACTTGCGCGTCAGATTGCACATCATTCGGCTCGACCTCGGTCACCGCACCAGCAACGCCATACATGCATGACATGGATGCGAATAATCCACTGACCATCGTTTTCTTGAAATGCTTCTTCAATCGGCTATTCACGTTAACAATCTCCCTGTTTTTAAGACACAAAGTTCACACCACGCATCGTGCTGTGAGTACCCTGTAGATCGCAATTTCTGTTCCGAATGCCGCTTTGTGTCGCCTCCTGATTCGGTTGATTTCAACCCGTGCTAGATCAAGAATTTGAACCGGTTTGTTAATGTCGCATCCTGTCACCCCCGGCAAGGTGCGACGCGCTGGTGAGCGCAATTTGGGCATCGCCGGTCACAGTTTCCGAACAACACGGTGGTTCGTGAGAGGAAGTCGTATTCGTTCTTTGGGTCGTGTGAAGGTGTTCGCGTGATCGATCAGGACACAGAAGATTGGTTGCCGTTAAACGCGCTTCGGCAATTGCTACATCAATGTGCCTGCAACGATGCCGGTCGGTCGGTTTTCAAATTGACTCCAGGCGAAAGCCCATTGCATGCACAAATAGTTGCGGACAAGCGTTCGCCATGAAGGGAAGCAACAGCGGGTTTCAGATCTCGTCGAGGCACGGTTCAGCAACCAGGAAATTGTTGCCTGACACATACCTGGCGGTTTGTCGCACGGTCAGTTTGCGCACCGCATTGCCTTCATCTGCTCTCTTCATGCAGACATTTACCTTGTGGCGCGCGGTTGAATCTGGCGGTCGCTTACGCAGCGCTTTATAATGCGGCCCCTCATGCTGTTGTAGCTCAGTTGGTAGAGCAACTGATTCGTAATCAGTAGGTCGCGAGTTCGACTCCCGCCAACAGCACCAGTTTTTTCAGAGCGCTTGTGTTGCGTCGTTTTGAAGCGTCTCAGGTGCGCTTGTGGATTGCACATCGCGTTGATTCTGGAGTGTTTTTGCAACGCCACGTGCGGGCGAGGATATGCGCAATTGCATGCTATTCACCCGCCATTTGCATTCACGGCCGTAAAGCCCTATCTTCATGCTTTTCCGGGGAATTGTTGCGGTGACGCCTGTAAACTATGGTTCAGGCACAGCTTGGCGAACTTCCTTGCCCCTAGGGGGACTAGCTGGGGTCGACGTTTGGATTCGCCGCCCGGTTAGACATTGATGTACGTGCGCCGTGTGTAGCGGTGCTGTTGTATTTCGCATCACCTGAAGCGATGTTAGGTTTCTTGCATCGTCTCTAGCGATGCCAGAATTTATGCGCCGCTTCGTTCGACGCAACAGCTCATGCGCCAGTAATTTTGGCGCAGCGGGGCGGATCTACCTCCCTTGGTCCGTCCCGTTTTTTATTGTCAGCGGTAGACGAGTACTGCGATCTTGGAATGGGTCAGTACTTTGGTGGTCTCGCTTCCAAGCAACAGCGCCGACAGCCCTTTGCGGCCGTGCGACGCCATGAAAATGAGGTCGCAGTGTTTTGTTTGCGCTGCTTCTATGATCCCTTCCCAGGGATGATCATTGGAAAGACAAAGTGCTTCGGCTTTTACTTGCGCATCTTGCGCAAGCTGGACGATTTCGGACGTAAGGCGCTCACCGCGGGCACGAGCCTCTTTCTCGAACTGTTCAACCATGAGGTCGCTCGGGCCAGACTCGGTGTACAGCATGTACGAGGTGGCCGGGATGGCATGGAAAGCGACTATTTCGGCGCCGGTTTCTTGTGCGTACTCGACCCCTTTTTGCGCTGCGTTGCGACAAATATCCGAGCCGTCGGTGGGAATGAGGATTTTGCGGTACATGAGCCCTCCAAAACTTCGTTAATCAATCCTGCGTCGTTAATCAGTCCGGTGTCGTAAATTAATCCGGTGTTGTCAGCTCATCTTGTCTTGTAACGCCATTATGGACGATCATTCGTCCGATATTCAGCTAACAAGATAACAGGCATTCAAGATATTACAGCCATGAAGATAACCGGTGTTCGAACACATATTCTCAAGAGCGCGTTGTCGCACCCGTTCGCATTCTCACAGGGTTGGGTTGTAAAGCGTTCGGCGACACTTGTTGAGATCACGACTGACAGTGGGCTCAGCGGATGGGGTGAGGCATTCGCACAAGGCATGGAAGCGCCAGAAATATCCGCGGCTGCGATTGACCATGCACTCGCGCCGCTGGTGCTTGATGCCGATCCGCTGGATATCGAAGTCCTGTGGCATCGCATGTATCACAGCACGCGCGACTTTGGCCGCAAGGGATCCGTAGCCGCCGCGATCAGTGCAATCGACATTGCGCTGTGGGATCTGGCCGGCAAGCATTACGGCGTACCGATCAGCAAATTGCTCGGCGGCGCATTCCGCACCGAAGTTCAGCCGTATGCGACCGGGTTTTACCGGATCAAGGGCCAGGGCGAAGCGCGGCGACTTGCGGACGAAGCGATGCAACACTTTGAAACAGGTTTCCGATCCATGAAGATCAAGCTTGGTTTCGGCGTTGACGACGATATAGAAGTGATGGCCGCGGTTGGCCGTGCAGTGGAAGGAAAAGGCGTCACGCTGATGGTCGATACCAATCACGCGTACGGCCGTGCCGAGGCGCTGCGCCTGGGCCATGTGCTGGATGAATACGATCTGCGCTGGTACGAAGAGCCGGTCGTGCCGGAAGACATTGAAGGCTATATCGAATTGCGCAGAAAACTTCGCTCGCCGATCGCAGGAGGCGAGAACGAACACACGCTGTACGGATTTGGTGATTTGCTGAGCCGACGGGCCGTGGATGTCGCCCAGCCGGATATCGGATCCTGTGGTGGAGTGAGTGCGATCAGGCACATTGCGACGCTGGGGCAAGCGCACGGCATTGAAATCAACCCGCATGTGTGGGGATCGGCTATCGCGCAGGCTGCGTCATTACAGGTGATGGCAGCTCTGCCGGTTACCCACCACTCCCTATTCGCACGCGAACCGATTCTTGAATATGACCGTTCTTCGCATCCGTTTCGCCGCGAATTGGTAACGCAGCCGATTGAAATGAGCGACGGCGTGGTAAAGATTCCGGACGGCCCCGGGCTCGGCATCGAGGTGGTCCCGGAAACGCTGGATCGGTATCGGGTCAACTGAAGGTCCCGGAACAGCCTTGCCTTGCCGGCGCCAGGCAGTTGATCGGGACGCAAGTATGGTAACAAGCGAAAATCTCACCACGGCACGTAAACGGCTTGAGGCGGCCTACCGGCGAACGACTTATCGCGTTAGCACCGCTAGCGGGCCAGTAGACATCCGCATCGGCGTTCGCAATGCAGCGCTTGATCGAATTCTCGATCAGCATCGGATTAGCGAGTGGATTGTTGTCACGGCGAGCAACCCCGGATCGCGTGTTCTCCCGGAGCATGAGAACGTGCGCCGCAATGCTGTGCTCGAGCAAATGCTAGCGGATGCGGGGTGGCAATACTTGCACGCCAGTGGTGTGCCCGACGAGTCTGGATGGCAACCTGAACGGAGTTTTTTTGTTTTCGGAATGACAAAACCGGATGCGATCGCTGTTGCGAAACGCTGGGACCAGTGGGCGATCGTTTCGGGCGCGCGCGATAGCGTGTCCGAACTCGTGTGGGTTGAATGAATCAAGCATGCGTCAACAGGCGCTAACCGCTTTCTCACTACGTATCCTCAATGTGTGCATCAAAATCGGCGAAATCTGTATGCGCTCTCCTGGCATTTAGAGTCCCCAATAGGGGATCTGGAAACCCCTCGCCTTTAGGCGATGGACAAAAAACGTAGGTCGGGTTAGCGCAGCGTAATGCGACGGTCTTGTCCAATTCTGTCGCTGCCCAGGGGCGACATCTGGCGTTGTTGCCGTGTGCAGGCGTGCCGGGGGTAGCCCGGCAGCTAGTATCTTTCTCTTGCTTGCCCAAGAGAAAGAAACCAAAGAGAAGGGCACCCCGCTGAACCGTCCCTACGGGATACCCTGCGTTACTCGAAGCGACAGGCGGCTGCGGAACTCGCCCGCTGCGCGGACTCAGACAGTCCTCGCCGGACCCTCCTGTCGCCTCTGCGTTACTCGGCGATTCAGAAAGGGGAAAAAACTTCCTTAGTGCGTAGTGCGGATTAGTGCAGCGTCATTGGCCGTATGGCCGATTAATCCGACTTGTAGCCGTAACACGAAGCCGCCAGAGTATTCACTGAGAAGGGATGTTTCGCTATCGAACGCCTAAGTCCGGCAGGCCGCGGGTGTCGCTTTTTCGGAGATGTGCCGGACGCTCGACAGATTTATGTGTGGTTTGTCGTCAATGTCGTCAGCAAAAATCGGGAAAGTCCTTCGATAGTGTCGGAGATCGGACATGTTTGCATGTGGGATGTTCGGCAAACAGCTTGCGCAGTATCCAGAACCCTTTGCAAATCAAGTTGCATCTGCGATTGTCGAAATTTAGTCGCAGTTTGGTGGTATGCGGATTGCAATATTTATGGTGCGCTCGGTTGCCCTGGTTTTGCCAAGGGAGGCGGACCTAAACAGTTCGACCGGGAGCCGGGCGCGCCTTCTCCAAATGCATCGAAGTGTGTCAAAGACGCTCGAATCATGGTTCGAGCGCGCCACTTCAGTTTGCGCGTCTCCAAATTTCATTTGTTCTGATAGCTGCGTTAGCGCGTGCCTGCTATTTTCTTCGTAGCTTCTATTGTTGCGTCAAGCGCAAATCGTGAAGCGCGGCAACATCTTACTCAGCCGTGTTCAGTTGCGCGTCGTTTGGCTCACGGTTGGCTTCTTCGGTGACTTTGACCCAGTTGTCACCTTCCTGAAAAAAAAGCTGACCGTCTTCCTCAAAGAATCCCGATGTTGCTTCGCGTTCGTCGAACCGGCGAAACTCGGACTGGTTGACCGGGATCAGGGTAGCGTAGTCGCCATCGCTGTATACAATGCGCAGGTTGCCATCGGCATCGGGCTGTACGTCAATACTCCGCTGTGCAACGCTGTTGGGCGAGGACCATGAAAAACGCCACGCGGCGAGCACGTAGTGTCCGCTGTAGCGGCGTAGCAAGCGTTGATCAAGCAGCGCCGGCGGTGGCGCTTCCGGCGCGACATGGCCGCGGGTGATCTCATTTTCGATGGCCGCGTACATTTTGTTCAGCGCGGTGTGGTGCGCGCTGTTAATTGTCACGAAATAGCCAAGCCCGAGATCGCGACAGTAGGCAAAACGAGAAATATAGCCGTCGCCGTCGCCGCCATGTCCAAAGAATACAAAACCGTTTCGATAGTAGCGGTATATGCCGAGTCCGTATCCAAATTGAAGTCCGTTGCGCGCCGCGAGTGAGGTAGTTGATGTTTCAATGCGTTCGACTTCCGAAACAGACAGCACTTCTTCTCCCTTGTAGTTGCCATACGCAAGCAGCATGGACACGAGCGCAGCCATTTCTCGCGGTGTCGTGTTGATTGCGGCTGCCGGACGCTGGATCATGTTCCAGTAGCGCATTGGCGAAAAGCCATTCCGGCTGTATCCCGTCGCCAATCCCGTCGTTCGAGCCGGTAAAGAGGTCGCCGAGTGCATTTCAAGAGGCATAAACAGATTGTTGTGGACGACGTCCTCATAGCTTTGCTCTGCGACGTGTTCCAGCACCAGCCCGGACAGTCCGTAATTGGCATTTGAGTAGACCGAATGCAAACCGGGTTTCCAGTGTGTGGTGCGCGATTCCGGCGAAAATGCGAGACCGTCTTCAAGCGATGCTGGTGTTGCATCGTTATGGTCGAATTCGGCCTTGGTCCAATCGCGTATACCGCTTGTGTGTTCCAGCAGGTGGGCGACAGTGATGGCTTGCTCTGGTTGCCAGTGATTGAAGAACAGGTCCGCTGAGATGTGCTGCGTCAGTTCGTCGTTGAGATCAAAGTCGTTCCGCCTCGAGAGCTGAACCAGTGCGGCGGCGGTGAAAATTTTGCTGATTGACCCGATGCGGAAGACGGTATCTGGCGTGACAGGTTCGCGCGTATCTTTGTTCGAGACGCCCAGCCCGGCGCTCCACACGATGCTGTCTTGATCGACGATCACGAGGCCGGCACCGGGTACGTTGTGCTCGACACGTATTTTGTCTATTTGGCTTTGCAGACGCTGGTAATCAGCGGCCGCCGGGGCGGCCATGCCGGCGACTGGTGCCATGAGTGCGCCAGTAGCGATCAATACGTTGGTTGTCACAGGCACAATAAACCGCGCAATCCGTGAGGCAGCTAACTTCAGATCTGTGAGCGCTTCGCGTGTCAATCCGGTTAGCGGTTTCATCGATAACGTCGTCGTCGTGGTGGTCGGGCGACAGGGCCAGCTTGCGTCGCGCTTGCGATCATGGCATCAGCGTCTGCGCGCATGACCCGGCACAATACACTGCAGGTCGCAACGGCGAACAATCAGGTGCGAATGAACACGTTATTGTCACGCGTTATCGCTCACGACAGATGGCAGTTCGCGTAACAGTCGTTCGTAGTCTTCGGGTCTGTCGACGTCCCAGCGTTGCGGAAGTTCATGCCATGACCACCCCAACTCACGTAGTCTTTGGCGCGTTTCTTCCATCACCGTATTGCTTCCCCATGTGAGTCCGTCGAACAGTCGGGGCGAGCATTTTCTGGCCGCAATCAGTACGTAGCCGCCGTCTTCGGCAGGAACAAGCGCGACATCCGAGGCCTGTTGCACTGCTTGCGCAGCGGATTTTAGATCGGCACTGGTAAGGGATGGGCAGTCACTTCCGATCAGAACAGCGTCGTCGCCCTTCGCCACGGCGTGATCTATCGCCCGCTGCATTCGCTTCCCAAGGTCTCCTGACCCCTGATCATGGAGCACCACGCCGCACGCCTCAAATGCGACCAGCGACGGATGTGAGGTGTCGGGCGTGCACCATAATTCGACTTGCCCGACGTTTGCTGCGAGGGCGGTTCCCACGCTCCGCTGCGTTAATGTCTGTTGCAGTCGGGCCGCACCGTCTGCACCGAGTCGCGGGATCAAGCGTGTCTTGACTTCGCCGCTGACTGCAGCTCGCGCGAAAACCTGGACTCTAGTTGCCATGACCGTAGTACATATGCGCCAACTTGTCGGGTTCGACGCCCAGAAAATAGAGCAAACGCAGTTTCCACATGAGAATGATGGTTCGCAGCATGCCGTTCTTCTCCCAGCGCCGCGAGGACGTAACCAGTTTTTGCGTCGGACACACAGGCCGTCCGGCAGCCTTGAGTTTGCCACTGATCGCAATATCTTCCATTAACGCGATCGCGGGGAATCCGCCAATGCGCTCAAACAAATCGCGTGTAACGAACATTCCCTGATCACCACTCGCAATGCCGGTCAGATTTGAGCGCCAGTTCATCATGCGCTCGACGATACGCAACATCAAATTGCTGCCGGACAAGCGCACCTGGAAAAATCCCCAGCTGCGATCGCTGCCTGCCAGGGCATCGCGGATCAGTTCGTCCGCGTGTTTTGGAAGCCACGAGTCTGCATGCAAAAACCAGAGTATGTCAGCGCTCGCGTGCTGGACGCCGGCGTTCATTTGAGCCGCGCGCTGCTTCCGGGATTCCACCAGTCGATCGCACCTTGGACGGGCGATCGACGCAGTCCCATCCGTGCTGCCGCCGTCCACCACGACAATCTGCGTGCACTCCCCGCAGGATTCGCGTACGGACACCAGAAAGGCTTCAATGGTTTCTGCTTCGTTGAAGACCGGCACAATGACGGATACGACAGGTGAGTCCCTGTCTGCTGCCGGGCTTGAGTTCGCGGACGTCACGGTTTTTCTTTGAAACCGGTATTCAAAGAATCCCGGCGTAGTACCAGGTGTGTTGCTTCATTGTTCACGGCGTCGTCGCGCCAGGCATCGATGATATTCGCGACATGAGATTCATTTCGCAGGGAAGGGCAACTGATGGAAACCAATTGACCGCCACAGGATCGGCTGCTGATCGTGGGCCCGAGGCATTGTTCGCGTCCGGATTCGCCGGTGAGATTCTGTCAGTTGCGCATCCAGGTGTGGTATCGCCGTAGCCATCCCAGAATTTTTTCCGGTGCATGCGCGCGTTTCCAGACACCGGCAGCGTATTTATTCGCCTCGGAAAATGTCGGATAAATATGAATGGTTCCCAGAATCTTGTTCAAGCCGATGCGATGCCGCATTGCCATCACGTATTCTGCAATCAGTTCTCCGGCATGCTCGCCGACAATGGTCACACCGAGAATTTTGTCTTTTCCGGGAACCGTCAGGACTTTTACCATGCCGTGCGCTTCTGAATCAGCGATCGCCCGGTCAAGATCGTCGATTCCGTAGACCGTGACTTCGTGGGGAATGTTTTGTTCTGTTGCCTCGGTCACGTTCAGGCCGACATGCGCGATCTCGGGATCGGTGAAGGTCGCCCAGGGAATGACTGAATAGTCGGCGCGGAACTTCAGGAATTTTCCGAATAATGCATTGACGGCGGCGAACCACGCCTGGTGAGAGGCGGTATGCGTAAACTGAAATGGTCCGGCCACATCTCCGCAGGCGAAAATGTTCGGGTAAATGGTTTGCAGGAAATCGTTGGTCTCGACGGTGCGCGTGCTTGAGGTACCGATGCCGAGTTCTTCCAGACCGAAACCCTGCGTATTCGGAACTCGCCCGACGGCCACCAGCACGGCGTCGAAGGCAATGCGCACTTCGCCGGTTTCGTTTTCAGCCACCAGAATTTTCTCGCCGTTCTCTACAATAAACTGCTTTGCCTTGTGCCCGACGAGAACATCGATACCCTCGTTGCGGAAACGACGCGTGAGTGTTTCGGACACTTCTGGATCTTCACGGATGATGATTCTCGGCAGCATCTCGATCTGGGTGACTTTTGAACCAAGCCGTGAAAAGCACTGTGCAAGCTCGCAGCCGATCGGGCCTCCGCCGAGCACGACCATGCGAGAAGGTAACTCGCGCAGATTCCATATGGTGTCTGACGTGAGATATCCGACATCGTCGATTCCCGGAATGGGCGGAACAAATGGTCGCGCGCCGGTTGCGATGACGATAGATCGCGTCGTTAGTCGTTGGGTTCCGCTCGGAGACGTCACTTCCACCTCCCATGGGGAGATGATTCTGGCGTCGCCGTTGACGCAATCAACGCCCATCCCGGTATAGCGTTCGACTGAATCATGTGGTTCGATTTCAGCGATGATGCCGCGTACCCGATCCATTACATCGGCAAAGTCGAATGATGCGCTGGATTCGCGTATCCCGAACTCCCGGGAGCGACTGACATGTGAAAGGAATTTGCAGGAACGGATGAGTGCTTTGGACGGAACGCAGCCCGTGTACAGGCAGTCACCGCCCATTTTGTGTTTTTCCACAAGCGTGACTTTGGCCTTCACAGTGGCGCTGATTAACGCCGACACCAGGCCGGCGGAGCCGGCGCCGATGACGACGACATTGCGCTCGAACCGGCGCGGTTTCTGCCAGCGCGAGTAGACGCGTCGTGCACTGATAGCTTCGACAATCTTGCGTGTGACCAGCGGAAAAATGCCCAGTGCCGTAAACGAGGCGATCAATCCCGGCGACAGGATGTCATTCACTGATTCAATGCCCGCGAGTTGTGTGCCCGCATTGACGTAGACGAGCGTGCCGGCGAGCATTCCAAGTTGACTGACCCAGTAAAAAGTACGCGTTGCAAGCGGGGTCAATCCCATCACGAGATTGATGATAAAGAACGGGAATGCCGGCACCAGTCGCAGCGTGAACAGGTAAAAAGCGCCGTCCTTTTCAACTCCGGCATTGACAGCTTTCAGTTTGTCGCCAAAGCGTTGCTGGATCATGTCACGCAGCAGGAAACGAGACACCAGAAATGCCAATGTGGCGCCGATCGTCGATGCGAAAGAAACCAGCAAGGTGCCCCAAAGTAATCCGAAAACGGCGCCGCCCGCCAGCGTCATGACTGCGGCACCGGGCAGCGAAAGCGTTGTTACAGCGACGTAAACTACAAAGTAGACCGCCGCAGTAAGCATCGGGTCGCTGACAAAATAGGCATCTATCGTTGCCTGTTGCATCTTCAGGAACTGAAGATCGAAGTGCCGAATATCGACTTTTCCGCTGATCGACAGAATCACCAATACCGCCGCAACGAGCGCGACCAGGCCAAGCAGGATCAGCTTTCTACTTCGTCGCTTGGTATTCACAGATTCTTTACACAGGATTGTTGTTCACAGATTTGTTGTTCAGTTACTGGCCATTCCAATTGGTAATTCCTTGCTTCTTGCGGCACTGGCAGTCTGCCGGGCTCGGACGTTCGATCGCGAACCCGTGCGCGAATGCATTCGATGATCATAGGCGCGCGCTCAGACCTTCATGGCAATACCCTGAGCGCTTTTGTTCCGGGTTTTTGTTCTGGGACGAGGCACGTGGATCATAACAGCGACTACAGGTATCCCGCACGTTGCGCAGCGAAATACGGGGAAAAGCCCGACCATGCGCCGATTCCTGAATTTCGCTGCGTTGTATCCACGCAGCATACCGCTTGTGTCAATTGGTCATCACGGAATCGGGACTGACCCTGGTGCCATGTTCCCCCTTGACTTGGCAACTGGGTCGCGTTCCAGTCGCTGCTTTGCTGTGGGGTCAGCTTTCCTTGAGCGCGCCACCGCAGCTCGAACCCTGGCCTGCGGTACAACCGAAGCAATGATCACGAACAACGATGGGATTGCCATCCAGATCATGGCCGATAAGATCGTCGAGCCTGAGATTGCGACTATTTTTATAGCGCAGTGGTAGTCCCAGCATCTGGTTGAAATCGCAGTCGTAGACAAATCCTTGCCAATCCACGGAGATCAGTGACCGACACATAACCGACTCAAGATTTTCGTCGCGATAGGCGGCGCGCAGGGTACTCATGTATTCGTTGAATTGCCCCCTGGAAACGAGTGTGCTTCCGAACCGCTGGATCGGCATGTTCGCGAGCGTGAAAAGGTGGCTGAAGCTGACACCGTATTCATCGAATAGATGGAGTCTGTACTGCTGCTCGAGTTCGTCCTGGGGCGGCGGGAGTGAGGGGCCTTGAGGGTTGTAGACAAGATTGAGAACGAGTCCGGATCCGGCGATCCCATATCCCAAATTGTTGAGTTTGCGCAGAGCGTGGATGCTTTTCTCAAATACGCCGTCGCCACGTTGTTGATTGACATTTTCTTCAATGTAGCAAGGTAGTGAGGCTGCAATCTCTACCTGATTTGTCGCGAGAAATTCGGCCAGATCTTCGTGCCCGGGCTCTTCGATGATCGTCAGGTTGCATCGATCCATTACCCTTACGCCAAGCTTGCGCGCCCGTGTTACGAGATCACGAAAGTGCAGATTCATTTCCGGGGCGCCACCGGTAAGGTCAAGCACGGCGACATCGGAGGTTTCGAGGTAACGCACAACCATCCCGATTGTCTCTTCGTCCATCATCTCGGTGCGCGTGGGCCCGGCATTGACGTGACAGTGAAGACACGCCTGGTTGCACTTGTAGCCCAGATTGACTTGCAGCGTTTCGAGCGTTCGGCGCTCTATCGCCGGAAAAGAAAGTTCGTTCAGTCGTGGAAGCGTGGCGTGCATGTTCTTTAGCTTTTCCGTGAAATGGTCAAATATCAAATAATTGCGTGAATTTTATCAGTCCGACAGGCTGCTGGTGGTGCGGGACGCTACGATGCGACCAGCGAAGCCTTTACGGAATGCGCGCTTCTACGCTTCTTGTACCGATTTGGATGCGAAAAGCGTTCTCTTCCATGCGGTTAATGTGACAAAGCACAGTCCCGCTTTCTCGATGCATATAGTAATCAAGCCCTGGTTGACGGCATTCCGCCGTAACCGACGGCAGTACCAGGTGCTTGACTTGTACCACGCCTGCTTCGGCCGGGCCCTTGATGATCCAATGCACACGAACACGCGTTCGCTCAAGAAACTAGCCGAGGTTATCTGTGAAGCACTACACTTGCGCTTTGTTCTTGATACCATGCATTTGGCCTGCGAGGACCGTCAGGTTGGCCCTTTCCTGATTTCCGTTTTGTGTGATCCCTTGACCTGGTAAGGTGATATGAACCGCGCTTTTGTGAAAGATGGTAGCGAAGACCGGCCTGGAGAAGAGCTGCCGGAACGGCCTGTCAGCGATGCACCCAACTATGTAACGCCGGAAGGGTTGAAGAATCTGCGTGAGAAAGTCGAAACGCTGGCGCACGAGCACGGCCGACTCAGAGAAGCGGAGGAGGATGCCGACAAGCTCCGGCTGGCAGTGAATGAGCGCGATCTGCGTTACTTCCAGGCACGGCTGGACAGCGCGATAGTGGTTGACATTGCCGATGCGCCACATGGTGAAGTGCATTTCGGCGCAACAGTAAAGACCGAGGAAGAGGATGGCGTGGTCGGTCGGTTCACCATCGTTGGCGAGGATGAAGCCGATGTGATGAATGGCAAGATCAGCTGGTTGTCCCCGTTAGCCAAAGCGCTTATCGGGTCGAAAGCCGGTGATACCGTCACGTGGAATCGCCCTGCAGGATCGACGACGCTTGAAGTGCTTGAGATTGGCTACCCGAAGTAGGATCGCGACCGCGCTCGCGATTCCTCACCAGCGGTCCTGCTGCCGCGATCGAGGGCCCGTCGGCAATTGACTGATCGAAGTTCGACGCGCCATGGCCCCGGGATTGGGTCCAGGAAAATGCGCCAGGTTCGCTGTTGGCAATTCCAGTTGCGCAGTCAGGTATTCCGGATGGACGGCGAGTTGCACAGCGCTGGCTCGGTGGATTTTGGCGCACCCCCGGTTGTTGGTCGGTGACCAGCGCAACCGCGTTCGCCCCGCCTGATCCCGAGCCAGAAGCGGCCACTGGCGCCTCGGGCTCGTTTGTGTAGTCAAACCCTGAAAATTGCGGAAGAAGTGAACGAGGAGAAACGGAATGCTGGATCTGAGGATCGATAACGCGACAATCTACGACGGCAGCGGCAAGGCGCCAGTGTCCGGTTCGGTCGGAGTAACCGATGGTCGCATCCGTGAACTGGGTGAATTTGAATCGGACGCGAAGAAACGGGTCGATGCCAAAGGGCTGGCGCTGATGCCGGGAATCATTGACACCCATACGCACTACGACGCGCAGATTACCTGGGATCCTTTCGCCAGCCCGTCCCCCGCGCTAGGCGTAACAACACTGGCCATGGGCAACTGTGGCTTTACGATTGCACCGTGCCGTCCGCAGGCGCGCGACCTGACGATGCGCAACCTGACCCATGTCGAAGGCATGTCCCTTGACGCACTGCGCGAAGGCATCGACTGGGGATTCGAGACTTTTCCGGAATATCTCGATTTGCTTGAAAAAAAAGGCGTTGGACCGAATGTCGCCTGCTTTGTTGGTCACTCGAGCGTGCGCACTTTCGTTCTGGGAGGGGACGCCTCAAAACGTGTCGCCAATGTCGATGAAGTGAAATCGATGCGCAACATAGTCTGTGAAGCGATGGAGGCGGGCGCCTGCGGTTTTGCGACGACACGCTCATACCAACACAACGGCGAGGCAGGCATCCCGATGCCGTCGCGACTTGCCGACGAACACGAAATGACAACGCTGTCCGGCGCTTTGCGTGACTCGGGTAAGGGACTGCTGATGATGACCAAGGCGTCTGACACAAAGATGTCCTGGGTCGAGTCATTGTGTGCGGCTGCCGACCGGCCCTACCTGGTGGCGGCGTTGCTGCATTCAAATATCACCCCGAAGGCAACCTTTGAAGACCTGGCAGACATTGGCAATGCCCGGCAGCGCGGCCGCAGAATGTACGGCGCGATCTCGGCTTGCCCGCTCAACTTTGAGTTTAATTTCCATGAACCCTATCTTTTCGAGGGATTTCGCTGCTGGAAGCCGCTGATGAGTATGGACAAGGCGTCGTACCGCAAGGCGCTCCTTGACCCTGCGCTACGCAGTGCGTTCAAGGAAGAGCTGAAGGAGCTCAGCCTGCGCACGTTCAATGGGGAGTGGGACAAGGTCTTTGTCGCGCAGGTCGCCAACCGGGATAACACGGATTACGAAGGCAAGACACTGGCAGCACTGGCGGCATCGGCTGGCACGCACCCGCTGGACTTTATGTTTGACCTGGCGCTGTCCGAGGATTTAGACACTCTGTTCACTGCGACCGTGCTCAATTCTGATGAAGATGCCGTGGGACGGATGATGCGCGACGACAATGCCGTCATTTCGCTCTCCGATGCCGGCGCGCATCTTACATTTCTGTGCGACGCGGGGTTCGGCTTGCACGTGCTCGGTCACTGGGTTCGTGAGCGAAATCAGGTGCCTATGGAAACGGCAGTGCGCAAACTGACGGCTGAACCGGCGGATTTGTTCGGCATCCGGGATCGCGGACGCATCGAGAAGGGTGCCTGGGCCGATCTCCTGCTTTTTGACCCGCATACCGTTGGGCGCGGGCCGTCAGAACGCGTTTACGACTTGCCGGCAGGTGCATCACGACTGACCACGCCCTCGATTGGCGTGCGCGGTGTCTGGGTCAACGGGCAACTGGTGGCTGACGGAAACGGCTTATGTGCGAATGCGCCGAAAGCGGGGAGAGTCCTGCGTGATTTCGCCGCCTGACAGGGACGTTGTTCGCGCATTGACGAATGCGCGAGTTCGATTGATGCTGCATCGGATTTGAACCGAAATCATTTTGACTCGATGTGCTTGTCCAGCACGGCAGCCAGATCTGCCGATCTTGCGACAGTGGATCCACCGCGACAGCCAATTTACTGCGACAGCCAATTTACTGCGACAGCAAATCCTCGATCCGCGAAACGATTTCTGCGCTTTCGGGCGGCATTCGTGCCGGGTAGCTGAATGCCTGTGTACCGTCGCGTGACAACAGGTACTTGTGGAAATTCCATTCCGGAGCGTCGTCGGTCATGGCTGTCAGTTCTGCAAAAACCGGATTCGCTTTTCCCGGAACAACACTGGTTTTTTCGACCATGGGAAACTTCACGCCGTAGGTCAGTTCACAGAACTCGCGAATTTCCTTGTTAGAACCGGGTTCCTGGGCTCCGAAATCGTTTGCCGGAAAGCCGACGACGATCAGGCCGCGATCCTTGTACTTATCGTAGATCGCTTCCAGTCCCTTGTATTGCGGCGTGTTGCCACAATAGCTCGCGGTGTTTACCGCGAGTACGACCTTACCAGTAAACTCGCACAGATCCATCGGTTTACCGTCCAGATCATTCAGTCTGTGATCAAGCACGCTCGGGCAGGCAGCCATAGCAATCTCCGTTACAAGTATGAGAAGCGGCATTAACAGAATGACCGGCAACCGCGACGTTGCCGCATTTCGGGTTGGAGAAATTTTCATGCGTCGAATACCAGTTTCTCGGGATGACGGTTTCAGTTTGCCGACTGTATCATCGCAAAATGTTTGTACGATGTGTCGGCCGAAATCGTATTGTAGGTCGAATTAGCGCAGCGTAATCCGACGTGGCCTATCCATCCCCGTTTTACCAGCTCCCATACAGCTCAATGCGCCGCGTTTTTTGCGACCTGCGCGCACTACACTAGAATTAGCGCATGGGACCACTAGCGGATATCAAGGTACTGGAACTCGGCCAGTTGATTGCCGGACCGTTCTGCACACGCTTGCTTGCAGAGTTTGGCGCTCAGGTCATCAAGATCGAATCGCCTGATGGCGGCGACCCACTCCGGCAATGGCGAAAGCTGTATGAGGGCAAGTCGCTTTGGTGGCTGCTGCAGGCGCGCAACAAACAGTCGATAACAATCAACCTGAAAACAGCGCAAGGCCAGGAAATCGTTCGCCGCCTCGCGAAGGACGCCGATGTCGTGGTCGAAAATTTCCGTCCCGGAACGATGGAGAAGTGGGGGCTCGGTTACGAGGACTTGTCGCGGGAGAATCCGGGGTTGGTGATGGTGCGGCTTTCGGGATACGGTCAGACTGGCCCCAATCGTGACAAGCCCGGGTTCGGTGCGATCGCTGAGGCGATGGGTGGCTTGCGTCATGTGACCGGCTACCCGGACCGCCCGCCGGTCCGCGTCGGGATCAGCCTCGGAGACGCGGTTGCGTCGCTCTACGGGGTGATTGGTGCCCTGATGGCACTTCGCAACAGGGACAGCAACGGCGGGCACGGCCAGGTCGTTGATGTGGCGTTGTACGAAGCGGTATTCAGCCTGATGGAGAGCTTGTTGCCGGAATACGACGTCCACGGATTTGTTCGCGAGCGCAGCGGTGCCTCGTTGCCGGGCATCGCGCCTTCTGGTACTTACACCACGCACGACGGCAAATATGTCGTGATCGGAGCGAACGGTGACTCAATATTCAAGCGGATGATGACCGCCATTGGGCGTGATGATCTTGCACACGATCCGCAGCTCGCAAGAAACGATGGTCGTGCGTTGCGCGGCGACGAGCTCGATGAGGCGATCGGCGCGTGGTGCGCAGCGCATGATCTGGAAGAGGTTCTTGCAGTACTTGACGCGGCCGACGTGCCATCCGGGAAAATATTTGATGTGGCAGACATTGTTAATGATTTGCACTATCGAGCGCGTGGCATGATCGAAGAGGCCAAGCTGTCCGACGGCAAGCCGTTCAAGATTCCTGGCGTTGTGCCGAAACTTTCAGATACACCGGGCGGAACGCGCTGGCTCGGTCCCGATCTTGGCGAACATACACAGTCGGTGCTGAGCGCGCTTGGCTACGATGACGATCAGATTCAGGAGTTGAAAACGAAAGGCGTCGTATGACACGCGACGCGATGTGCACAGATGGTCAAAAGATGCACCCAAGCGCTTGCGGCCGCAAGATCGCAATGCACAAACACGAACAGCACGATGATCAGAGTGTTATGCCGGCGTCTTGCCGCTGCATCAGCGCTTTGAAACGATTGACGCGAAGACATTTGATGTGAAATCTACTGATGTGAAATCAACTGATGTGAAATCTAGGCAGTCGCTGACTCTGGCTGAAGGCGTTCGGCCGCGCGAAGTCTGGGCCTGGGCAATGTTCGATTTTGCAAATTCGGGCTACACCACGGTCGTCATTACCGCGGTTTTCAATGCTTACTTTGTCGCTGTCGTCACACAGGGTGCGGTGTGGGGCACTTTCGCATGGACGGCAGCGTTGTCGGTTTCGTACGCATTGATCGTCGTGACGGCACCACTGCTGGGCGCATATGCCGACGTGCATGCCGCCAAGAAGCGACTGTTGCTCGTCTCGACTGCCGGCTGCATATTGGCTACTGCAGCACTGGGTCTGGTCGGGCCGGGTGACCTCGTACTTGGAATCATGCTGCTCGTAATTTCGAATTTCTTCTTTGGTACCGGCGAAAACCTCATTGCCGCTTTCTTGCCTGAACTTGCCAGAGGACATGCCCTGGGCAAGGTGTCAGGATGGGGATGGGGGCTCGGTTATCTCGGTGGCCTGCTGACGCTCGGATTGTGTCTTGCGTACGTAACCTATGCGCAAGGTCAGGGTCAGAGCAGCGATCAGTTCGTGCCGGTGACCGTGTTGATCACCGCAGCAATATTCCTGCTCGCTGCACTTCCCACGTTTGCCTGGCTTAAAGAGCGCTCGAAACCGCAGACTTTGCCTCGCGGCGGTTACAGCACAGTGTTTGCACGCACCTGGGACACGGTACGGCATGCTCGTGAACACAAGGACTTGATGCGGTTTCTGGTGTGCATTCTGTTCTACCAGGCCGGCGTGCAGTCGGTGATCACGCTGGCAGCGATTTATGCCCAGGAGGCCATGGGCTTTGAAACCAGCGACACGATCATTTTGATCATGATTGTTAACTTGACCGCAAGCCTGGGCGCAATTGCTTTTGGGCATATACAAGATCGTATCGGCCATAAAGCGACCCTCGCGTTGACCTTGCTTGGGTGGCTATTGACCATCGTTGTCGCATGGGCTGCGCACAGTCGTGGCGTGTTCTGGATTGCGGCAAATCTTGCCGGCCTGTGTCTTGGCGCAAGCCAGTCTGCAGGTCGCGCTCTGGTTGGATACCTGAGTCCCGCACAGCGTCGCGCCGAGTTCTTTGGACTGTGGGGACTCGCAGTCAAGCTTTCCTCCATTTTCGGCCCTCTCACCTACGGCGCGGTAACCTGGATAAGTGGCGGTGATCATCGTCGCGCAATTTTGACGCTCGGCATCTTTTTTGTAATTGGGTTGCTGATTCTGGCGAGCATCAATGTGCAGCGTGGGCGAGAGTCGGCGCTGCAAAGCGAGCAAGCCGCTGACTAGCCACTAGCTGAAAAAACCCTTGTGCGACCCGATTGCGGTGTCGCGTGTGCGCTCACTCCTCGTCTGTCTATCAGACAATGCGGCGCCTGCATAACATTCTCTTCGTTTGTGTGAGGTTGCGCTGAGGCTCGCAGGTCTCAATTGGGAGATCTCAGCGTTGCGCCTTGTGCCCGGGCCGCTCGTTTCGGTTTTCCAACAAACTACCAAGGAATGAAGATTGCGTCGTCAGGGCTGCAAGGCAGCTGCGCGGGGTCCCCAATGCCGTGCTCCGAAACCGGGCAGGTTGATCTCGCCCTCTCTTTTGGCCGGCTGATCGATCGTGTTTTCTAACGAAATACAAGCCGATTTCTCGCCGGCTTCAGTGGGTTTAATAGTGAATCGCTACATTCGCAAGTCGATAGCAAATCGCAACTGGAAGTAGGGAAGGATGGCAGGCCAAAAAAGCGAACTCAATGACAGATGGGTAGTGACTGAGGACGGCTCAGCAGTCGACTTTACCGCTACATTGCCACCAGATCCTGCGGACATGCTCAAGGAAATCGGCGCACGGTTGGACGGTGTGCATCGACTTACTGATGCTCGCGTGGCCGAAGCGATTGAGATGGTCCAGGCGGCAGACTTGCAGGGGCAAGATCTCGTGCGCGAATTGCGCACCCGTTTTCTGGCCAGCGGCACGGACACAGAATCCAGTGATCATGTGCGCATCTGGGAAGTAATCTCGCGTTATTCGTCACAGCTTGCATCGGCCTATGTCGCTCTGGCACAGCGGTTTCAGACTTACGCCAAAGGTTGGGTGGACGCCGGAGACAAGCTTCCAATGGTGGTCGCCCGGGCGATCCGCGCAACTTCGTCGCGAATGACGTGGCAGCGCATGGGCTATCGTCCGGTAGATGCTGATATCTGGCAGACGCTGTCGCAGCTTTTGTCGTATGCCGAAGACAAAGGTCTGTTGAGTGCACAAGTGCTCGTCTACGAAGATAAATCGACATTCCAGCGGGAGTTTGTCAAGCCACTGATGCTGACCATGTCGGCGGTCGACAACCTGCCTCCGGTGGAGGTCGACATCGCGGCCAGTGTGATCGCGTATTTCGCAGAGCGCTTCGAGCTGCAGTCATATCCGACCCAAAGTTGTTACTTCATGGTGAATGTAGATCAATGGACACCTGCGGCGCGCTATAGGTCAGGTGAACCGGTGCGCCTGGGGTCACGCTTTTTTGGCCCTGGTGACGCCATTTCAGAGATTGAAAAGTTATCGGCGCGTCTGGCTGAGGGCGCCCATTCGGCGAATCAGATCAAACTTCATGAATTTGCCGACATTGAAACTGTCGTTGGGGTGTTGGCGCATCTCGAACGTCACTGGACGAATACTCGTCCGGAAAGGCGTGAGGTGCGCCGCGATTCGTTATCGGAGATTGCGGTCATCCTGGGCTTCGGCGAAATCGTCAACTCTATCGAGCGCAAGTATCTGAGCGTTAAGGACGATGAGGAAGAAGAGTTTGAAACCTGGGCTGTCGAGAACGAGAGCGAAGGAGGATACGGGACGGTGCTGCCGGCTGAACGTGGCAAGAAACTTCACGTCGGCGAACTTATCGCAATCCGTACGCCTGGTAGCTGTGTATGGGGCGTCGGCGTGATCCGCAGACTGCTGGCGGTGCAGGATGTGGCCCGGCGCTATGTGGGAATTCAGATGCTTGCGCGTGGAATCCAGGTAGTGCAACTGATGAATGCAGAGACCAGCGAGCGAATGGGCACGGGATTGTTACTGCCGTCGCATGTCGGCGACAGCGCAGGCAAGCGCGATATTAATCTGCTGTTACCTGCGGGTGGATTCTCGCCTGATTTCAATGTGGAAATGTGGGTGTATGACAAGCGCTATCTTCTGGAGCCGCAAATTGCGCTCGAAACCGGCGACGATTTTGTCGTCGCGCGTTTTGGAGTCCAGGCGTAACATTTCACTATTCGCGGCGGCGGCTATGATCGTCGAAAAGTTTGTCGTTCATCGTGAATCACAAGACCAAAAAAGGCCAGGCCGACTGAGTCGCAATCGACTCAGCACAGGACTTTCGTCATCCAGTTGCCGATGTCGTCCAACTCTTCGCGACAGACCTCGTGCATCATCGGGTAGTCGTGCCATTCGACGTTGTATCCAAGCTGGCCAAGATGTGCTTGTGACTTCGTGGCAAGAGACATTGGTACGACATTATCGATCGATCCATGCGCCATGAAAATCGATGTGTGCTGGTTCTCGGGATCGCGCTCCTGCGATAGCTTCGACGCCAAGGGCAAGTAGGCAGACAAGGCCATTATCCCGGCCAGTTTGTGCGGATAACGCAAACCGGTGTGGAGTGCCATGGCGCCGCCTTGAGAAAAACCGGCAAGAATGATGCGCGATGCTGGTATACCGCGGGCCACTTCCTTGTCGAGGAACTGCCTGATCACGTTCTCTGATCCGCGCATGCCCGGTTCGTCCTCCGGTTTCGGTTTATCCTCCTGGCCCGGCGTCAGGCTGGCGTTCAGGATGTCATACCAGGCGCGCATCACGAATCCGCCGTTGATGGTAACCGGCATCATTGGCGCATGCGGAAAAATGAAGCGTATCCCGAAGTCAGGCAAAGCCAGTTGTTGGACAATCGGCACAAAATCATTGCCGTCCGCTCCGAGCCCGTGCAGCCATATTACTGAATGACTGGGCGCCGGGCTGGTTTCAATTTCTATTGCGTCCTGAAGCGCCTCAGTTGGTTCCACGTTCATTCGCCTTTCCCGGTTGGTTTTTTTGCGCGGATCGCGGATTTTGGGCGGAATGACTTGCAGATTTCCTCGCGGGTTTCAATATAGGGTCCACCGATGAGATCGACGCAGTACGGTACTGCGGCGAAGATCCCATGGGCAACTGGTTTGCCGCTGTCGTCTTTCAGACCTTCGAGCGTTTCGCGGATCGATTTCGGTTGACCTGGCAGGTTGATGATCAGGCTACTGCCGCGAATGACTGCAACCTGTCGTGAAAGAATTGCGGTCGGCACGAATCGCAGACTGATCTGGCGCATCTGTTCGCCGAATCCGGGCATGACCTTGTCTGCAACGGCGAGCGTGGCTTCAGGCGTGATGTCTCGCGGGGCCGGGCCGGTGCCGCCGGTCGTAAGGATCAGGTCGCAGCCCTCGATGTCTGCCAGCTCTTTCAGCGTTTCTTCAATCATCGGACGTTCGTCCGGAATGACGCGCGAGACGAATGTTATGGTATTGATGACGGCGCTGGAAAGCCATTGCTCGAGCGCAGGCACGCCTTCGTCCTTGTAAACGCCTTTCGAGGCTCGGTCACTAACCGATACGAGTCCGATTTTTACTTTCTCATTGTCGTTCATGATGCTCCTGGGTGTGTATTGTCAGGAAAAGTGATTCGCTGGTTGCCAGCCTGAATGTTGATCGCCTATTTACAAGGGTGGTTCGTTCTTCGATATTGCTTCACGAATCTCGCGGAACAGTGCCCGATAAAACCTTGGCGGCTTGCCGGAGCCTGCTTCCTGTTTCGCATTGCGCAGCATGGTTCGTAGCCGTTGAATATCTACCGGGGCGAATGCATCCACAAATTCGGCCATTGCGGTGTCGTCCGAAAGCAGACGTGCCCGCCAGCGTTCCGCTCGGTGCAGCAGCGCGACCTCCGTAGCAGAGCCGGCGCGAATTGCTTCAAGTTGTTTGCTGATTGCGTCGGCATCAACGTCACGCATTATTCGGCCAATAAACTGCATTTGGCGGCGGCGCGCACTTCGCTGGTCGATTCGCCTTGCGTCGTGTACTGCTTCGCGCAGCGTATCCGGTAGCACAAGACTCGCGAGCCGATCCCCTGGTAGTGCGACGAGTTCTTCGCCGATAGCCTGCAGGGCGTGCATTTCACGCTTGCGCTGTGTTTTGCTGACGTCGGATTGCTGTTCCATGCTTTCATTCGGTGAAAACGCGGATGGTATGATACCCGAGCAATAAACGGACGTTGTCCGGCATGCAGTGGGTGCTGGAATTGCGTCGCCTGAAATTTTGTCGTTTTCAAATTTTGGTGTCATCGTTCCAGTGCAGTGCTGAACTGGAACGGCGCGCCGTATCCCTACTTCCAAGAATCCAAGTGTCTAGCGAAACATTTACCTACGAACAGGGCCAGCTAAAAGAGATCGCGCGCCTGGCGCTGGAACATGCCAGTGCAAAAGGTGCATCGGCCGCCGAACTTGACCTGCAGGAAGGATTCGGACAGACCGTAACGGTCCGGCGTGACGAGGTCGAAACAATCGAGTACAGCCGTGACAAGGGCATGAGTGTCACCGCGTATATCGGAGAACGTCGTGGTCACGCGAGTACATCTGACCTGAATCCTGATGCCATACGAACGACGGTCGAAGCGGCGTTGTCGATAGCGCGCCTGACTGCTTCCGATGAATACGCCGCGCTTGCGGATCCAGCATTGCTGGCAACCGAGTTTCCCGACCTTGATCTCTACCACCCGTGGTCGTTGTCAATTGAAGAAGCGGTTGAAATGGCACGCCAGGGCGAGCAGGCTGCATTCGATGCCGACCCGAGAGTCGACAACTCTGAGGGTGCGTCGATTTCCGCGCATCAGGGCCAGTTTGTTTATGCAAACAGCAACGGGTTCATGGCAGGTTACCCGAGCACACGTCAGGTTGTGAGCTGCGCGGTGATTGCCGGCAAGGGCGACAACATGCAACGCGACGCCTGGTGGAGCACGGCACGTGCTCAGGAAGATCTTGACGCATTGAAAGACGTGGGTGCGACTGCGGGCCGGCGTGCTGCGCGGCGGCTCGATGCGCGCAAGATCGATACGACCACTGTGCCGGTAGTCTTCGAAGCGCCCCTCGCGTCTGGTTTGCTTGGCCATTTTATAGCGGCAATCAGTGGCGGCAGCCTGTATCGGCAGCAGTCGTTTCTGCTGGATAGCCTTGGAACGCAGGTTTTTCCTGACTTTATTCAGATCGAAGAATTACCTTTTCTGAAACGCGGTCTGGCGAGTGGTCCGTTCGACAATGAAGGTGTGGCGACGCACACGCGGGCTATCGTGAAAGACGGCATTGTCGAGGGCTATTCACTCGGTAGCTATGCGGCACGTAAACTTGGAATGCAGTCGACAGGGAACGCCGGTGGTAGTCACAATCTGGTGCTACAGTCGACCGGCGAAACTTTCGAATCGCTTTTGAAAAGCATGGGTCGCGGCCTGCTCGTCACCGAACTGTTGGGTCACGGCACCAATATGGTGACCGGGGATTATTCGCGCGGTGCGGCCGGTTTTTGGGTCGAGGACGGCGAAATTGCCTATCCGGTTGAGGAGATCACGGTCGCTGGAAATCTGAAGGACATGTTCAAGTCAATTGTTGCCGTAGCGGACGATGCGCTCGCGCGCACGTCGCGCCAGACGGGGTCAATCCTGATCGAATCGATGACGATTGCCGGTGACTAGGAGCCTGCGATAGAAAACTGCGCGCGTTTTCGGTTTATGAATGTGATGACAATGACGTGGCGATCTAATAATTGGCGAGCTATTACTTGGCGAGCTATTGGAGTGCTCTCACTGCTGCTGGTGACGAGCGGCACGCTTGCTGGTTGCGGCGAGCGTGTGCCCCCGCTTCCGAATCTGGCGCCTGGCGATGTCGTCCTTGCTTTCGGTGACAGCCTGACCTATGGCACTGGTGCACTGCCGGGAGAGAGTTATCCCGAAGTACTGTCCACGCTGATCGGGCGTGAGGTTATTGCCGCTGGAGAACCTGGCGAGCAAACTGCGGCCGGCCTGGCGAGACTCGGCAGCGTTCTTGACACCTACGAACCGACAATCATGCTGCTGTGCCTGGGTGGTAACGATATGTTGCGCAAAGTAGACCCGTCGGTCATTGAATTGAACCTGCGACGCATCATCGAAAATGCCAGGACGCAGGGCGTTGCGGTATTGCTTATCGGCGTCCCAAAGCCGGCATTGTTCGGTGGGACGGCTGATTTCTACGAGCGCATAGCTGACGATCTTGTGTTGCCATTTGAAGGAGAGATCCTTAATGAAATACTCAAGGACAATATGTACAAGTCAGACGCAGTTCATCCAAACGCGCGCGGCTACCAGATTCTCGCCGGGGCGTTGGCGGACCTGCTGCGCCGGGCCGGTGCTGTCTGACGAATGACACACGCTCGACAAAGAACGGGATGACTGCGCAAATCGGACAATTTGTCGGCCTCGGTGGCGTTGTTCACAACGACAACGCGAATGCGCACGCGTGGGAAAAACGCCTGGACGGTGTGATGATTGTCATCGCAGTGCTGACCGTCCTGGTAACGTTTATTGACGCGCAGAGTAATCGTCCCTGGATTGCTGCGTTGAGCAACTATTTTCACTGGCTCATCTTTTTAGCGTTTTCAGCAGAGTTGATCTGGATGCTGCATGTCAGCAGCCGGAAACTGGCTTATTTGACGCGCAACTGGCTGAACGTCGTGATTATTGTTGTCGCTTTCCTCAGTCTGGCCGGCCTGGCTTCCGGATTTTGGGTCGCATCTGCGCGCCTGGCGCGCCTGGCACTGGTCAGCCTGCTGATCGCGCGCGCAGTTTCCGGAGTCGGAGGTGCCCTGGTTGCAAGAGGCGTCCCCCTGGTATTCGGAATCGCATTTCTGATGGTACTGCTCGCGGGAATTGGATTCTATGCTCTGGAACCAACGGTACATTCCTTTGGCGAGGGCCTATGGCTCGCTTTCGTGACCGGTGCGACAGTTGGTTACGGCGATATCGTTCCTACTACGTCCGCATCGCGCGTTTTTGCAGTGATCATGGTTCTGGTCGGTTTTGCCTTGTTGTCGATGGTTACCGCAACGATCTCTGCTTTCTTCATTGGCGAGGACGAGAGGCGTACGCGTTACGAGATGCACGAGGATGTCCGCGAACTGCGCAAGGAAGTGCGTGCGCTACGCAATGAACTTGGTGAGCTCCGAAAGGAAAAAGCCGCTCGCGACAAACGGGATTGATGCTCGCCCGCTTTCGGTGCTTGTTGCAAGCAGCGTCGAGTGCCAGCCAGCTTAGTTAGCAGGGCCTGGATCGGCGCGCAGTGAGTCTGCCCTGATGCTTCTCCGGCGGCGTTACTGTTCCCGGTGTGTCAACTATATGCGTTTGCGATATTGCTTGTAGTACTTGAGCACTCGTGGCACATAGGTCATCGTCTCGGGGTATGGCGGGATGCGATTTCCGGCGCGAATGACAGCGTTTTCTCCAGCGTTGTATGCCGCGAGTGCCAGCTCGAGGTCGTTGTCAAACATATTCATTAGTACGCGCAAATATCGCACACCCGCCTTAATGTTCTGCGCAGGGTCCAATCGATTTTTTGCGCCAAATCGTTCTGCCGTCTTCGGCATCAACTGCATCAGACCCACTGCCCCCGCACTCGAGCGAGCAAACGGGTTGTATCCCGATTCGGCCGAAATCACCGCATGAATCAGTGCGGGATCAATTTTGTTCGCCTTGGCGGCTGCTTTGATTTGTTTTTCGAAACGCTCTCGCTTGTCGGGGCCATAGTAACGGACCCGGACCGTGAGCGTTTCGGTTACTGGATTATTGGTATCGATGCGCCGATAGATCTTGTAGCGGCTATCGTTGGGAACGTTGGTGTATTGAACCGTGCCATCCTTGCCAACGTGGCGGAAGATGTCGGCAGTCGCGGGCGCTACGAAAAGCATCCCCGACAACAGTGTCACAAAACCTGCAATAACACGCATCCCGTTAGACTTCTTACGAAGCAGATGTGCTTGACAACCTGAGATATAGCAATCTTTGGACCCTGCGAATGGGCTTTCGAGAGGGAAATCCTGGCGAATATCTAGCCTGCATATTTCACGAAGGATTCGCTTCTCAGGGGAAATGTGGCTAAACAGGTTGAACGATCGGCCCGGAGTGCAAAAGAATCGTCCGCAGACAGGATGTACGTCGCGCCAGGTATTGTTGATATGCGCTCATCGCGTATTATTGCGGCTATGCGTATAAACCTTATTCGATTTCTGATTTTCTGGGGCGTCACTGCGCTTTCACTGTGGGTTGCCGACGAGTTGTTTGACGGCATCGCCTTCCAGACATCACAGTCGTTGTTCATCGCCGGATTGCTGCTCGGCATTGTCAACACGTTTCTGAAGCCCCTGCTTGTTTTGCTTACGTTGCCATTGTCGATATTGACGCTTGGTTTCTTTGTGCTGGTCATCAACGCATTGATGTTGCTACTGGTCGCGTGGCTGGTGCCGGGCTTCGTCGTCGCCGGATTCTGGTCAGGGTTTTTCGTCGCACTGTTCGTGTCGGTGTTCAGTTTCATCGTTAATTCACTCATCGGGTATAACCGCGTAAGCGTTCGTCGTATCGATCGTCCCTGATCGATGGTTCAGGATTCGGTTAGCGAATCGCCCTCGTTCAGGACGGCAATGCTGGTCTTTGTGCCGTTCGCCGCCGGTTACTTCCTGTCGTACGTATATCGCACGGTCAACGCTGTCATATCGCCCGATCTCGTCAGCGAGTTCGGGCTATCCGCGGCTTCCCTCGGCCTGCTGACATCGGCGTATTTTCTGACTTTTGCGGCATTGCAAATTCCTGTTGGCCTGATGCTCGATCGTATCGGGCCGCGGCGAACCAATGCATGGCTGTTGCTGTGCGCGGGCACTGGCGCAGCGATCTTCTCTATGGCGAGCGGTGTCGCGGGTTTGCTGCTCGGTCGCGCCTTGATTGGCCTGGGCGTCGCTGCCGGCCTGATGTCCAGTATCAAGGCGTTTACGTTGTGGTTTCCGCTCGAGCGGCTGCCGGCAATGACCGGTCGAATGTTGTTCATTGGCGGACTGGGTGCGATCTCGGCGACAGTGCCGGTTGAGGCGGCGCTGCAGTTCGTTGATTGGCGAGGTTTGTTTCGGATACTCGCCGTCGCGACGTTCGTGGCCGCCGCATTGATATTTCTGACTGTGCCCGAGAAACACGGAGACAGGCCGCAGGAAACACTCGCGGATCAGTTCAAAGGCACCATCGGCGTTTATTTGTCACCGGTCTTCTGGAGGCTTGCACTTGGAACGACTCTGTTTCAGGGAATCAACATGTCTGTGCAGGGCCTGTGGGCGGGACCATGGCTGGTTGACGTTGCCGGCCTTGGACGACAGGCAGTGGCGTTTCACCTGCTCGCACTGGGCGTTGCCACGATGTGCGGATTCCTGTTCTGGGGCGCATTGGCGGCGCGACTTGCGCGCCATGGTGTTTCAGCCATGTCCGTGCTGATTGCTGCAAGTGCAATTTACCTGGTAGTTCAGCTTGTGATTGTGTTTGGTGCCGCTGATCTGGCGCTGCCAGTCTGGATCGGATGGGGATTCTTTGGGACGTCAGGGAGTCTGGCGTTTGCTATCCTTTCTCGAAACTTTCCGGTCAGCTTGTCCGGTCGGGCCACAACAGCACTGAACCTGCTGGTTTTCACAACGGCGTTTGCATCGCAGTGGGGTTTCGGGGCCATTGTCAATCACTGGCCCGCTGATACAGGAGGCTACCAGGCTGAGGGCTACGCGTTGGCGTTCGGCGTATTCTTCATCCTGCAGTTCTGCGGATTTATCTGGTTGGTCATCGGACGCCACAAGTAGTGGCGCCCGCAAGGAATCAGCGCGCAGCAAGTAGTGGCGCGCGAGAGGAATCAGCGCGCAACAAGTAGTGGCGCCCGAGAGAAATCAGCGCGGCACAGATAGTGGCTTTCGAAAAGAATCAACGCGATACAAGTAAGGCATCTGGAAATTCATGAACCGGCGAATGAGGCAGCGATGAACAGTGCGGCAGTAATTCGGGCATTTCTTGGGGCTCTGGTCGGGGCAGTGTTGTGTGCCGGGTGCCAGACCACCGATCCTTATACCGGTGAGCCGAAAACCAGCAATGCAACCAAAGGTGCCGGCATTGGTGTTGCCACCGGAGCGGTGATCGGTGCGATCAGTGGAGACAATGCACGAGACAGGCGTACGCGCGCGGTGATCGGTGCGGGTATCGGCGGCATTGCGGGAGGCGCGGTTGGCTCCTACATGGACCGCCAGGAAGCGGAGCTTCGCAGGGAACTCGAGGACACAGGCGTGAGTGTGACTCGTCGAGGCAACGAACTCATTCTCAATCTGCCGAGCAACATCGGTTTTTCGACTGGAAGCGCAGACCTGAATGCTCGCGCTTTTCCTGTACTGGATAGTGTTGCAAAGGTGCTCGTCAAGTACAACAAGACCATAGTGGAGGTGGTCGGGCATACGGACAACGTTGGTCGTGCCGAAAGCAACCAGTCGTTGTCCAGGAGACGCGCGAATACAGTCGCTCAATACCTTATTGCACGAGGCATTGTTCGCGAGAGAGCCATTATTGTCGGCGTAGGTGAAGAAAGGCCAATGGCCGACAATTCGACTGCGGAAGGACGTGCTTTGAACCGGCGCGTCGAGTTATCGCTGTTGCCTGTTCCTGAGGGCAGATGATCTTCTGCTCGCACGGTGACAAGAGCGGCGACGCTTGCTCGGGTCTGCTCAAGCGCTGGCCGTGCGCGAATTTAAGATCAACATTGAGCAGCTCGACAATGAATGGCCGCAGTTGACAATCATGTTGGAAGCAGGGCATTGGACATGTGCTGTATTCAGAAAACTGGCCAAGGCGTAAGGTGACGGTGTAGCTATGGAGGAGATTACGTTTGGCTGATAACCGGAACGGAGCGAGAAAAAAGTGATTGAGCGTCCAAAGAACAACTATGCGAAATATCATGCTCATGTGTACTTCGATCAGGACACGCTCGAACATGCGGGATCAATTTGTGATCGCGCCGGCGAATTGTTCGGAGTAACCGTCGGGCGCAAGCATCAAAAACCGGTTGGCCCGCATCCCTATTGGAGCTGCCAGTTGGCTTTCGATTCCAGCCAGTTCGATGCGCTTATTCCCTGGCTGGACGAACACAGGCAGGGTCTAGACGTACTAGTACACGCGCTGACGGGAAATGATCTGGAAGACCATACGACGCACGCATCCTGGTTGGGTGAGCCCGCCGAGCTGAATCTTTCCATGTTCAAATCGTGACAGAGACGCAGGCGCTGGTGTAAGTCGCACAAAGGAGCGAACCGTGTCCGTGGATTGGCGGGTGAATACCTGGGTTCCTCCAAGTCCGACTCTCGTTGGTTCGGCGCTATGAGCCTGTCGGACTCAGGATTCCGTGGCTGACCGGAAAATGGAGGAATAATTGAACAAATTAGTGGCACGTAGTCCTGAATTTCACGACGTTCTCAGCGCGCATCAACGGATACGCGCTTACCTGAAGCCGACGCCACTGCATCGATATGCTTCGCTCGACGCACTGATCGGTACTGAAGTCTGGGTTAAGCACGAGAACTATCAGCCGCTGGGTGCTTTCAAGATTCGCGGTGGCATAAATCTGATGGCGTCGTTGTCCGATGAAGAACGCGCCAAAGGCGTGATCACCGCAAGCACCGGCAATAATGGCCAGTCGATTGCATACGCGGCACGATTGTTCGGAGCGCAAGCACATATCTGCGTGCCCGAGAAAGCGAATCCGGACAAAGTCGCGGCGATCCGCGGCATGGGAGCCACAATTGTCGAACACGGCGAGCGTTTCGACGATGCCGCACGCCATGCGCTGCAGCTTGCCGAACGACATGGCTACCGTTTCATCCATTCCGCGAACGAGCCTTTGCTCATAGCCGGAGTCGGCACGCAAACCCTGGAGATGCTTCAGGAACAGGCGGGTATCGACACCGTGATCGTGCCGATCGGGCTGGGCAGTGGTGCCGCCGGATCCTGCATCGTCGCCAAGGCGATCAGTAGCGACATCAGAGTGATTGGCGTACAGGCAGCGAAGTCACCGGCGGTGCATGATTCCTGGCGCAGCGGGCAGATTGAGTCTCGCCCGAACGAGACCAGCGCCGAAGGTCTTTCGACAGGACAAGCCTCTGAGATGACGCTCGATTTGCTTAGGCGCCATCTGGACGAATTTCATCTGGTGTCGGAAGATGAAATTCTGCAAGGGATGGTGTGGTGGATCGAGTGCTGTCACACACTTGCCGAGTCAGCCGCGGGTGCCGTTCTGGCCGGGGCCTACGCGTTACGCAGTGAACTTGCAGGCCGACGTGTCGGCGTGATCTGTAGCGGTGGCAATACCACTGTTGCGCAACTGGAGCGAGCGCTTGCCCGCGTGCGGGATTGAGTAGCGCGTCAAGTCGCGCTCAGGGAAATTTGCCGCGTCGGGCCGCGCTCAGGGAACTTTGCCGCGTCAAGCCGCGGCCAGGGAAATTTGGCGCGTCAGGCCGCGGCCAGGGAAATTTGGCGCGTCAGGCCGCGCCTAGAGAAATCCGCCGCGTCAGTCGTTGCGGCGTGTGGACAATGATTTTGTTACTTTTGCGGTGGCGATCAGGCGAGTATTGTGTCCACCGACGCGCCAGGCTTCGCAGCGCAGAAAAGCGAGCCGGGTGCCGCGGCGAATGACATCTGCGTGTAGTTCGACTTCCATGCCTCTGGCGGCCGGACGCACCACCGAGACGTGCAAGTCGTGAGTAACCGCGAGTTCTTCGGGTCTGAGAACGGTAATCAAGGCCAGAAAGCTGGTCGCATCCATCAGTCCGTATAACAATCCGGAGTGCAGGTCGTCCGCCATGTTGACCGCGTTTCCATCAACTGGAAACCGTGTCACTGCCTTACCTGGTGATTGGTCGATGAGTTGCAGGCCGGCAAACTGATTATATGGATGTTGCAATACGAAGTCGTTCGCTCGCTGAATTTCGGCGGGCGTTTTCAGCGGCGCGAAAACAGGCGTGGTCGAGTCCAGGTCGATGTTTTTCGTGTCCATGATTATTCTCTTTGCGGTCAGCTCCGTCCGTCGCGTGTTTTAAGTTAAATAGCCTCTTGTTCATAATGCGCCTGCACGTACTGGCGTGCATGGGCATATGCGTGGACGCACAAAGCGTTCTCGCATGGCGTTCACCATGCGACTAACGACGAGCAATATTTGGGCTCAGGCGGGCGGTGATTTATAGCGACGGATACTGATTTCGTCGCCGCGCAACACGATTTCGTAGATGCCGGATTTATTCGTGACGAACTGTTCCGTTCGCTTGCGAACGGATATGCCGCGTTCAGTCAGGCCATTCGCGTGCTTCCACAAAGTTTTGACCAACTTTGACTCGAAATCACCAAGTGGCAATTCGATGCGTCGGGCGCCGATAATTGCGAGCGGCGTTATGCGCCGGTAACCCGCGAAATCATGTTCAACCTGAAGATATTCGAACCCGAGTTGATATCCGATCAGCGCAATGGCTTTGGTCCCCAATTGAGCGACTTGCCCATCGACTTTTACGCTGGCAACGACGATTTCCGGAATTGGTCGTGCCGCCAGCGCAAGCGTGGTCGTGGCAACCAACACCGAGGCCAGAGCAAGACTGAATATCGCGTCGCGTACTCTTGAAATTGGCCCACCAGTCCCGATGCCGAGTACTCTGCCTAGTAGCCAGCCAAGTCCGGCCCATGCGATCAGGGATAGTCCGACGAACAGTTTTTCAATGTTACTTTGCGGACTCCAGGCGCCGGTGGTGCTCAATGCGGTGACCGTTATTGCGACGAACACTGACAGGCCAATGAAGGTATAGACCCAACGGGTGTTGCGCAACCAACTTGCTTCACCCTCGTTCCCGAAGAAAATATGCAGACGCACGATCCATGGAATGTCGAGTTCGCGCCCGCAGTGCTCGCATTCTGATCCGGCTACGACCGAGATTTTCCGGCAGTGCTTGCATGACATGATCCATTCACGCTCTATGCCCGAACGGGCGGCCCTGGTCTGCACGACAACGCGCATAAACGGGGCGAGGACAACATACGCGAGCATCAGCATCCCGGACCAAAATGCAATGTCACCAATGGACGACAACGAAGGACCAAGACCCTGCTCTATAGCCTGAAGTAATGTTGCGAGCATTAAACCCCTGGGTCGATGAAGGCGGCGATGAGCATAACACGGGCATAGCATTGAGCCATTGAGGTGCGCCAGATCGCGACGCGTATCCCCGTGCCGTGCGGGACGCTGAATGTCAGGGCAGCGATGCTGCCAGAGAGCTGAAACAAGACCGTGCGGCGTTCACCGAACGCGTCTTGCCTGCTCCAGATTGGCCGGATTTCGCTGACATGCGTCAATTTTCCAATGTTTTGTCCTCGCTCATGCACCGTTTCGAGAACGAACAGCGGAATCTGGAAGATTCCCGGTGGATGTTTGACTTACAATTCGACCCTTCCGGTTAATCTTCCGGTGATTCGTGCCCGGCAATTCAATGTTTTCAGGAACGCGTTGCATGCAGGATTATTTTCCGACGGCTATCGAAAGCATTCATTTCGGCAAAACTGTGGGTGACTCGTAACTGCATGACGGATTTGTTGTACTACCAGGACGCATACCTCACCGAGTGCGACGCGCGCGTCGTACATGCCGGCGACGATGGCATCGCCCTCGACCGGACGGTGTTCTATGCCACCGGCGGAGGCCAGCCCGGTGATTCGGGCGTGCTGTGTTTGGACAATGGCGCAAAAATTGTGATCGAGAATACGCGACGCAGATCTGCAGATGGCGATGTATTGCACATTCCGTCAATTGGTGATTCGTCAGTCTCACTAAAAGCCGGTGATCGCGTGCATGCGACGCTGGATTGGGAGAAACGCTATTCCCACATGCGGGTGCATACCTGCTTGCATCTTTTGTCAGCGGTGATTCCGGCCGGAGTCACCGGCGGCGCGATCCGCCAGGATTCGGGAAGACTGGATTTTGATTTGCCGACGGTGGCGCTTGACCGTGACGAGGTCGAGGCGAAACTCAACGCGTTAATCAGTGCCGATCATGCGGTCAACCCTTACTGGATTGAGGGTGCTGAGCTTGAAGCGCGTCCGGAGCTTGTGAAAACCATGTCAGTCGCACCCCCGGCCGGGATCGACCGGGTACGTTTGCTCGATATCGAAGGCGTCGATCTGCAGGCGTGTGGGGGCACCCATGTCGCCCGCACCAGGGAAATCGGACCGGTGAAGGTCACAAAAATTGAAAGCAAAGGCGCGCGCAATCGTCGTGTCGCAATTGCCTTGTCGAAATCGAATTTGCCGGGCCAAAATGACTATGCAATCTGAGACCACGCGTTTACCAGTTGCCAAAGTGATCGCGGGCGCGATGATACTCGCATGGGATCGCCGTTACGCGTTATTGCAGGCGCTTTGGTTGCCGCTGCTTGCTGGGGTCGTGTTCACTGTTTCAGAAACGTTTTGGGGGCCAAGTTCGTGGGAGCAAGGGTCGGCGGATCAGCAACCGGCCGCGCAGGGGTCATTTTTGTTGTGGACGTTGCCGTTGTTCGTGTTGACAGTGGTGTTTGCAGTGCGTAGTTACCGGGTATATTTGCTCGGCGACGAACCGATGCAGTCCGCACCGCCGTTCTCATGGGGTCTGCGTGAGACGCGTTTCGTGTTTGCGATGGCAGGTATCGCTTTTCTGTTCGCGATCGCCGCAGTGACCTTTGGCTCCGTTGTTGGCGCGATATGGCCTGGCGTGAGCACATTTGCGAACGGTCGATTCGGACTGGCCCTGATTATTCCGCCAGCTTATCTGGCTGGCCGTCTTTTGCTCGCGTTTCCAACAATCGCCATAGACGATTCGGTCGACGTTATGCAGGCACTAGGTAATTCCTGGGCGATGTCGAAGCACAATGGTTTTCGATTGCTCGTATTGTGCGTACTGGCGCCCGGTGCGATCGCCTGGTCGCTGGGCGCGTTGAGCGCGCTGGCGATACCTGGCGCTGCGCTGCTGACTGCTGTCGCCGTGTGGCTGGTGATGCCGGTTGAACTGGCGATCGTTGCCCTCTCTTACGAAACACTGAAGCGCGAAGCTGCGTCCACGCCGGACTGAGTCAACGGAAACTCGCTTAGGGCACAATAAGCTAGCGCTTATTTCGCTCTACGTACTGCGCTGAACGGTCAGGCGCTAATTCGTTCGCGCTGAATTGTCAGGCGCTAATTCGTCCGCGCTGAACTGTCAGGCGCGGAGTTGACGGACTTCGGCCGAGCCTGGAAAGCGCTTTGGCAGCACATCCTTGAGCTTGTCGCGGGCATCTCGAAGGATCGTCTCGGTCGTTTCCCAGTCAATGCAGGCGTCTGTTATTGATACGCCGTATTTCAGCTCCGACAAGTCTTCTGACAATTTCTGATTGCCCGCTCCGATGTTGCTTTCCAGCATTACACCGGTGATGGACTTGTTGCCGTGGATAATCTGGTGCACACAATCGTTCATCACCAACGGCTGGAGTTTGTAATCCTTGTTTGAATTTGCGTGACTGCAGTCAATCACGATATTGGTCGGCAATCCGGCTTTGTCCAGATCCTTTTCAACCTGCGAGATCGTAACCGAATCGTAGTTTGAACCCGTGGCTCCGCCGCGCAACACGATGTGGCCGTACGCGTTTCCCTTGGTGCGAATCACAGCGACCTGGCCTCTCTGGTCGATACCGAAAAAACTATGCGGGCTCGATACCGAATGCAGTGCATTGATGGCGACGGTCATACTGCCGTCAGTGCCGTTCTTGAAACCAACCGGTGTTGACAGTCCACTTGCCAGTTCACGGTGCGTTTGCGATTCGGTCGTGCGTGCACCGATCGCGCTCCACGTCACCAGATCACCCAGGTATTGAGGGCTGATCGGATCAAGTGCTTCCGTGCCGGCCGGCAGCCCGATCTCACTCAATTCGATCAGTAATTTGCGGGCCATGCGCAGCCCGGCATCTATATCGAACGAATCGTTCATGTGAGGATCATTGATGAGACCCTTCCAGCCAGTGGTCGTGCGCGGTTTCTCGAAATAGACGCGCATCACGACAAACAGCGTGTCACTGACTTCGTCGGCAAGCTTTTTCAGACGCTGCGCGTAGTCAATAGCTGCTTTCGTATCGTGTATCGAGCACGGACCGACGACGACCATCAGTCGATGATCTGTGTGATTGAGTACGCGCTCAATTGCCTGGCGCCCTTTGACGACGGTGCGCTCGGCACGCTCCGTGAGGGGCAGGTCAGCCTTGATATCGGCGGGTGTGGCGAGTACTTCCTGAGATGCCACATTAACGTTGTATACGCGTTTCTCGTCCATGTTCTTTGCCTTGTATTAATAACCGGCTTAGGTACTTCCTTGCCTGTTGTTGCGACCAGCTGCGGCGCCACAGGAAGTGGCCCGAGCCCGGCATTCTACGGCATTGCCGGGCCGACTTAACAGTTACAGTCTGCGTTTCTGTCGGTTTTTCCGCTATGCGCCGCGCTCGAGAGCCTGAAGCGTTATGGCACGGCGTCGCACTCAACGCATCAGCGAGTAGGCCGTCGGTGACAGTATCAGATTGGTAATGTGTGAAACCAGTGGGCCATTTTTCTCGGTTTCGGCGCGTACAGTCAACCATTCCGGATCGGTGGCAAAGGCGTTCCACCTTTCTTCGCGATCGGCAAGACTCTCCCACTCCAGGATGTAATACAGGTCGTTGTTGTTGTCGCCAATCAAAGGTGTCCAGAAGCCGACCGGGCGAATATTGAATTTGTTCTCCCACAGCTTCAGCGTGTGGTTCACGAATCGGGCATTCAGGTCAGCCAGTTTGCCCGGGAGAGTGTGGTAAATGCGTAGCTCGTAAATCATTCGTATCTCCTGTCTTATCAATCAGACTGTATGTCTGAGCCCGCATCTCCAAAAATCCCGGCATCCTCGATCTTGTAGTCTGGAGGCTAGCCCGCATATTTCACGAAGGCGGTAGCATGTCTCACGTGTTTGCGAAACGAATCAACTTGATCGGAAAGGTTTTTGGCGTTTTCGTAGCGTGGCAGTTTGTACCTATTCACTTTCAGGAAAAATGTGCCGTCACAGCTTGAACGATCGACCTTGAGCAATAGTCTGGCTATTACCCTGCGGCCGCTCGTCCAACCTGTTTAGCCACATTTCCCCTGAGAAGCGAATCCTTCGTGAAACATGCAGGCCAGGGATCCCAAAAAATTTCCCGGCGCCTGAAACGCGTTCAAAGCGACTGCACTTTTATCGGCGCGCGCGTTCCATTTTTGCTGCCGAGCGAATTACGTAGTGGCTTTCCAAACTGCTGCGAGGCGATTTCGAAAATATCTCCGTGTTTCGTCGCGACATTTTTGGTGAAGCTGCCGGTGGCGGCGCCGAAAAAATGCACGTGCACATCGCCTGCTCCCCGAAAATCACCGTATTTGAAATGATGATGTTCCAGGTTGGCAATCGAGTGGCACATATTGTCTTCGCCCGACAGCCAGTCTTCTTCCCACAAGACGTCGTTTCCACGCAGCAGGCGAGCGTGGCCGCTGACGTGCGCCGGTAATTCACCGACCAGGAGCTCCGGCCCGTACGAGCACTGTCGCAGTTTCGAGTGTGCCAGATAGAGGTAATTCTGGCGTTCCATGACGTGGTCGGAATACTCATTCCCAAGGGCAAAGCCGACCCGATAGATTTCATCGTTCTCCCCACAGAGGTAAATGCCTACGACTTCGACTTCTTCGCCTCCATCGAGCGCGTATTCAGGCAGATCAAGTGCATGTTCCGGGGCTACTACGCAACGCCCATCGCCCTTGTAGAACCATTCCGGCGCAATGCCGATTGTGTCGGGTGCAGGCTTTCCGCCGTCAACGCCCCACTTGAACATTTTCATCGAGTCGGTGAGTTGAGTCTCGTCTGTTTGCAGTTTGACATGCATGGAATCGCGCGCGGCTGCGCTTCCGAGGTGCGACAGGCCTGTGCCGGTGACCAGGTGATGGTAAGGGTCAGGGTGATCAAACGGTACGTACAGCCGCTTCTCGGCAATTGCCAGCGCATAGTCTTCGCGCTCGTCGGTCAGGCGTTGTTTGACGGCTGCCTCGAGCGACTGTTTGTCGCGAGCTGCATCCATTGCAAGGCCATATAGCCGCTCGACACCGCCGACTACCTGCAAGGTAGCACCGTCATCTGATACGGCACCTACGCGTCGCACTCCGTCGTGTCCTGAAAACTGTACCAGTCTCACATCTTCCTCCTGTTACCAGACGATCATCGGCGTTGCGTCTGCGATGGCGGCAGTGACTTGCCGCGGCACCGCATATTCATTGACACCACAATCACATTCGTACTGCGCTGCCTGGTGCAACGCAGGTAGTAATTGCCGCACTCGCTTTATGCGGTCCAAGTAGCCATTGCTGCGCCGCTCACTGCTGCGCCAGTAGTTACTGCTGCGCCACCCAATGCGGCGCAGTGTAATTATTATATCGTGACGCTATACTTGGCCCACTGGAGGAGTACAGACAATGAAGGCAAAGACCAACGGAATTGAGCTGAATTACGAGGTCGAAGGTGAAGAGGGCCCGTGGGTCATTCTCAGCCATTCTCTTGCGTGCAATTTGCACATGTGGGACGAACAGGTTGAATTGCTAAGGGACCGGTTTCGCGTGCTCGCCTTCGATACGCGAGGGCATGGTAAAAGCGACGCGCCTTCAGGTGCGTATACGCTCGACGAACTCGTTGAGGATGCCCACGGGCTGCTCATGGGCCTGGGAATCGACAAGGCGCATTGGGTCGGACTATCAATGGGTGGCATGATCGGCATGCTGTACGCGTTGAAGTATCCCGATACATTCGAATCGCTGGTTTTGTGTGATACGTCCAGCCGTATCCCCCCGGAATTGGCGCCAGCGTGGCAAGACCGTATCAAGATGGCAAACGAGCAAGGTATGGAGGCGCTGGTGGAAGGTACGCTTGCACGCTGGTTCACCGAACCATTTGTAAAATCGGGTAACGAAGCCACTGCCACTGTGGCCGAGATGATTGTTTCTACTCCAGTCGCAGGTTATACCGGCTGTTGCCACGCAATTCCCCAGCTAGACTGTACTGATGAGTTGGGAGCGATCGGGTGCCCGGTTCAGATCATCGTGGGAGAGCAGGACGCGGGTACGCCGGTCGCGATGTCAGAGGCAATTCACGCGGCAATTCCGGGTTCAGAGCTGGTGATTATCTCCGACTCGTCGCACCTTTCGAATCTGGAACAACCCGAGAGATTCAACATGGCGTTAGATGGCTTCCTGTCAACGCAGTGATCTGCAGTTGCGATATCTCCCACCGGACAGTTCCGGTCGCAACAATTCCTGAGCGGATCATACCGATCCAGTTTTAATCGATTATTTTGAGCTGATTGCCCGGCCGCTTCAACGCGGTCACAAGCAGTTTGTAGGTGTCGACGTCGAATGTCTGGTTGCGACGGGTTTCATACTCATCGAACAGATCTGACTGCGTATTGGCAGTGCCGAGGTAGCACCAACGATCGATCATGTGAATTTCGGTGCGACCGCTAACAGGATGACGTTCGCGGAGGCATATCCTGCTTTCGTAAGGCCAGGGTGCGATGCGCAGTTTGCTAAGTGCCAGCGACATGCGCATGGCGTGATTCAGTTCGGTTTCCCGGCCTGCGCAGACACCTCGACATTTTCTGAGTTGATGCGCAAAACACGGTCCTTTGCCTTTTTCCAACCCAAGCACAATCAGGCATAGTCCGTATTCATCGGCAAGATTTTTAAGCGCGGTACGCGCTGCGCGCTTTGACCGGAATGTGCCGTAAAGATGCCCTAGTCGCGAAAGATCAATCTCCGCAACGTTAAGCAGTTTCGGAATCTTTGGACCATCGACCGGGTCCCAGTGATAGGTGCAGGCTTCTTTCGTCTCGCGTAATCGGCGGTTATGCATCGGTGCCAGACGTTTCACGAGCTGCGCTTCCTTGATGAGGGCGCCAAAATCACCAGCGGTCTCGACCCATTCGAGCCGCCTGATATCGCGCGAAATGTGCATGTCTTTGGCGGTGGTATGGTCGCCGCTGAAATGCGACATGACACGCGTGCGCAGATTGACGCTTTTGCCCACGTACAGCACGACATCGTTGTCACCGTAAAAGATATAAACCCCCGGGGCATCTGGCAAGCCGTTCATGGCGTTGGCTGGCAGGCCCGACGGCAAAGCCGGTGCACGCAGCAGATTTTCTACGACGTCATGAATGACTTCGCCGTCAAGCTCGTGGTAGATGTGCTGGGTAAACTCCCATAGAACACGCGCGTCCGCCAGCGCACGGTGACGATTGTCGCAGGACAGTCCGTGACGTTCGATCAGGCTGTCCAGATTGTGGCGTCGTTCCTGCGGGTAAAGGCGGCGCGACAACTTGACCGTACACAGGACCTTGGGCGTGTATTGGTAGCCGAGCCGACGAAATTCATTGCGTAGAAAGCCGTGATCAAAACGGGCGTTATGCGCGACCAGGACTTTCCCCTCCAGACGCCGAAATAACTCCGGCGCGAGATCTTCGAACGTCGGTGCATCAGCCACCATCGCGTCGTTGATGCCGGTGAGTGCCTGGATGTTGGGCGGGATACGTTGTTGCGGATTGACCAGCGAACTCCATTCGCCCGCGTATTGGCCGCGATCGACTTCGACCACACCAATTTCAGTGATGCGATCGAAGTGCGCTGTTGCGCCTGTGGTCTCCAGATCCACAAAAACCAGTGGGCGATCAAGCATCTATCGGACTGTAGACGCTTGCTGGGTTGACTATGGCCGAGCGTGGATTCGTTGCCATGGCGCAGGTCGGTCCGCAACAAGTGATGTTGATTAGTTTCACCAGCTCAATTGTAGAAGCTTGTTGTCGGTTGCGGTAACTCTGGCTCATCAAGTCCCGGTGGCGTTGCGCAGCTGCAACGCCGCGGTGCCCGGCCGCTGTCGACGCTATACTTGGCAATCATGTAAAGGGGGGCAACCATGATTGTGCGGATTCTATTTTTCATTTTGCTATGTGCGGGTATTTCAGCGTTCGCGCACCCGGACGGAGCGGAAACACAGGTCAACGCTTATGACTGTCAACATCCTCCTGAAACGGCAGTTACGGAATTGCCGGGTCTGCTTGGGGAGGCTGGCAAACTGATGTGTTTTCAGTCAGGCCAGAGGATTGTTGCCAGCAAAACCTGGAGTTGGCGCTATTCCGGCAGTTTCTTCAACTCGCCTAATGTGCCTGCCCATGCGCATGCCGCTGCGCGAGGCATGATGCCGCCTTTCTATTTCAAGAAAGTGTGGGTAGAAGAACTGAGCAGAGAGGAAGCGGATCAACGTAGCGAGCAGCTTTCAAAGCAGATAGTGACTTACCGGCCGGCCAAAAGGATTGCTGGCATGACGATCGTCAAGGCCGAGAATAATTACGGGCATGTCACCGAGATCTTCATGCCCATGCAGTCTGAAACCGAGGGCTGGGCGATCGTTTGCGCGCCTGAATGCCAGTCTGACTATGTCATCGTGATCAGCAAACTGGAACCCAATTAGGCGACGCCCATCATGAAAATTTCATCTTCATCAGTTCTGCCACAGGACAGCGAAGTCGCGACGCTGGTTGGCCGTGCCTGGTTGCCCGGTCGTGCAGGTGGGCCGACGCCGGTCGCATTGCGCGAGGGTAGTTTGTATGACTTGTCTCGGGTGACTGCGACATCAAGCAGCCTGCTCAACGCTACAAACCCATTGCGCCTGGTCCGCGATGCGATCGCACGTGGCTGGGCCAAACCGGTTGCTGATGTCGAGGCCGCGATAGAAAACAGTCAGTACGATCGCCGTGATCCAACCGGTGCCTACATTCTCGCGCCTTGCGATTTACAGGCAGTCCGTGCCTGCGGCGTCACCTTCGTGTCGAGCATGGTCGAGCGTGTCATCGAAGAATTTTCCAAAGGCGATGCTGCCAAGGCTGATTCGATCCGGCGTTCAATTGGAGACGAGATTGGTGCCGGAATTCGTACCGTCAGACCTGGGTCGGCCAAAGCAATGAAGCTGAAGAAATCGCTGATCAAGCGCGATCTATGGTCACCGTATCTCGAAGTTGGCATCGGACCTCATGCCGAGGTATTCAACAAGGCCCAACCAATGTCGGCTGTCGGGGTGGGTGCTGAAATCGGTATACGTTCTGATTCGACCTGGAACAATCCGGAGCCGGAGGTGGTGCTGGCGGTCAACCGGGCGGGCACGACCGTTGGTGCGACCCTGGGTAATGACGTCAATTTGCGTGACTTCGAAGGGCGTAGCGCGCTGCTGCTCGGCAAGGCGAAAGACAATAACGCGAGCTGCGCGATAGGTCCGTTCATTCGTCTGTTCGACGAAAGCTATTCCGTGGATGACATGCGGCGCGCGCATATTGAGGTTCGCGTTACCGGCTCAGATGGATTTCGTCTTGAGGGCATAAGTGATCTTTCGGCTATTAGCCGCGATCCGCTTGACCTCGTCCAACAGACGATTAACCGGACGCATCAATTCCCGGACGGCATGATGTTGTTCCTCGGAACGCAGTTCGCCCCGATTCAGGACCGTGATGAGGCCGGCAAGGGATTTACTCATAAACGGGGTGACATTGTGTCGATCAGTGCGCGCGAACTGGGCACGCTCATCAACCGTGTGAATCACTGTGACAAGATCACGCCGTGGACTTTTGGCGTGACTGACCTGATGCGCAATCTTTCCCGCCGGGGTTTGCTTTGACGGCGTATTGCTTGTCCCGGTGTGGCATAGCACCGCAGGCTGTACTGCGCAGTGCGAGGCAATGGACACACAGGGCACAAACGGGAAATCCAGGTCTTGCATCGCCTAGCGGCAGCTTTCGTGGACGGAGCGGACCCTCGAACGCTGTTTTTTTGTCCTCGAATGAACTACCGAGTGTGGCCAGAAGCTGCCATAGCCGCCGCCGGTCCAATAAGCTCGCTGTCCTGTCTGTTCTGCGCGGATTTGGTATCGATTCGGCTTAAATCGTATCGGGATAGAATTCCCGCCAGGATAGTTTATGGCCCCCTGACTTGGGTATTCTCACCCGCCCACGTTTCCTACCTCTTTGGATCTTCAGGTACAGATGCAATCGATTTCGGATTGGCTTCAATCACTTGGTCTTGAGCAGTACGCTCAGGCTTTCGCCGACAATGATATTGATCAGGAATTGATTCCGGATCTCTCTGATCAAGATTTGAAAGAGATCGGTGTTTCTTCCCTGGGTCATCGCAAGAAACTGCTCAAAGCAATAGCGCAACTCAACGAAACAGGAACTGTTGCACCTGCAACGACTACCCAGTCTGTAGATGCCTCACCTACGCCTGCATCATCACACCTTGGCGTTGACGCCGGCGAGCGCCGCCAGATCACGGTCATGTTCTGCGACCTCGTCGGATCGACGGAGTTGTCGCGCAGACTGGATCCCGAAGATCTGCGTGACATTATGCGTAACTATCAGGAGTCGGCGCGCCAGGTGATCAACCGTTACGGTGGCCATATTGCCCAGTATCTTGGTGATGGGCTCATGGTTTACTTCGGTTGGCCGCAAGCACATGGAGACGAAGCGAAGCGCGCGCTGCGTTCCAGTATCGAGATCGTTCAAGCGATACAACGTTCGGAAGGTAGCGAACAACTTTCGGTACGATTGGGAATCGCCACCGGCGTGGTGGTGATCGGAGACACCACCCATCAGGAAGCCGCCGGCGAGTTGGCAATCGGCGACACGCCCAATCTGGCAGCGAGGCTGCAAAGTCTGGCCAAACCCGACACCATTGTCATAAGTGATCTGACCAGGCGTCTGGCGGGAGCGTCCTTCCTGTATCAAGACCTCGGTGAACATTCATTAAAAGGCATTGCGGAGCCCGTGCACGTTTGGGGCGTAGGCGGTTTGCGCGACCACGACCAGGATCGGACATCGACGACTGGATTTGGTACGCCGGTACTGGTGGGTCGCGATGAAGAAATCGGACTGCTGCGCCGCGCCTGGCAGCAGAGCAAGGAAGGCCGCGGCCAGGTCGTTCTTATTGGCGGTGAACCGGGTATTGGCAAGTCGGCGTTGATCGAGTCACTGGCTATCCAACTACGCGAGGAAGGGGTGACGCAGTACGTCGCTGGTTGTTCGCCGTACTACACCAATAGCGCGCTCTATCCAATCAACGAGCACATGAAGCGAGTACTTGATTGGGAAACAGACGCCGAACCTCAGAAAAATCTGGAAAATATGGAGCGAGTGTTAGGCAATAAGAATTTGCCGCTCGAACAATACGTCACGCCACTCGCTTCATTGTTGTCCCTGCCCCTCCCCGAAGGCAGGTATGCGCCACTGGAATTGAGCCCGACCGCACTCAAGCAGCGCATCTTCGACGACCTCATCGAATGGCAATTGATGGAGGCTGAGCGACAACCAGTTTTGATGATCTGGGAAGATTTGCATTGGGCGGATCCTTCGACGCTGGAATACCTCGGACAGCTGATCGAACAGATTCCTACCGTAAAACTCTGCCTGCTGCTCTCATTTCGAACCGAATTCATACCGCCCTGGCCCAATTATTCGCACAATACGCCCATCAGTTTGAATCGACTCGAAAGGCCGCAGATCCAGATGTTGATCGCGCAACTGGCCAAAGGAAAAGCGGTGCCACAACCCGTAGTCGATCACGTTGTGAGCAAAACCGATGGTGTTCCTCTCTATGTTGAGGAACTCACCAAAACAATATTGGAATCTTCCATCCTGCGCGAAACGGCCGAGCGCTATGAACAAACCGGCCCACTGTCCGACGTCGCCATTCCAGCAACACTGCACGAATCTCTTATGGCGCGGCTGGACCGGTTGCCTTCGGCCCGGGACGTGGCACAACTGGGCGCGGTACTCGGTCGCGAGTTTGCCTACGACGTAATGCAAGCCATTGGTCAGGGCGATGAATCCACTCTTCAAGACGGATTGAATCAGCTCGTTGCCGGTGAACTGCTATATCAGCGCGGCAGGCCGCCGCGCTCAAAATACACGTTCAAGCATGCGTTGATTCAGGACGCGGCCTATCAGTCGCTGCTCAAGCGAACACGTCGTCGGTATCACCAGGAAATCGCGAAGTTGTTGGAAGAACAGTTTCCGCAGAAAGTAGCGACGGAACCGGAACTGCTCGCGTATCACTATACCAGTGCAGACATGCCAGCCAAGGCCATTCCATACTGGATCACTGCCGCGAAACGAGCCGGGAGCCGCTCAGCTTATAGCGAAGCACTCGCCCAAGTAGCATCGGGAAAGGCTTTGGTAGCGAGCTTACCTTCAGGTCATGATCGTACGCGGTTGGAATTGCAACTAGAGTTTGAGCGCGCGGTCGCACTGCAGACAACGAAGGGAATGACGTCGCCAGATACCAGCGACGCGTTCTCGGCAGTTCAAGCCTTGTGTAGAGAGCTGGGAGATGAAGTTGATGATATTTACGAGCGTTCCACTTCTGCGCTTGCGACTTCTGCGTTTTTCTATGCGCAGTGGGACCGCGCTCTGGAAATCGGCCGGGAAATTCTGGCGCGGCCGAAAGAGAAACAAGACGATGTTACGGCCATGGCAGGACTCAGACAGCTTGGTTTCGCAGAGTTCTTCACCGGCAACTGTATCGTCGGTCGGTCGCATCTCGAAGCGGCAGTCAAGCTCTACGACTATGAAAAACACAAGGGCGTCGCTGCGCAGGTGGGGCAGGATCCCAACGTAGGGAACCTGGCTATGCTGTCGTGGGCGCTTGTCGCGCAGGGATTGCCGGATCTTGCACTTGACAGGGTCCGCGAGGCGATCAGATTAGCCGAGAAACTCGAGCATGCGCATAGCCATGCTTATGCATTGCACTATGCGTCAGTAGTACACCTGGAACGCGGAGAGTACAAGCTCGCTTACCGGGAAGCAGAAGCGGCAATAAACCTTTCTCTCGAGTACGGGTTCCCTGTCTGGCTTACCCTTTGCAGAATCATAAAAGGAGAAGCGCTTGCACAGCTGGGTAACACGGAAGAAGGCCTGGTCGAGTTGCGTCGTGGCATTGACGAATACCAGGGAACGGGAGCTCTAGCGTCGCTTCCCACTCACTTTCTCGGGCTAGCCAGAGCGCTGCGCTGTGCGCAGCGATTTGAAACTGCGCTTGATGCCATACATGAAGGTCTGGAAATAGTTGAACTCCATGGCGAGCGACGTGCGGAAGCAGATCTGTATCGTTTGCTAGGCGAACTGCTATGGGGATCGCCAGCTGGGAAGCCCGAAGCTGAAGCCTACTTGCTACGCGCGGTGCAAATCGCTCGCGCGCAAAGCGCGAAATTGTTGGAGCTCCGCGCTGCTACCTCGCTTGCAAAGGTTTGGCATGAACAGGGCAAGTCTATTGAAGCGCGCGAGCTGCTCACACCCGTTTATAACTGGTTTACCGAAGGCTTCGAAACGAGGGATCTGAAAGAAGCGAAGGGGCTGCTGGACGATTTGGAGTCGTAGACGACGCCGCGTTCGTGCAGGTTCATGGCAAGTCAGACGTGCGCAAGACCTGTTTTGGATTGCCTGGATGATCGCTAGCCTGCATATATCACGAGGGATGCGCTTGTCAGGGGGATTGTGCCTCAACGGTTCGACGATCGGCCGAAGAGCACTAGCCAGACTATTGCTGAAGGCGGATCGTCCGAGCTGTGGCGGCACGTTTTTCCTGAAAGTGAATAGGTACAAGCCAAGCTACGCGATAACGCGTAAAAGTGCTTTTTCAAGTTGATTCATGTCTCAAATACGTGGCATATGCTGCCGTCTTCGTGAAATATGCACGCTAGGGGCACGACACAGTTGGCAGTCGAACGGCCAAACCGCAAACCGGCGAAAACATCGACCGCCCTACAGCCTTTCGACAAATTCAACCATGCGCCGGCGCATGGCTTCGTCGGGAAGTCTTCCGTATCCTGCTCTAATGTTGTCAACCAGATGTTTGGGGTTGCCGGTTGCCGGAATCGCGCAAGTCACGGCCGGGTGCGAGATGATGTACTTGAGAAAGAATTGCGCCCAGGACTGACAGTCGAATTCGGCTGCCCAAGAAGGTAATTTGACTCCGCGCACGCGGGAGAACAGCCCTGCGGCGGCGAACGGCCGGTTGATGATGACTGCGGTGCCGGTGTCCATTGCCAGCGGCAGCAGGCGTTTTTCGGCCTCGCGTTCAACAATCGAATAGTTGAACTGGGCAAAGTCAAACATCCTTGTCTTGATGATGCTTTCCAGATTGGCGTATGCACCCGAGTGGTAATGCGTCACCCCTGTGTATCTGACAGTCCCGGCTTCCTTCCATCCGGCCAGGGTTTTTGCGTGAGTACGCCAATCGACGAGGTTGTGAATCTGCATCAGATCCATGACATTTACGCGCATCTTCTGAAAGGATTCATTCATCTGCGCGATGCCGGCATCGTTTCCGGAGGTCCACACTTTCGTTGCCATAAACAGTTTCGGGCGAAGTGCGAGTTCATCCGACAGGTCACCGACGACTTGCTCGGAGGTGCCGTACATCGGCGAACTGTCAACGACCGAACCCCCGTATTTGGTGAACAACTCGAGAACTTGCTTCAGGGGCCCGCGTTCGGCCGCGTCCGTGCCCACGCCGAATGACTGGTAGGTGCCCAGGCCGATTACGGGAAGCCCTTCACCGGAGCTGTGAATTGGCCGCTCCAGAATGCTTCCGCGCGGCATCGAGTCAGCGCGGATCTGATTGCTGGTCAGCAGCAGGCCGAGCGCGCCTGCGCTCTTCAGGATCGATCGGCGTTTCGGGTCTGGATTCACGGACAAAGTACCTCCTTTTCGCGGTTAACGCCGCTCGAAGCTGTTCTTGCCGGCGCCCGATCAGGTAGGCGGTGGTTGTCCACAGCACTGCAACCGGTACGGCGACGAACGAAATGCCCGAAAGCCCAACGCCGAGCATGCGCAGACCTTCGAACAACCAACCCGACATTGCATTGCCGCCGCGCACCATCACGGTGTCGATGACATTCTTGACCTTGTACTTCTCCTCTCGTGATACCACAGTGAACAGAATTTCGCGAGCGGGATTGCTGATCGCATACTCGCCCGCGCGACGGATGCAGCCGAACACGATCAAGACTGCAAGTGTCGGGAAAATTCCCATCACGAAAAACCCTGCTACTGCCACAATTGGCATCAGCATCAGCGCCACTGTCACCCCGAAACGTCCAATAATGCGGTTAACCAAAAGCAGCTGTCCGAGAAGTACTGCCGAATTGACTACAAGATCAATAAGCGAGAATAGCCTGATGCGCTGATCGGGATCGGAGATCGCTTCTGAAACGATATACGCCTGCTGAAAATAGAGAAAAGTCGACAAAAGGGTAAACAAAATGACGTACAGGCTAATTCCCAGCAAATAGCCCGATCGCAGCAAGAGCGTGATTCCGCCAAATATGCTGCCGCCGATCGGTTGTTCTACGTCCGCTTCCGGACTAACTGCAGCTGGTTGTTGCGCGCGCGACCATGTAGATAGACGGAGAACGCAAAAGACCGCGCCAAGCAGAAAACACGCGGAAATCGGCAGCAACAAAGACGCGCCAATCAGTGGCACCGAATTAGCAGTGATGATCGGTCCTGCTATTGCGCCGGTGTAGCCGCCGGCGGAGATGAATCCGTACAGTCGGCGTGACTGGGCGTTGTTGAACAAGTCCGCCATGAAACTCCAGAATACGGAGACAACGAACAGATTGAACACGTTCAACCAGATAAAGAATGCCCTTGCGGTGTTCTGCGGCGACACTTCTTCGCTGAACAAGGCGAAGAAAACGAGAAGATTTGCCGCAAAGAAAAAATATACTGCAGGCATGAATTGCCTTCTCGGAAAGCGTGAAGACAGCCAACCGAACAGTGGAATCACTGCGAGCATCGTCAGAAAAGTGCCAGTGAACAACCATTGCAGTTGATCGACGCCTGCCTGAATGGCCATTTCGTCCCGCACAGGACGCAGGATGTAAAAGCCGCACATCATGCAGAAGAAATAGCTGAACGACCACAGCGTGGCAGCGACTTCCGACTTCTCGACCCGAACGACTCTTTTCAGAATTTCGTATGTGATGCGTGAATCCATAAGACGATTCTATCGGAAGGCGAGTCTGGTGCGCGCTGCGCCGGCATAGTGCCTCACTCCTGAGGAGCAGAGTATCGCGACAATCGATCCCACGTCTCGTTGCAGTTTGCGCCTCATCTGATGCCAGAATCTCCACATTTGTTCATTCGATTGCTGGTTTGATCTTGGGCACAATCGAACACGTGTTCGATCAAACAGGTTATGCGCTGTGAACAATGAAGCACTACACTAGCGTGTCCTTAGCCTTCGTTTATGCGGAAACCATGCCAGTGAATGTGGATTCGGTTCGCGCTGCAGCACGTGCTATCGCCGGGAATGTTGTGGAAACACCATGCCTGCATTCACGTACTTTGTCCGAGATCGCCGGTGCCCGGATTTATCTGAAGTTCGAGAACTTTCAGTTTACTGCTTCGTTCAAGGAACGCGGCGCACTGAATTGCCTGCTGTCACTGGATACGAAGCAGCGTGCAAGTGGTGTTATCGCAGTATCAGCGGGCAATCATGCGCAAGGGGTTGCATATCATGCCCAACGCCTGGGCATTCCGGCGGTGATCGTAATGCCGCGCTACACGCCGCATGTGAAAGTCGTTCACACACGACGCTTTGGCGCGGAAGTGCTCTTGCGTGGCGAGAACTTCGACATCGCCATGGATTGTGCACGCGAAGTAATGCGCGAGCGCGGCCTGACATTTGTGCATCCCTACGATGACGAGCAGGTCATTGCCGGGCAGGGCACGATTGCACTTGAGATGCTTGACGCTTGTCCTGATCTGGATTCCCTGATCGTGCCAATCGGTGGTGGTGGCATGATCGCGGGGATGGCGACGGCAGCAAAATCGATTAATCCCGATATTGAAGTGGTCGGTGTCGAGACCATGCGCTTTCCGTCAATGTATTGTGCGCTTCACGGAACGGCACCGCACTTTGGTGAAAGCACAATTGCGGACGGAATTGCCGTGAAAGTTCCGGGTCTGGTTACGCTCGAGATGGTGCGGCGACTCGTGGACGAAGTACTCCTCGTTGACGAAGGCGATATCGAAGAGGCGATGCTGCTACTCCTCGAAATCGAGAAGACGGTGGTCGAAGGTGCGGGCGCAGTCGGGCTTGCTGCCGTTCTGAGGAATCGCGAACGCTTTGCAGGAAAGAAGGTTGGCCTGGTTCTGTGCGGCGGCAACATAGATCCATTGACTCTCTCGGACATTATCGAGCGCGGCATGGTGCGCGCCGCTCGCCTTGCACGCCTACATGTTCAGATGCGTGATCTGCCCGGTTCGCTTGCAACGGTAACGCGCATACTGGCCGAAGTTAACGCCAATATTGAAGAGGTGCATCATCATCGGGCGTTTACAAGTCTGCCGGTACAGAGCGCGGAAGTCGAATTTGTAGTGCGCACCATGGACCGTGAGCATGTCCAGCAGATTATTGACGCACTTGCACAAGCCGGATTCACGGCTCATGTGCACAAGCTTGACGTTTAAGCGCGGAGTCCGTCGCCTGGGTGTTTGTCTCAACCGACGACTACGTGTTCCTCTGCGAACCACATCGGTGAGTTGGCCAGGTCGATAAAATTGCGCTCATCGGCGAGCAATTCGGCGGCGGCTTGTTGTTTGGCCGGGTCGCCACCACCGACTTCGTCGAGTGAGTCGAACCAAAGTTCGGCGACGCCGTCGTAAGGCTCCGGCGCTCCACCGTTGCGGATTTGTAGCGACTTGTGAAGTCCGGGCAATTCGGCGGTGTGCACCTGGACGTAGCGCCGGATACGCATCACATCAGCCCGCTCGGCGACTAGAGCGGCGTGAGTTCCTCGCCAGTAGCGCTGGAATGCTTCGCGGGTCATTCCGGGCAGTCGGCGAAGGCAGAAGGTGAGCTTGATCATATGGCGGATTTCCTCGACTGGGTGGAGTCGCAGACTAGTCCGAGAGTGCCAGATCCAGAAAATCCAGCCTGTCCTGCCCCCAGAACATTTCGTCGTTATAGAAATAGGTCGGCGCACCAAAAACGCCGAGCGCCAGTGCTTCATCCGTCAGCGCCTGGTAACGTGAACGGGTTTCGGCAGAACGCGCACTCGCCACCAATTCTGCGGTATTGAGACCTTGTGATTTTACGATGCTGAGTAGCTCTTCCGGATCTGCCATATCGCGTTCCTCAACCCAGCAGCCTTTGAAAATGGCCGACGCGATCAGCATTGCGAGAGTCTCGCCAAGGTCCGCCATCGCGGCGACGAGTAGCAGCGACGCCAGTGCCGGGTCATAGGGAAAATACTTCGGTTCAAGGGTCAGTTGCAAGCGATTATGGTTTCTCCAGCGCTCCAGTTCTACGAGACGATACTGCTGCCGCGCCGGCGCGCGTTTGGCAACCGGCAATCCGCCCGTAACCGGAAAGATCTGGGCGTAATCGATCGGTTTCAGGTTGATGGTAGCGCGGTGCTTTCGGGCAATGATTGACAGGCGGTCATGCCCCAGATAGCTCCACGGAGAATTGGGTGCGAAATAATAATCAATTGTTTTGGACATGCTGATTCCTTGCTTCGATCGTCGTTTTTCGTTTATTTGCGAATTATTGGCCGTGAAGAATTACCTGTGACGTTAATTTCTCATGCAATTCTGCGACGGGTTCCAGTCTAACATTGCACATCGGCACGCCGGACCGCTCAGCGTTGGCGCATCGTTTGGAACGCGGACTGTTGAGGTACAGTATGCCGGTCGAATCCAGGGAGCAGGGCGTGTTGATAATTCGTGTGGTAACTGCGATGGCATCAATGTTGATCTTGACAGTGGCCCAAGCGCAGACGGTGAATCTGAAAATACATCACCCGTTGCCGGTTTCATCTACCGTCCATCAACAAGTGCTTCTGCCTTGGTGTGACAGCATCGCTGCGCAATCAAAAGACCGGCTTCGCTGTCAGATATTTCCATCGATGCAACTCGGTGGCACCGTGCCGCAGCTGATTGACCAGGTCGAGGACGGTGTCGTGGACATCATATGGACGCTGCCAGGTTATTCACCGGGGCGTTTCCCGCGCACCGAAGTATTCGAACTGCCATTTATGATTCGCGACGCCGAAGCCGCGAGCCGCGCGCTGTGGGACTACGTCCATCGGTACGACATGGAAGAGTTCAGCGAAATGAAATTGCTCGCCTTGCACGTGCACGGCGGCGGCGTTTTTCATACCGTTGACCGTCCGATCACCCGCCAACGAGACCTGCGTGGCATGAAAATGCGTGCGCCAACGCGTCAGACAACGCGTTTCATGGCGATCCTCGGTTCAACCCCGGTCGGCATGCCGGTACCGCAAGTTCCCGAGGCGCTTGCCAAAGGTGTGATCGACAGTACCTTGCTGCCCTATGAAGTCATGCCGGCGCTGAAAGTCGATGAGCTGACGCGTTATCACAGCGAACCCGGTCCCGAACAACCCAAGATTTACACCTCCGTATTCGTCTTCGGAATGAACAAGAGCCGCTACGACAGCCTTCCGCCGGAATTGAAGAAAGTGATCGACGCCAACAGCGGGATCGAGCTTTCCGCACGCATGGGTCGCATTTTCGCGCAGGCTGAAGTGACCAACCGGAAGACGTTACCGCCCGACAGCATCAATATAATTTCCGCGGCCGAAATTCAGAAATGGAAAAAACTCGGTGAACCGATCGTCGCGGGCTGGGTGCGGGACATATCCAAAGGTGGCGATGACGGCCCAGCGTTGTTGCAGGCGGCTCAGCGATTGATAAGTGATTATCAGACGCAAGTCGCACTTGAGCGAGACTGAAACAGGTCGATTTATGCCACCGCAGCAAGAAATTCGGAACTGGCAAGAACGTTGGGTTTTGTAGTCTGGACTCGGCCGCAGTTCCGATTTTTCCGCCTGGTTTAGCGCTTGGCTACACCTGCGTCGCACGCGCAATCTTCACGCGTTCCCCCAGACTTCGTCTGCAACCTCGATGACTCTTTGCAGTTTCTTGCGCTGACTTTCCATTGCGATTTCGTTGCCGTGAACCGTGCTTGAGAAACCGCATTGGGGCGAAAGGCACATTTGCTCCAGCGGCAGGTATTTGGCCGCTTCGTCGATGCGGCGCTTAAGTTCGTCTTTCGATTCGAGCTCGCCGACTTTGGTGCTGACGAGTCCGAGCACGACGACTTTTCCTTTAGGCACGAAACGCAATGGTGAGAAAGTTCCGCTACGCGCATCGTCGTACTCGAGGAAATAGCCGTCAACTTCCAGTTCATTGAACAGGACTTCGGCAACCGGCTCGTAGCCGCCTTCAGCAGCCCACGCACTCTGAAAATTGCCACGGCACAGGTGAACGCAGGCGCGCATATCTTCCGGTCGACCTGCGATCGAAGCATTGATCAGCCTGGCGTAGCGGCGCGGCAGTTCATCGGGGTCGTCGCCGCGCTGCTTAGCGCCTTCGCGCATTTTGGGATCGCACAGATAGGCAAGATTGGTATCGTCCAGTTGCAGGTAGCGGCAACCTGCATCTGCGAGCGCCTTGATTTCATCTCGATAGCACGCAGCAACATCATCGTAAAACGCCGGTTCGAGTTCAGGATAGGCATCGCGGCTTATCGCGCTCCGGCCGCCACGGAAATGCAGCATGGTCGGCGACGGGATCGATACTTTGGGCATGTTCTTCGTTGCGGACTTCAGGAACTCGAAGTCTGCACGTTGTATTGGTTGTGAATGTTTCAGCTTGCCGGTAATTTGCATGACCGGTGGTGAAAAATCGACGTTGCCGGATGCGCTCCGGAAACTGACCTGTATGCCGCCTTTGGTCTCCACGCCGTCGATCTGTTCGAGAAAGTCGACGTGAAAGTAGGTGCGCCGAAATTCACCATCGGTCACGCCGTGTAAACCCAGATCCTCCTGAAATTTCACGATATCGCGGATCGCCTTGTCTTCCGATTCGCGCAATGTTTCACGCGAAATTTCGCCGGCCCGGAATTTTTCCCGGGCTTCGAGCAACGCAGGCGGGCGCAGAAAGCTGCCGACGTGGTCTGCCCGGAATGGCGGTATCTTGTTTGATGCCATATCAGTATCTCCGACGAGATTGGTGTTCGAAGGGTGCGCTTCCCGTGATTGTGTCGCAAATTCGGACCGCAAGCGACCGGAAACGTACGTTGGTCGATAATCCAGGGCGACATGACGCGCTGCAGTTTGGCAGTGCGTCGATTACATCACGTTAAGCCTGTTTGATTCGAACGCACCGGTGTTCGCGGTGATCTCCCGGAATCAACGGCAGGAGCGTCTACCGGGAGGCAGCTCGATGTATGCACGGCAATTTGATGCCTGCGCACGAATCGCTTTGCTCAGGCGGGTCCTGTTTGTCGGACGCTTGCGTGTTCGCGGTTTGCTCGATTGGACAGCAGACGCCGCGGAGCCGCAACGACATATAGCATTGCCATCATCGGCGCAGTCAGAATGAACTTGAACACGAATCCGATGCGACGCATCAAGCTGACATGATGTATCGACTGTCGCAGTTGTTCGGTCATAGCTGGAAACATCCCGAGCATGTTGGAGGCAACATAGCCTTCTGCCCGCAGTGCCAGCGCGGAGGGGGACAGTTGGTAAAGTGAGTCCCGTTGATGCTCTTTGACTTCGCCCATGTTGCGGACATATGTATTGACGGTTCCAAAGCCGTCGCAGGATTCGCTCCCTTGTACAAACTGACCGTCCATCTTATTTCCAACATCCGCATAAGCCGTATCTGTCATGAGCAGGTACTCGTCATTCGGAACGGAGTTTTTCAGCAGCCGGTGCGCAAGAATGACGTCCGAACCGGAAACCTTGTTGAACCCGCCGATTGTATGGAACACGGCAGTGCCGCTGTGAACGATGATCTTGAGTGCGAGATCGCCGGCGTTTTTGCAGATGGCACATTTGCACGGTGATGCATCATTGGCGAGAACGACACCCTCGTAAAACGCATCGAAAAAGCGCATGAGCTTGAAGCGCACCTGTGCGAGGACCTGCTCCCATTGGTCGTCGCTTCCAGGATCTTCTGCATAGAGAAAAAGGGCATCTCCTTCGATTTCCTGTAGGTGTAGAGGTATGTCGACCTCGCGGAGCAGAGTTTCGATCAGAAGCGTGATGTACTGCTGGCCGTGTACTGCAGACATCTGATTCTCGACCATGAATTTCGTATAGCCACTGATGTCCGCGAGGATGACTACAAGGCGTTTTTCAGTTGCTTCCATTGGTTTCTTCCGGAGTCGTATGTTGCGCGTGTGGTCCGTGAGGGCAGTTGGCAAGATTTCTGTTCCGCGCGAAAGCGGGTCGGAATTGTTGCTTGCTCAGCAACCCCATCTGAATTCTCATGGTCAAGCCGGGCGTTGACCAATGGCGCTGGTCAACAATCCTGTAAGGGTTGACCGGTCGGAGGACAATTCGTTCGCCTTGTCAGGCGATCAACTCAGCGTGGCGCCGATGAACAACGTGCTGAAGACAGGTCCTGACAAGCAGGTTCTGACAAAACCACGCGCGCCTACAATCAGGCGCCTTGACGAAGCGAGTCGGTCGCTACGCAGCCGACGGGAGGCACGCCGGTCCAATCGGTTCGAAAGTCTTGTAAGTCAGAATGAATTCCTGGTGGCCGAGATCTTCCGACTTGGTCTTCTCGCCGTTGCATGCGCGCAAGATCAGGTCGTAGATTTCCTGACCCACATCATCGAGTGTTGCGCGTCCTTCGAGAATGCGGCCGGCATCGACGTCCATATCATCCTCCATCTGCTTGAAGGTTTTTGGATTGGCGCACACTTTTATGACTGGTGAAATCGCTGACCCAACGACTGAACCGCGGCCGGTCGAGAACAGGATGATGTGATTGCCGCATGCAATGAGTTCGGCGATCTCGGCGTTGTCGACGATATTTGGAAAGCCGAATTTCGGATCGCCGTCCGGGACGACATCAAGCAGATAAAGTCCACCCTGTAATGGGACATCGCCTGGTTTGATGATGCCGGATATGGTCGATTGTCCTGATTTGGCATACGCGCCAAGTGATTTTTCTTCAATTGTGGTCAGGCCACCATCGGCATTGCCGGGTGCGAAGCTGGCATAACCCATGGCGGAATAGTATGTGGCTGCCTTGGCGACCGTATCGACGATCTCTTTTCCGAGTTCGGGCGTCGCCGCGCGTTTCGCCATCCAGTGTTCCATGCCAATCAGTTCGCCGGTTTCCTCGAAAACGCAGGTGGCATTTTTCTCGACCAGGAAATCGAAAGCGCGGCCCATTGCCGGGTTGGCTGTCAATCCGCTTGTTGCGTCAGATCCGCCGCAGATGGTGCCGACGCTGAGTTCGTCAATTTCCATATCAACGCGCGGCGTAGCCTCGAGTTGCTTCATGGTTTGCTCGATCCAGGATTTGCCTGCGGCGATGGTCTTGCGGGTACCACCAGTGTCCTGGATGCCGATCAGTTTTACCGGTCTACCGGATTTGCGAATCGAATCAATCAACTTTCCTTTGTTGAAGCCTTCGCATCCTAACGATACCAACAGTACGGCGCCGACGTTGGGGTGCGTACACAGCCGCTCCATCATCTTGTGGGAATACTCATTCGGGTAGCAGCCGGGAAACCCGATCAGATGGACATCCTGATTGCGGTAGGGAAAGGTGATTTCCCGCGAAACGTGGTGCGCGCATTCGACCAGGTAGGCGACGACAATCGTGTTGCGGATGCCTTTGCGGCCGTCCTGTCTGAGATAGGCATTGATGGGCATGGCTGTTATTCCTGTTCCTGAACGGGTTCGAGTGTGTAACTCGGCATGTAATCACTGCTTAGATTCTGAATGTGTACGAATTCACCTGGCACGATGTCGGCGCTGGCACTACCGATGGGAGCGCCGTATTTAACGACACGTTCGCCACTTTTAATGGCACAAACGGCGAACTTGTGGCCAATTTCGACGCTCGACAGTAGCGTCACCCGGGTGCCTGCAACTTCGACGGCGGTACCTGCGGGTATCTCCGCGGTTGCCACAGCAATGTTGTCACCGGGTGCCAGGTACAAAACACCCGAATCGTCTGTTTTCTGGAAATAGGCCATTGTCGGTTGGGTCTCGTCGATTTGTTTGAAGCAGGATGCGATCAAAAGTCGGTTTTCAAAATGGATCTCGCCAGGAAATTTCTCCGGTCAGAGGCTGCTGCGCCGTATATGAGCGTCCTTGCGCTTTAGCACGTCCGGCTGAAGCTGGGTGCCGAGACCAGGTCCGGCCGGCGCCTGTATGTATCCGTTTTCAAGTGGCGGCAACTCAGTCACGAGATTGCCATACCAGTCGGTATAGAACGCCCTGACAACTTCCTGCACCAGTGTATTGGGGCAATTCATCGAAAGATGTACCGATGACGTCAGCAACACCGGGCCGGTGCAGTCATGTGGTGCGATCGGCAACTGGTAAGCCTCGGCCATGGTCGAGATCTTTTTCGCCTCGGTAATGCCGCCTGTCCAGCCGATGTCAAACATGCAAACCGAGACCGCTCGCTTTTCGAACAGGTCACGAAATGCCCACCGGGTCGCCAATGTCTCACTGGCAGTAACCCAGACGTCGGTGCGATGCGCGTACTCGGCGATCGCGTCAAGATTGTCCATCTTGATCGGGTCTTCGTACCAGAACGGGTCGAATTGCTCTAGTGCCTTGGCGATTTTGATGGCCGTCGGCAGGTTCCACAGAGAATGGAACTCGACATGGATATCCATCTTGTCACCCACAGCTTTGCGAATTTTCTCAAACGGTTGCATTGCGGTCTTCATGTCTGCGTTCGAAATGTAGGTGCCGTTACTGGCCTCCGCGAATGCGTCGAACGGCCATATTTTCATTCCGGTGTAGCCTTCCTCAAGCAGTGAAACGGCCAGTTCGTCGGCGTATTTCATGAAGCCGACCAGATCCTCGTATGGCTGATAACGACCTGTGTCCTTGCGCGTTCCAAAATTTGCTGTGCCTTGCTCTGATTTCGCGCGCACGTACTGGTATCCGGCGCAGGTGTTGTAGGCGCGTACCTTATCGTGGCTCGCACCTCCAAGTAACTGATAGATAGGCTGATTGGTGACCTGGCCGAGTATGTCCCAGAGCGCGATATCAATCGCCGACGCGCCGCGCATTTCGGCGCCTACCGATTTGAAGCCGAGGTAGTTGTAGAGCATGTGGCGGCTGTGTTTGTCGATTTGCAGCGGATCCTGCCCCAGAAGATAAGGCGCAATCGTCTGATGGATATGGGCGATTGCCGGCTCTACTGCGTAAAAAGTTTCCCCGAGACCGACAATGCCTTCGTCCGTGTGCACGTGAACCCACATGATGTTCGGAAATTCATCGAGGGTAATGGTCTCTATCGCATTGATTTTCATATTATTTATGTGTGGATTCTTGGCGAAGGCGGTAGCTGGCAGCGCTCCCGTTAGTTGCCGATTGTAGGCCAAGGTGGGCATTCCAGGCGAACCCGGCCAGGTCTGGCGGACAGACCCTTGTCTGGCTTATAATGAGCTAGACAACTAATATTAGCTCGCATGCCTGCTTCATTGCGTGGCCCGTCGTATCGAAGCGATCTCGGTAGAGACAATGGCTGCAGAGGCAATAGCTGTAGAGACAATTCTTATCCAGGCAGTTCTTATCCAGGCGATGGTGTTTTGCAGGCCCTGCCGCCCGAAGGACCACAAACAAGTGCAACGCGAAGATCTTTCCCGAAATTTCGGCTTTATTCTGAATGACGTCGCTCGCCTGTTGCGAACCACTTACGACCGGCGAATGAAAGCGCTCGGCTTGACGCGATCGCAGTGGTGGGTGTTGACGCATTTGTATCGAAACGATGGTGTTACCCAGTCGGAACTTGCCGAGATTCTCGAAATCGAGAAACCAACGCTCGGCCGGTTGCTCGACCGGCTGCAAGCCAATGGTTGGGTGCGGCGTCAGGAGCACACAGCTGACCGCCGCGCAAAGCGGGTATTCCTGACCGAGGAAGTCCGGCCGGCCATGAAAGCCATGCGGGTCGCTGCGGCAGAATTGCGGCGTGATGCGCTTGCCGGATTATCTACTGCGCAGCAGTCGCAGTTTGTCGACACACTGATCGCGGTTAAAGCCAATCTTGGCGGTTCCGAGAACGGTGCCGTTCGCAACGGCAACGGCAACCGCAACAAGGCGGTGCGGGTATGAGCGAGTTCAAGAATACTGCTGTTTTCGCTGTCCATTGGGCCGTGCGTCTTACTCTGCTGGTTGCATTGCCGGTGGCCCTCGCGTTTACCGGCCTGTATATGTACGCGCGTGGTGGGGCACGCGTCGAAACCGAGAATGCCTATGTCAAGGCCGACATCATTGCCGTCAGCGCGGAGGTTTCGGGAAAAGTGACCGAAGTCGCCGTTCGCGATAATGAATATGTCAAGAAAGGCGCTCCCTTATTCAGTTTGGTTACGTCAACTTACGAACTTGCGATGCGCCGTGCGCAAGCGCAAATGGATATGGTTCGCGCCGAAGTGGCTTCGTTAAAGGCTGGTTATCGTTCAGCAATGCTCGAAAAGCGTGAAGCCCAGGAACGCATTGTCTACCTTACGAAACAACTGGAACGCCAGAAGACACTCAAAAAGCACGGCATGGGTCGCGCCGACGTGTACGACGAGGCGCAACATAAACTGGACGTGTCACGGGTACATCTTGCAAGTGTGGAGGAGCGCATCAACACAGTGTTGGCGAGTTTGCTAAACGACGCGTCACTGCCGCCTGAACGCCATCCGCGATACGTCGAAGCGCAGGCGAGACATCAGGAAGGCGCCAACGGACTGGAAGACACGAACGTGTTTGCACCTGCCTCCGGTGTGGTCAGTAACATGAAACTTCAGCCGGGCGAGTACGTCGATACAGGCGAACCCATATTCAGCATCATCGTCAATGATTCTGTGTGGGTGGAAGCGAACTTCAAGGAAACGCAATTGACCTGGATGCGCGAGGGGCAGCTCGCGCATGTTGTCGCTGATGCATACCCGGATGTTGTCTGGCCCGGTGACGTCATCGCAATTGCGCCGGCAACGGGCGCTGAATTTGCCGTGCTTCCGCCGCAGAATGCAACCGGCAACTGGGTCAAGGTTGTACAGCGTATTCCGGTTCATGTGAAAGTGGATCAACCTGCCGGGATGCCGCCACTACGTGCCGGGATGACGGTGACGGTAGGCGTTGATACCGGCGTGAGCCGCGGCTTGCCACGGCCAATCCGCCGATTGGTAGAGAACGGTTATCTGCCGGGCTTTTTACAACCTACGACGCAACTAGCTGCCGCCGGGCAGTGATCGTAAGGCAATGACCGCACCGGTAGCGGCGGCGCGTCACCCGGCGCTGATCACCGCGTCGGTAGTGGTCGCCTCGCTGCTGTACTCAATCGACTGGACCATAGCCGCAGTCGCGCTGCCTCATATGCAGGGCACATTCTCGGCGACACACGACCAGGTGTCGTGGGTGATTACGTCTTACATCGTCGCTTCCGCGATCATGATCCCGACTTCAGGTTGGCTGAGCAACCGTTTCGGGCGAAAGCGGGTATACATGTGTGCGGTTGCCGGATTCACGCTGGCTTCAATTTTCTGTGGCGCCGCCGAGACCTTGACTATGGAAGTCCTGGCGCGCGTCGTACAAGGCATGTCCGGTGCGTTCCTGATACCGCTTTCGCTGGCAATTATCATGGACACCTATCCACCGGAGCAGCACGCCCGCGCGATGTCACTATGGGGGATCGGCTCTGTCGGTGGCGCGGTCATGGGGCCAACAATCGGTGGCTACCTGACCGAATTCATTTCGTGGCGATACATTTTCTATATCAATGTTCCGTTCGGGCTCGCAGCACTTGTAGGGGTTATGCTTTTTCTCCCCGAAACCAAGCGCGACACCACACGAAAACTCGACTGGTTCGGATTTCTGTCACTTGCAGTCGGTATTGGCGCCTTGCAAATGATGCTCGACCGCGGCCAGCGGCTTGACTGGTTCGAGTCCGGCGAGATCGTGTTCGAGGCCGGACTTGCGGTGACAGCCTTGTTTGTATTTAACGTACACGTGTTGACGCATCCACAACCATTTCTCGACCCACGCCTGTTTGTCCAGCGAAATTTCTTTATTGCGATGGTTCTGATTTCATTCTATGGGATGCTTACCGTGCCACCGATGGTCATGATGCCGACATTTCTCGAGCATGTGCGCGGCTTTCCGATTGATGTAGTCGGAATGTTACAGTCGCCCCGGGGCGCGGGCATCATGCTGGCGATGTTCTTGAGTGGGCGTCTTGCCGGGAAAGTGGACCCGCGCATTCTGATCGTCATCGGAATGACGTGTATTGGTATCGCGACTGCTGCCATGTCGCGCTGGAACATTAATGTTGGAGCGTGGCCGATTGTGTGGACTGGATTCGTCCAGGGCATTGGCGCAGGCATTATTCTTGTGCCGGTCCAAATGATCGCGTTCTCCCTGCTTGCTCCGGAAAAGCGCAATGAAGGAACCGCAGTGATCAATCTGGTTCGCACCATGTTCAGCTCTATTGGTGTTTCGGTGACGCTCGCATTGTTTACAGTGGCCAGCGCGATCGGGCGCTCCGAGATGGTCGAACACGTGACGCCATACAATCCTGTGCTTCCATATTCTGCCCATGCCGGGAAGTACACAGTGGGATCGCAGGAGGGCCTGGCGATTATCGAGCGACAAATCGATTTGCAGGCAGCAATGATGGGCTACAACGCGAGTTTCCTGTTTCTCGCAATCGGTGCTTTCATTTCAATACCGTTGGTCTTGCTGATCGGGCGCACAACGCCAGACAGCGAAGCACGCGAGCGGGAAGGGCGCGAAAAGTCTGAGCCAATCATGATTGCGGAATAGTGATTTGAAATTGCGCCTCAGCGAACGGGTTGAGAAGCGCGAATGCCGGCAATGAGGTTCAGTGAAGTGCGGCGCGAGTCAGCGCGGATATCTGCATCGCTCGAATTGGTTCAAGATTTGACTGGGAAAGTCTTACTGCGACCAGTTGGAGGTAACCGTGCCTCACGGAGACACTTCACCGCCAGTTGGACGCAGTGCGCTTTAGGGCGGTTATCGAAGACAGAAATATTTCCGTCTTGGTCAGACTTCCAGCCATTCCTTGCGAACGTCTGCATTGTTACGCAGATCTTCAGGCGTTCCTTCGAAGACGATCTTGCCGTGCCCCATGACGTAGATGCGGTGTGAGATTTTCAGGGCAATGGTGAGTTTCTGTTCGATCAGCAGGATCGAGAGGCCACGCGAGGCGATGGTTTCCAGGAGTTTTCCAACTTGCTCGATCAATTTTGGCGCGAGCCCTTCGGTCGGTTCGTCGATCATGATCAGTTCCGGATCACCCATCAACGTGCGGCACATCGTGAGCATCTGCTTTTCCCCGCCGGACAATACATCGCCGGGATTGTCGGCCCGAGCGCGCAAATTGGGGAACATCTCATACATGTCCTCGATCGACCAACGGCCACTTTGATTGGCCTTCTTCATGCCGAGCAACAGGTTCTGCTCGACAGTCATTGTCGGAAAAATGCCGCGGTCTTCCGGGACGTAACCGATGCCGCGCCTGGCAATATTGTGTGTCTTTAGACCGGCGATTTCCTCACCTTTGAACTTGATCGAACCTTGCGGTTCGACTTCGCCCATGATCGCCTTGATCGTGGTTGACCGGCCTACGCCGTTACGGCCCAGCAGGCTGACAATTTCGCCCTCGCCAACATCAAGGTCAATGCCTTGAAGGATATGGCTTTTCCCGTAGTACCCGTGCAAATTTCTGACTTCCAGCATCTAGGAGCCTGCCGGTCTTGGGATGATGCGGCTGCAACGGTGGGAGAGCGGTCTATATTTCACCGCTTTCTCCTTACATATTCCCGATATGCGCAACTTCTTTAACATGCGTGAATTCGTCAAAATCTGTCCTCACTCTCCCATCGTTTCGCGGTCGCACACCTAAGTCCGACAGGCTCCTAGTCCGCTTCCGTTCCCAGATAAGCTTCTTGAACAGCCGAATTCTGGCGGATTTTTTCCGGCGTATCGGTGGCGATGATCTCGCCATAAACCAATACCGAGATCCGGTCGGCAATGTCGAACACGACGCTCATATCATGTTCCACCATCACCAGTGTTTTGTTCGCGCTAATATTGCGGATCAGTTGCACCGCGTATTCGGTTTCGCTATTGCTCATCCCGGCGGTCGGCTCATCCAGTAATATGACGTCGCCACCGCCGGCCATGGTGATGCCGATTTCAAGCGCTCGCTGATCGGCATATGAAAGCAGACCGGCCGGTACGTCGGCCCGTTCCGTCATGTTGAGCTGCTCGAGAATTGAAGCGGTGCGCTCCTGAACATCTTTGTGGCGATCGATCAGTTGCCAGAATGAATAGCGATAGCCGGTCGACCAGAGCAAGCCGCAACGCACGTTTTCAAACACCGACATGCGTGGAAATATGTTGGTGACCTGAAAACTTCGCGCCAGACCGAGCCGATTGATATCGTATGGTGCGCGGTTGTGAATTGGTTGACCGTTCAGGTCGATCGAGCCCGACGTCACCGGAAACTTGCCACTGATCAGATTGAACAAGGTCGACTTGCCGGCGCCGTTCGGTCCGATGATGGCGTGTCGCTCACCAGACTCGATGTCAAGATCGATACCCCTGATGATTTCCGCACGGCCAAATTTCTTGTGTACGCCGCTTAATTTCAGGGCGGCGTTCATCCGGCGATTCTCGCTTTGACTGCCAGCATGGCCTTGTCCCAGCTTTCCACGACCCTTGGATAGCTCATGCGACAGCTTTGAACTCCGACACCGATGATCACCAGGCACGCCAGCCAGGGTGTCACTTCGTTGACATTGATCGGTATGCCGAACAAGTGCATTTCAGCTTCACCCAGCGCGATGATGGTAATGAAATAAATCATTTCGATAATGCCGATGATGCCGATTGCCAGAATCACCGAGCTGAGAATCGCAAGAGAATAGGGAAGCGCAAGACCCCATAGCAAGCGTATATCGGTGCGCCATACCGGTTGATGCATCACGATAATTCCAGCCAGACCGCCCGGAGCGGTCATCACGATGACAACGAAAACGATACCGAGATAAAGCAACCAGGCCTCTGTATGGTCTGACAGCGTGCTGTCCAGAAATACCATCAGCACGGTCCCAATGATCGGCCCCAGAAAATGGCCGATACCGCCGATGTACACCATGAACAACACGGCTCCGGATTGAATCGCGCTGACGCTTTCAAAACCGATGTTCTCGTAATTGAGTGCATGCAGGCTGCCTGCGGCACCGGCGAACATTGCCGACAGGGAAAACGCCAGCCAGCGTACCCGTTGCGTGTTGTAGCCTACGAATTCTGCTCTTTCGGGATTGTCGCGCACCGCGTTCGACATCCGTCCAAACGGTGTTTTTGTGATCGCGTACATCGTCACCATCGCAATGAAGCACCAGATAGCGATCAGGTAATAAACCTGGATCTGCGGTCCGTATGTAATGCCGAATGGTTCCGGGCCTACCCAGCGGTCGGCCTGGATACCGTCTTCGCCATTAAAGAATGCGACGAAGATCAATGTCATCGCCGTGACCATCTCGCCAAAGCCAAGCGAAATCATGGCGAACGTTGTGCCGGCACGTCGAGTCGAGACATAGCCGATGACAACGCCCATCAGCAGCCCGACAATCGCCCCGATGATTGGAAACAGGCTGACCGGGAAGTAGGGCAAGCCACCATCGAGCATACCGTTCAGGATATGAATGGAACAATAGCCGCCCAGGCCGAAATATATCGCGTGGCCGAACGACAGCATGCCACCTTGTCCCAACAGCATGTTGTAGGCGATCGCAAATATGATGAGCACGCCCATCTTGCACAGCAGTGTCAAGGCGAAACCGGACGTGAAAACCAGTGGCAGCACGGCAAACAGAATTGCCGCCGCGATCCAGACTCCGTAATTGCGCAGCAATGTCTTCACACGTCCCTCGTTCCGAACAAGCCACGCGGTCGCACGATCAGCATCACAACCAACAACAGGTAGGGCAGAATCGGTGAAATCTGGGCAACAGTCAGATCAACAAGCGATCGCCAGGCACTGTCGAAATCAACGTTAACGCCCATCACGGTGAGAAGATCGTTCATGGACACATCGTAAGACACTGCCGTTGTTTGCATGATGCCGATGAACAGCGAAGCCACCAGTGCGCCGTTCAGAGAGCCCAGCCCTCCAATCACGATCACCACGAATACGATCGGACCGAGTTGTATTGCCATTCCCGGCTCGGTGCCGAGAATGTTGCCGGCCAAAACTCCCGCCAGGCCTGCCAGTCCACAGCCCAAGCCGAAAACCATCATAAACACCATCGGCACGTTGTGACCAAGCGACGCGACGATATTGGGATAGGTCAGCGCGCCTTGAATGATCAGCCCGACCCTGGAGCGGGTAAGCAGGGTGAACAATGCGACGAACATCCCGACCGCGACCACCAGCATGAACACACGGTATGTCGAATATTCCAATCCCATCAAGGTAAACAGGGAGAAGTTGAGGGACTCGGGAACATGATACGAAACGGGCACCTTGCCCCAGATCATCTGCACAACTTCTTCGATCACATAGGCAAGACCGAAGGTGAACAATAATTCGGCGACATGGCCGAAGCGATGAACTCGCCGCAAGCCGAAGCGCTCTACCATTGCACCGATTACACCGACGCCAATTGGTGCGATAAACAATGCCGGCCAGAAGCCGATATAGGTGCTGATCTGATAAGCGAAGTACGCTCCCAGCATGAAGAAACTGGCATGTGCGAAGTTAAGCACACCCATCATGCCGAAGATCAATGTCAGGCCGCTCGACAACATGAACAACAGCATTCCGTATAGAACGCCGTTGAAGAGCGAGAAAATTAGAATATCCAAAGAACCGGGCTCCCCGTTACCGCAGTTTGTTATGTATTCCGGTGCTGAATAGACGGCCTGCTGTTTACCACTTCAGCAGGCCGTGTCGTTACTCGTTGGTCGTTGAATTTTTGACTATTTTGCTGGCCGCTTCATCTTGCAAGTGGTCGGTAGCGTCATGTCCGCGCGGTCAATCCAGCCATCGGTTTTGTACGCCATTTTGTAGTTTTCACCGTTGTATATAAATGGCCGCTTTACGTCGGTAGACACGTGGCTGATGACCATCGGGAAGTGAATCTGATGGTCATCCGGCCGCATCCAGACTTCGCTCTTGATTCCTCGGTTGGTCATCCCTTCCAGCGCGTAGCCGACTGCCGTCGGATCTGCGGAACCAGCCTCGTTGAACGCCTTGACCAGCATTTCGAACAACACGCGGAACCGGTCCACATAGGTGCTCTTGTTGTATTTCGCGAGGAATTCGTCTTGCTCCTCGACAGCCCAACCCGGAACGGCAGGGTCGTTCTCGTGGCTTTCCGTGATCTGAAGGATCGGTGTGAACGTGGATACCTTGGTGCCCATTGTATTCATGGCTGCCGGAATCCCGGCATAGATGCTGTAATACTTGACCTTCAGGCCTGCGTTGGCGCCAGCAGTAATCAGACGGCTGGCATCCGGGCCCCAGTTTCCGGTCAACACCGTATCCGCCCCTGAAGACTTGATCTTGGCGATATATGGTGTGAAATCGAGAACCTTGCCGAAGGGCACGATCATCTCGTCTCCGACCAGCTTGGCCTTGGGCGCGCGTTCTTTCAGGTATTTGCGCGCCGCCTTCTGGAATGACTGACCGTAGGCATAGTTCTGGTTAATCATGTAAACCTTCTTGACTGATGAATCCTTGTTCATGAAGGTCGTTAACGCGGCTACTTTCTGGTCGACATTGTGATCGAACCGGAAGTGCCAGAACATGCACAATTCATTGGTGAAGGAAGTCGTCACCGCCGAATGGTTGAAGAACATCACCTCTTTGCCGGGATTTCTCTTGTTGTATTTCTTGAGCGACTTGATGATGTTAAGTGCATGATTTGACCCGGTGCCCTGTGAAACGAATCGAATGTCCTGGTCGATCGCTTTCCTGAGCTGCTGTGTGGTCTTCTCCGCATTCATCACATTGTCGAAGGGCACGATCTCAATTTTGCGGCCACCAAGCACGCCGCCTGCCGCATTAATGCGGTCGGCGTAGAACTGAAAGGCTTCGAGAGAGTCTCTTCCGACTGCAGCAACCGGCCCGGAGAACGGCTCGATCAGTGCAATTTTGATGGTGTCCCCGGCGGCAACCGTAGGCAATGCCATGCCACCCATGGCCAGACCAAGAAGGCCAGCCCATATGACGCGTATTCTCATTCCATCCTCCCGATTTAACTTTTTATATTTTCAACGACGAGCATCGAGTGGGCGAATTATGGCCGATCAGGTCAACAGAAACAACGCTTGTGCCCGGATTCACCCATTGCCGTTGGACGGGTATTGCGTGCGGCCACCAGGCAAGGCGGACCCGGCTATCCATTCAGGCGAGGATTAAGGAGGCGATTCATCGAGCTTGTCCGAAGCAAAATTTTTCGGAGGCGTCGGGCCGATCCCGGGCGACTGCGGGACGAACGGTCAGCCTGTCGCGCTGGGCGCGACAGGACAATTTGCTGTTTGGCGTGCTTACTGTCTGGCTGGCCGCTTCATCTTGCAAGTCGTTGACAAGGCCATATCGTCACGATCGATCCAGCCATCGGTCTTGTATGCCATTTTGTAGTTCTCGCCGTTGTATATGAACGGCCGCTTGACATCGGTAGAGATGTGGCTGATCACCATCGGGAAATGAATTTGATGGTCATCCGGCCGCATCCAGGCGTCGCTCTTGGCACCACGGTTGGACATTCCTTCCAATGCGTAGCCGACTGCTGTCGGATTAGCGGAACCCGCTTTGTTGTATGCCTTCACAAGCATCTCGAACATGATCCGAATTCGATCCGCGTAAGTGCTCTTGTTGTATTTCGCCATGTAGTCCTTTTCGATCTCGACCAACCAGTCGGGCTCATCGGGATCGTTTTCGTGACTTTCCGTGATCTGCAGGATCGGCGTGAAGGTCGATACCTTGGTGCCCATCGTGTTCATCGCGGCAGGGATGCCCGCATAGATGCTGTAGTACTTGACCTTCAGGCCGGCGTTTGCACCAGCGGTAATCAAACGTGTCGCGTCCGGTCCCCAGTTACCGGTCAACACCGTGTCTGCCCCGGAAGCCTTGATCTTGGCAATATACGGTGTGAAATCGAGGACCTTGCCGAACGGCACGATCATCTCGTCACCGACCAGTTTCGCTTTGGGTGCGCGTTCTTTCAGATATTTGCGTGCCGCTTTCTGGAATGACTGACCATAGGCGTAATTCTGGTTGATCATGTACACCTTCTTTACCGATGGATCGTCGTTCATGAAGCTCGTCAACGCGGCGACTTTCTGGTCCACGTTGTGATCGAAACGGAAGTGCCAGAACATGCACAATTCGTTGGTGAAGGATGTTGTCACCGCCGCATAGTTGAAGTACATGACCTCTTTGCCTGGATTTCTTTTATTGTACTTTTGCAATGACTTGATGATGTTAAGCGCATGGTTCGAGCCAACGCCCTGGGATACAAAACGAATGTCCTGATCGATCGCTTTTCTGAGTTGCTGTGTGGTCTTCTCTGCATTCATCACATTGTCGAACGGCACGATCTCAATCTTGCGACCGCCCAACACGCCGCCGGCTGCGTTAATACGGTCGGCGTAGAACTCGAAGCCTTCCAGTGAGTCCCTTCCGACTGCGGCCACCGGGCCGGAGAAGGGTTCGATCAGTGCAATCTTGATGGTGTCTTCGGCGGCAAGTGCAGGCAACGCCATGCCACTAATGGCGAGGCCGAAAAGGCCGACCAGTACGACGCGTATTCTCATCACATCCTCCCGAAGTAATTGTTTGGATTGCCGCTGTTCTACATCGCGACATTGGATTGTGGCCGATGGCGGCCCGAGAAACAACGATAGTCGCCTTGATTAGTCGATAGTTGAAAAATGGCGCACAGCACCATTTTCAGAACTGACCAATTGTGCCGCTTGGCGGACGGAAGTCATTTATGGGGGAGGGTACTGAATCCGTGCGCGATTAACTTTCAGGCAGGCCTGCCTTGCGCAAGCCTTCTAGGCAGCGTTCCAAGTCGGCGGGGTTCTCAAACGGCATCTGCGTCCGATTTGATTCGATCCTCATTTCCGTCGCGCCGCGTTTGAGTTCAGCAACTGCCGCGCGTCCTTCCTCTATGCGTCCAATCTGCCCGCAGTTCGCCGCGAGAACGCGCAATACGCCAGGATGATCGGGATTGTTTCCTTTTCCACATCTTGCCCAAGCAATGCCTTCGTCATAACGTGTAGTTAAGAAGGCGGCGGCACTTGCCATCGAAAATCATGACGCTCTTGACTGGCCGCGCGGACTTAATCGTAGGGCCACTTCAATTTCTTCAATGGAGCACGCTCTCGCCAATGCACGCAAGGGGTTAGCCAAGGAAAGTATGCGCTGTTGCGTAATTTGGGTTGAGCCCGATGGCTCTTTCAAACCTGTGTTTCGCCTCAGGCATGCTCGCCTGTCACTTATTAGCGCAATCCAAAACACGCGGCAACAAAAACAGATATCACGTATGCCGAATGTTGCCAGAAGTCAATCTGCCCAGAGCAAGGTAGAGTCTAACTAGGTCGGCCGCACCCAAGTTGTGCGAACGCTCAAGCGACCCGGTTTGAACTGATCCTGGGCCAGGAAAAGATTGTATGAAAAGGACTCCGACCCTCATGGCACTCCTTTAAGAGAATGGCCTGACGCGAACACAAGAAAGCTTCGCAATCCTGCTTAGGGCGGAGTAGCGATGCGTAATCCGCCGATGTCGCGCAAGGCGTACGGCGCAATGCCTGCGCACTGCACTGCTTCGACCACGCTTTCGAAGACCGCCAGAACGCTGTCGCCGGCAGTGTCCACGACACGGCCGCCACGTTCGCTGACCTGATGCCTGAACACGCTTCGGCAGATGTTGAGTGAATCGAGCGTAGCGTGCTCGTCAGCCACCATCAATCGCGAGTAACCCGCAACATCCGCTGCCAGAATTGCTGCCAGTCTGCGTTTTGCCTCAGCCGTGCTCAATTTGAAAAGGGGTCCGTTCCGAATCGCAACTAGTTAGCGACCCTCGTAGGTTGGGCTGAGTGAAACGAAGCCCAACGCGCGAACTGCGTTGTTGGGCCTCACATAATGCGTTCAGCCCAACCTACCAGATTACTTTGCACGCGCTAGCGGACGATCATATTCGCGGTGACCCGAAAAAGATCTTGAGCAACTGTCATTCGGTTTCGGCCCCTTAACTCTCGACCCCCCAACGCCTATACATGGTTGCGTCTCATATTTATCTTCACGGCGAGCAGGGCGCGCCAGTCAGTCGATCTCCGCCACAACTCGCCCGACTATTTTTCCGGCTTTCAGCTCGTCCAGCGTCCGGCTGACTTCTGACAACGGCCGTTTTTCAATCGGAATCTGTTTCAGTTTTCCGGCGCGAGCGAGTTCAATGACTTGTTTCAGTTCGGCGACGGTTCCAACGCTGGAGCCGCGAATGGTGAGTGCGCGCTGAACGACCGACACCAGTGAGATTGGAATTTCACCGCCATACAGTCCGACAAGAATCACTCGCCCGCCTTTTCGGATTCCGGACATCGCAAGTGTTGCCGTCTCTGTGTTGTTGACCAGGTCGACTGCCCCGAAGAGCATGCCGCCCGCGATTTCCAGTAATTTCTTTGCTGCATCCGGCTCGCTGCCGTTGAGCGTGGCGGCAGCACCTTCCGCGATGGCAGCGGGAAACTTATCCGGGTCGATGTCGACGGCGACGATGCGCTCGTGCCCGAGTGCGCGGAGCATGCCGATGGCCATCAAACCGAGCCCGCCGGCGCCCATGACTGCAACCCACTCGTCTGCTGGAATCGGCGTGAGTGCCGATACCGCGGAATACGTCGTCAGACCTGAGCACGCCAGTGTTGCGGCCCATGCCGGATCGATCCCGCTCGCATCGACCAGATAGCGCGGGTGCGGAATCAGAAGATGATCAGCGTAGCCACCGGGCGCTTGAACGCCGGCCCAGCGCGGCGCCATGCAATGATTGTCCATCCCCTCGGCACAGCGGGCGCATTCTCCGCAGCCAATCCAGGGACATACCAGCCTGTCCTCGCCGATGGCAACGACCCCGGCGTCGGGGCCGGCTGCAATGACGGTGCCATATGGCTCATGGCCGAGTGTGATTGGTGGCTTCATCCCACGATCGCCCATGAAAAAGCGCTTGCCGCCACCCATATCAAAATAGCCGTCGCGGATATGTACATCGCTGTGGCAAACACCGCAGTACTTGAGTTTGAGCAGTACTTCGGTGCCTTTCGGATCAGGTGTTGGATGTTCACGCGGTGCGAGCGGCTTGCCCCACTCAACGACGTCGTAGCTCAGCATTTTATGCCCCCTCATTCGGTAAGTTTGTTGCCGCGAGCATGTCGGCCGCATGCAACCGTCGACAGATGGCCAAACATAGCATGACCGCAGACGGTATGCGAAAACCCCTCAGTTTCGTCTAGCGGTGCATTGGCGTTTCCAGTCGCCGCAACTTCCATGGCCGGGATGGCAGGAAGCGCCATACAAGGAGTATCAGAGCGGCCATTGCCGGTAGCCAGTAAAGATCGGTTGGCACCGGTCCTCGCTGAGCGAAGCGGCGATCTCGCATCGCGTCGCTCAGCGAGGACGGACCGTCCAGGCGTGCATATTCGAAACCGACCTGTTGCGCCAGTTTCTGCAAGTGCACTTCGCGCAGGCTTGACAGGTGCTCGTTGCCCTCAGCGCGTGTGTCTTCGCCGGAATTGTTTTTACGCTGGACGACTTCGTCGGCCCGCCAATAGCCCAGATGGTTTCCTTCGCGGTCGGTGCGAGGAATTGGTCGCAGGGTGGCGCCGCCGACGCCAATCAGCCAACCGCGGATTTCTCCTGGTTCGATGTCATCGAAATGCGGGCGCGCCCGCGGCCGTAGCGGTGGGCTTTCTTGTCCGTCAGTCAGAAAAAGTACATTGCTGCTGCCGCCGAGTTCTTTTGCAGCACGTATCGACCAGAATACGCCTTTGCTGATTTCACTCGATTCGCGCCAGCGCATTCGGCCGTCGATGTAGTTCAGCGAGACCAGCAGGTCATGGTAGTTGTTGCAGACTTCGATTGGCGCTACCAGCAGCAATGTCCGGTATTCCACAAACGCGCCGAGCCCGATACGCGAGCCACAGGGCAGGTCGCGCAACGCTTCGCGTACAGCGTGGCGCGCATAGGCAAGCCGGCTTGCCGGTCTGCCGTCGAGTTCACGATCTTCGACGTTCATGCTTTGCGAGATGTCGAAAAAAACCAGATACGAGTAGGTGCTTCGCGGTACATTCAGCGTTGGCACAATCAGGGCGATCAGCAGGCAGGCCAATGCGAGTGTGATCGCGAGCGACTGCCTGTCGGACAGGCCCCGGATCAGGCGCCTGGCTATCACGGCAGTTCGATCCGGAATCCCGGCGTGGCCCGAAGTACCCGCTTGTTCCAGACTTCGGGGCCACGTTCGGCAATGGCTGCGTCGGAAACTTCCGGCGCAAGTCGCAGGGCGAGTTCGAGGTTGTAGCGCGCGTCCCAATCCATCGGGTTGTCACGCAGCAGGTCCCGGTAGCTTTGCTTGGCGAGTTCAATAAGCGGCACTGACTGGATCGCTGCTTCGGACCCGTTCTTTAACGCTTCGCGCAGGTACAAATTGCCAAGGTTGTAGCGTGCATCCGCTCGCAATTTCAGCCATTCTCCCTGGATCAACAGTTTGTATGTCTTCGCCGCGTCGCGATAGTCGCCAGCTCTTGAAAGCGCGCGGGCGCGCGCGAAAATCGCTTCCGGCACGGCGCTGTCCAATTGACCGGGTTCGATCAGTCCCGGTTCGATCGATGCCGGTTCGATCGATGCCGGTTCGATCGATGCGCTGTCAGCACGCGCAATCTCGGCATTCACACGTTTGGCGTGCGCCAGTCGCGTTCCATAGTATCCGGCAAGCAACGCACATCCGAGCGCGGCGCACGCGAACGTGACATGCACTCGACTACGTTTCATGTCCATCTCCGCAACTGCAACGCGCGATAAACCAGCAAGACCGTGCAGAATAAAGTGGCTGCGGCCAGGAAATAGCGACTGTAGTCGCGACGCGGGATCTGCTCAATAAAGTCGATCGGAAAATTCTGCTGCTTCCCGATGTCGGAGACCGCTTCAGCAAGGTCTTGCGGAGTCATCGCCTGATAGGCTTTATAGGGCGTGTCCAGGCTCTGAAAGAATCGATGCAACGCGATCTCGGGCAAAGTTTCGGACTGCTCGGTTATTGCGTCAAAGTTGGCACCGTTGACCGATCTGAGGTAAATCCAGTTCAATGTAATCCGGTTACGTGACAGCTCTGCACGCAGTTGCTCGCGCACGTCAGCGTCCAGCTTGGCGCCGCCGTCGGACACCAGCAGGATGATTCGGCTACCAGAGTAGGCACGCTGGTCAAATTCCTGGATTGCCGAGTTCAGGGCCCAGCCGACATTGGTATTAGTAAGGCCGCGGCCGACACCACCGGCCTTGATCGCCGCCTGGACAACTTCTGCGCGGCGCGTGATCGGAACCACGTGGATTGGATTAGCGCTGAAAAACATCAGCCCGAACCGGTCATGCGGCCGCTCGGCGACAAAATTTGATAACAGGTCGCGCGCTGCTTTTCCCTTTGGTTTCCCGCGTGACTGTGCCTGATAGCGCACGACCAGTGGATCGAGTGTTTTCCAGTCGCTTGTCAGCATGCGTTCGTCCATGCTACGGCTGCGATCCATGAGCACGAGGATTTCCGCACCAGTCCCGGTACGCATGACCTGCATTTGCGAACGCCCGGGAGCGGCCAATGCAAGCACTATGCTGGCAATTGTCAGGACCGCACAGGCGCGCCAAACGTGCGCGAGTATTCTTCCAGTCCGGTCGGCCGGGAGCCAGGCGAGATGTGAGAACTGCAGCGTGTCGCGCCGGTTTTGAAGCAATGGCAGCAAAGCAAGCGGCAACAGCAGAAGCGCCAACGGCTGGGCGAAGTCGATACCGTCGTTCATCGCTCGTGCCGCTTCTCCATGCGCCGCAGTTCGGCGCAAAGCTTGTGCACCGACAAGGGCTTGGCAGGCAGTCCTTCGCCAAAGAAAAGTGCGCTGGATTGCGCAAAAAAAGTTTCGATCGTCTTTCGCAACGGGTTCAGCTGGGGTGCCTTTTGAAACAGGATCGGCAGGGTCGTGGTTTGTGTGACCTGCCCGGCAACGCTGTCGAACGCACGGTGAAGGGCACGCCAGGCTTGCGGCGAATTACCGTTCTCGCGACGCATTTCGCGCCATGCGCGGCCGAATGGCTGCTCGCGAGACGTCTGCCAATTGCGCCACGCGAACCAGCCCAGCCACGTAAGCACAATCACCATGGCAGCAGCGGACCAGGTTGCGATCTGATTACGGATTGGTTGCGTCATGATGCGTGGCGCGAGGCGATCGGGTCTCAGAGCGTCCGGGCCATCAATGGTGAATGCCTGAAACGGCGTCAGTGGCGACACACTGACTGACCACTCGGCGATGCGCAGTGCGTCACTTCCGGACTTTGACGACAGATTCCACGCAGGAATGGTCACCGAGGTCAGCGCCTGCGGCGCGTTGATGACTTGATAGTCCACCGCCAGCCAGTCGCGCCCGTCTGGCCTTGTTTCGATCCGGGGTGCGTGTCGTTCCAGCCACGCGCTGACGCGCTCACTATTCCTTGTTATCGCTGGCTCGAATTCCGTTGATTTGATCTGCAGCAGGATGCGTTGGGTGAAAACGTCACCGATCACATAACCGAAAGGGCGGGGCTGTTCAACGACAGCCATTTCCAGAACGGTTGTTTCCGGATCTGTCGGCGTACCGCTGCTCGGCGGGGCCGCATGTAATAAACCCGTTGCCGCGATGGCGAACGCAGCGACCGCGACGATTCTCGCCAGACCGAAACACGTCAATTCGCTCACGCGTTCGCCTCGAAAAAATATTCGGACATTGCATCAGCGTCGAAAGCGCCGCTCGCATAAAACGGCCGTATCGACCGCGAGGCGAAGAAACGATCCAGTTCAAGTCGCCGTAACGCTACATTGTCACGCCATTGTGCGCGCAATTTCGGGCGCAGCCACAAGGTGCGGGATGCGCCGGATTCGGCATCCTCCAGTGTCGCAATGGCATCCTGATCGGGCGGTTCGATCTCTGCATGGTCCCAGATAATCATCGGCACGACGAAGCTGCCCGCAAGCAAATCAAGGGTGAGGCCGAGGCGATCGAGAGGCCAGTGAAAGTCTGACACCAGAAAAACCAGACCCGGTCGCGACACCAGGCGAACGACCGCTTGCTCCAGCCCGGCAATGCTGCCGGGAGCGGCCCGACACTGGCGAATCATGCCCGACATGGCCTCGCCCATGCCGCGGTTTCGCATTGCGGGCACGTACAAATCGGCGCGTTCTGCTGCATCGAACGCCACCATGCCGAGTGCATCTCCAACGCGGAATGCACTGTACCCGAGCGCTTCAATAAAATCGGCGGCGACATGTAGCTTGGGCTTGTGTGCACCGAACGCCATCGAAGCCGACACATCTACCACGACTTGCACCGATACGCCGACTCTCTGGCGGCTGATACGTACCAACCAATCCTGTTGCAGGCTGCGCATGCTCGCTCGCAAATCAAGCCGCCGCGGGTCAGGCCGCTCGTGCAAATTCATGTGCGATACGAATTCTTCCCCTGCACCGAGGCTCGAACCACGATGTGAGCCGGGGCGCTGGCCACCTGCGCGATGCGGCATACGGTAATGAAATGCCTGCGCTGTGTGTGTCACGGTGTGTGTCATGGCATGTGTCACGGTAGATGCCACTGTCTGTGTCGCAGCATATGTCAGTGTGCGCGTCTGTCGCTAACGCGGCGTTGCGACTTTTTCGAGAATCTGCGAAACAAGTTCATCGGCAAGCTCGGCGTGTCGCAGTTCGTAGACAGGGGTAAAGAATATCCGGTGGCTCAGTACCGAAGGTGCGACCGCCTGCACGTCGTCGGGAACAAGGTGGTGGCGGCCGTCCAGCCACGCCACCACCCGGGCGGCGCGAACCAGCGCCATCATCCCGCGTGGGCTCGCACCCGCGAGGATTAACTTGTCCATGTCGACGCCAGTTACGCTAATGCCGCGTCTTTGTGGCATCTGAGTCGCGTCCCACAGATCCATCACATACTGGACGAGCGCCTCGCTGGCGGTAACACTTGCCTGTATCGCGGCGCCGATTTCATTCAGTTCGTTCCAGGGAAGAATTGCCGGTGCCACTCTTTCGAGCAGTTGGTCAACATCATGGAAGCCCGGATCGAAGACCAGCGCACGGCGCGTGGAAGCCGCGACCGGCGTCGGCATGCGCAGTTCAAACATGAAACGATCGCGCGCCGCAGCGGCGAGCTCAAACGTCTCTTCTTTCTCGACCCGGTTGCGGTCGGCAAATACCGTCATATGCGGGAAGCGGAATTCCCGATTAAACGCGAAAACGGTGTGCTCAGCCATTGCGCGCAGGAGTAGCGACTGCACCTGCGGACGCGCTCGGTTGATCTCGTTGAAGAAAAACGTCGTCAATCGCTCGCCATGGCGAAGCAGAGGCCCTGGTTCGATTCGCGGTTTGCCATCGGCATCGACGTAGGTGTGATAGATCAGGTCGCCGGGCATCAGGTCGACCGTTCCTTCGACTCTTTCGAAGTCACCGCCTACCGCGCGTGAGAAAGCGCGCAAGACGGTGGTCTTGCCGACGCCAACGTCTCCTTCGAGAAGAACATGCCCGCGTGCGAACAACGCAACGTTGATCATTCGTACGGTATCGTGCTGACCAATTATCGCTTTGCTGACTTCTTCTTCGACTTGCAGTGCGCGTTGGCGCCAGTCCTGTAACTGTTGTTCGGAAGCCATGCGTTTCTCCAGGTTGGAGTGCGATAGTCGCAATGATGCCGATACAACGCAATAGGGTGTCGCCTGTGATTTCTTCTTCGGTTTCAGGTTCTTGGTAAGTGCAGGGTATCGCTCCCGGTTGCCACTGCTGGCTGCCGACTTGGACGGAATTGGCAATTCCTTTAGCATGCGGCACTTTCAGATCAAAGAAACCCGATTGCCATGAGCGAATTCGAAATACGCCCCCGCCGAAGTTTGCTGTTTGTCCCAGGGTTGAGACCGGACCGCTACCGCAAGGCGCTTGATGCCGGTGCTGACATTGTTTGTATTGACCTTGAAGATGCAGTGGCGCTGCCACGCAAGGCCGAATCGCGCGAAATGACCATGCCGCTGTTCGCAGACGATACGCACCCGCAGGTCGAACGAATGGTGCGTATCAATGGATTGTCGACACCAGACGGGTTGAAGGACCTGACGGCGATTATCGAGTCGGCAAATCCACCGCCTTCGATCATGATCCCGAAAGTTCGCTCGCCTGAAGAAGTGCAACTCATCGAAACCTTGCTCTCTGCCGGGGCTGCGCGCAACGTGCGTTTCTGCGTCATTGTGGAAACTAATCAGGCGCTCGAAAATGCCGTGGATATTGCACGTTCGTCCGACCGTATCGACTCGATGATTCTCGGTGCGGTCGATATGTCGGCTGACCTGCGCTGCAAGAAGGAATGGGAGCCCTTGCTCTACACGCGCTCGCGGCTGGTGCATGCTGCCGCAACTGCAGGTATAGATTTACTTGACGTGCCGTTCTTGAATCTCGAGGACCCGGCCGGCCTGGAACTGGAGGCGTCGCGCTGTGCCGCGCTCGGATTTACCGGCAAGGCGTCCATACATCCCAAGCAGTTGGTACATATTCACAAGGCGTTCACGCCGGATGCAGCGACCGTCGAAAAAGCACGCAAAGTGTGCGCAGCATTCGAGAATGACAATACCGGACTGGTCGTTGTAGACGGCGAACTGATCGAATTGCCGGTTGTCCGGTCCATGTACCGGATTCTCGCAATTGCAGAGAGAATAGAGGCGAAAGCCGGCAATTGATTGGCCGCCGATACCTGTCGTTGATGCCGGGGTCCAGGAATGTGGCCCGACCCGTATATTTCTGGCTGCAGGTGCAAATGCCGGCCTGTGCCAAAAAAGGAGGGAAGATGGGCGAGCCGGATGGCAATGGATCCCGGCCACTATTGCACGCCTGATCCTTCGCAGAAACGAGTGGTCAGCACCAGATAAAGAGAGAGGATGAGCAAGTCGGGTGGCAACTGTTCCCGACCACTATTGCGCATCCGATCCCTCGCCGAATTTATCGGCCGGCGCTAAAAATCGCAGGAGGGGAGATGGGCAAGTCGGGTGGCAACCAATCCCGACCACTATTGCACATCTGATCCCTCGCCGCCCTTTCAATGTCGCAATCGCCATGCCAAACGAAAAGCTGCGAAATGCCACGTCCAGCCTCAGTTATGCCGAAATGCATGTGTCGAATTGGTCATACGCTGTAGAAAAAATGACGAATTCGCCGATTTCCCGGCGCAGTTGCCGACTGGTTTGCAATTGTGGGTCGTGCGACGTCGCCCGCAAATACTTGAAGGGGGCATCGCAAAGCAGGCAGGTTTTCCGCTGTTGCATCATTCGAGGGTTCATTACGCCCGACTATCGCACTCAACACTGTAGCCAATGTAATATGACGGCGACAATCCAGTGTAATGGCGATGGCATCTCAGGAGAGTCCGATTCGCCGTTCTGAGTAGCGCATCTGAAAATCTGAAGCAGCCATCGTCACTCTTACAATGTTTGGGAGAATTTTATGTCTGACTCGTCTTCACTGCGTGCGGTCCTGTATGCCCTGGGGGCGAATACCGGCATTTTCGTGGCAAAAAGCGCAGCGGCCGTAGTGACCGGTTCGAGCGCAATGCTCGCCGAAGCTATCCACTCTCTTGCCGATTGCGGTAACCAGGTGCTTCTGCTGCGCGGCATGCGCGAGGCGAAGCGCCCACCCGATCCGGAGCACCCGCTGGGTTACGGAAGGGTTGCGTACTTCTGGGCGTTTCTCGTTGCCGTGATGTTGTTTACGCTTGGCGGGATATTCTCGATTTATGAAGGTATGCACAAACTGCACGCACCCGAACCGCTGGCGCGGCCTTGGATCGCCATAGCCGTCCTGGTTACCGGAATCGCTTTGGAAGGGTACTCTCTGATGGTTGCTATCGGCGTAGTGCGCAAGATTGCACATGGGCGCACCTTATGGAATTTCTTCCGTACGTCAAGAAACAGTGATCTGGTCGTGATACTCGGTGAGGACACTGCGGCAATTGCCGGCCTGGTTATCGCCCTGGTGGCGGTGGTTCTGGCGATGGTCACCGGCAATCCATTGTTTGATGCGCTCGGCAGTATCGCGGTCGGCGTACTGTTGGTAATCGTAGCCTGGTTGCTGGCGATCGAAATAAAGTCGTTGATAACCGGCCAGAGTGCAGAGCCGCACGTTGACGCAGGCATTCGGGAATTGATTGCGAGTCACCCGGATGTCGTCGAGGTGTTTAATGTCATTACGTTACAGCTCGGCGGCGAGGTGCTGGTCGCGGCGAAAGCGCGCGTGCGCGCACCTGTGCCGGGGGCGCGTCAACTGGTCGAAGCGATCAATGGCATCGAAGTCATGATCAAGGCAGATTTTCCGGTGGTGCGCTGGGTGTTCTTCGAGCCTGATATCGTCGACTGACAGTGGCGGGCCGCGAAGGATCTAGTGTAGTGCTTCACTATTAACGGCACAAAAGATGGCGAGAATTCGCCTCATACTGCGTTACAAATCCTCGCGAGGTGTACGCACCAGAGCGTGGAGTAGGGGCCCCTCTGGGGATGCGACCGCGTAGGCGTGTGTCAAGCCCGCGTCTGTCGCAGTGCGAAGGCATCCCACTAACGGGTCGCATCCCCGCTAGCGGGGCCCCTGCTCCGCCGTACGCGGGCGCACCTCGCTGTGGTTTGCGCCTTGTCTGAGACAAATTTCGCCACTTTTGTTCATTTGAACGCTCTATTTACAATCCAATATAAGTGCCGAAAACAGTGAAGCACTACACGAGCCGCGCAAGAAAAGAAGTGACATGAATCTGATCATTGCCAATCCAAGTCCCTACGCTCGCAAGGCAAGGGTCGCCTTGATCGAAAAGAATATTGCGTGCGACATTGTCATCGATAACCCTTGGCTGCCCGGTACCAAGGTTGCCGACGCCAATCCACTGGGAAAAGTGCCGGCGCTGGTGCTCGACGATGGCAGCGTCGTGCATGATTCCAAAGTGATCGTCGAGTATCTTGAAACACTCGGCGTGTCACCTGCGGTCGTCCCGACCGATCCGCATTTACGTGTTGAACACAAACAGATAGAGGCAATCGCCGACGGTGTATGCGACGCAGTGGTGCTGATCGCGCTGGAGAGAGCGCGGCCGGAGCCCAAGCGCAGTAGCGACTGGGTTGAACGCCAGCACAGGAAAATCGTCGCAGGCGTTGCCGAGCTATCGCGTCTTCTCGGCCATGCCGAGTCGTATACGGAATTCGGTTTTGGGCTGGCGGAAATCGCAACGATATGCGCACTCGACTACATCGATTTTCGTTATCCGGAGTACGACTGGCGGGCGGCAGCGCCCAGCTTGCTTGCAATGCACGCGCGTCTTTCGGCGCGCGTATCTTTTAGCCAGACGAAACCGCAACCGCAAGTCTTGCCGAAGCTGTAACGTTCAGCCCTGTATCGCCTGTACCCGCACGTCGCTGCTGTTGGCGAGCGCCAGTTTCATCTTGCGTTAGTTTCAACTTACCGTTGTGATTCTGCGGGCCAGCCAGATTGCGACAAAAGTGCAGGCTACGGCGATCAAGCCGCTGATCCAGTAGCCGGTAAGCGTGCCGCTTGCGGATCGGCCAATGATGAGTCCCGCGGACAGAGAGGCGGCGCTCGACCCGAATTGTTGTATGGCTGCATTGAAGCTCAGAAAAGAGCCGCGAAGTGGCGGTTGCGCGGCAGCTGTCACGATGGCCATTGCGGGTATGAAACGCCCGGATACAAAAATCATGAACATCATCATTACGAGGACGGCGACCCAGACCGGCGCAGGTGGAAGGTTGGTCACGAGTAACAGCGGAATGATGGATACGCATGAAATGATGGTGAACATTCTGAACTTGCCATGGCGGTCGGACATGCGTCCCCACAGGCGCGCGGTATAAACTGTTGCAAGACCGCTGAAAAAATACATCCACGGCAGATCAGCTTCGCTCAGGCCTACGTTTGCGACCATGTACGGTGAGGTAAACGGAATTACCGAAAATCCACCGAATATCATGACCGCGCTCAACGTCATTGCGCGCAAATGATTGCGGTTTGAGAATACTGCGCTTGCCTGCTGAAGTGGCTTGCGCGATTTTGCCTGCCCAATATGCGCATTCATTCTGGGCAGCATCCACGTGGCGCCGATCAGAATGAGTGTCGAAATCAAGCCGATGAATACGAACGGTGCGCGCCAGTCGAACCAGTTTGCGAGAGCCAATCCAAGTGGTACGCCGGCAACGGCGGAAACCGGAAACGCGGTCATGACGATACCCATCGCCGTGCCACGCCGCGGCTCCGGAATCACGTCCCCGATGATTGAATAGACCGCCGCGCCGGCGACGCCACCGAATGCGCCACTGACGGTGCGAGCGGCAAGCAACCAGCCAAAATCTGCGGCGGCGGCACACAGAAAAGTAGAGACGACGAAACCGCCGTAGAGGAGAATCAGCGCGCGCTTTCGATCGAAGCGGTCAATATATAGTGCACACAGCACTGAGGCGATTGCCCCTGACAGGGTATAGGCCGATACCAGCACTGCGAATTCACTCGCGGTGATGTCCCAGATACGCATGAACTGGGGCCCAAGCGGCATCAGCACCATGAAGTCCATCAGGTGCGTGAACTGCACGCCGGCAAGGATGATCAACAATGAGCGTTCACGTAGCTCAACGTCTGCCGACACGTTCAAACTGACACCGACTGGAGGTCGAAAGTGTCCGCCACCAGTTCATAGGAGCGCAATCTGCTCGCGTAATCGCCGGTGATTGTGATGAGCATGAGCTCGTCAGCCTGAAAAGAGTCCTGAATTTCCCGCAATTTGTGGCTGATCGTGTCCGGCGTGCCGATAATTGCTCGTTCGCGCTCGCGTGCAATGATGGCGCGTTCCTGATCGGTGTACGACCAGGCGAGCGCTTCCTCGGTGGTCGGCACGAGCGACTCCCGGCCGGTGGCCATGAGTACACGGCGGTGATCGATTGGTGCAGCCAGGCGCTCTGCCTCTTCTGCGCTCTGGGCGCAGATCACGAACACACACGCAAGCGAATAGGGACTGCTTTCCCGTTGCGACGGCTGAAAGCTATACCGGTAGGCCTGGCTGACGCCGTCGCCGCCGCGTGCGTTGATGAAATGAGCAAACGCAAACCGCAAGCCCAGATGCGCAGCCAACGCGCCGCTATAGTCTGACGATCCGAGCAGCCATACCTCCGGCGCGCCCGCGCCGGTTGGCATGGCGCGCACGGATTTGAATGGATGGTCGTCGGGCAGATCATCGTCAAGCCAGCCGACTGTTTCGGCAACTTGCTGCGGGAAAGCGTCGTTTGCATAGAACGAAACCGGGTTGATCGCTTTTGCGGTCAGCATGTCTCCGCCCGGGGCGCGGCCAACGCCGAGGTCGACCCGGCCCGGAAACAACGCCTCGTACATTCGAAAAATCTCGGCGACTTTGACCGGACTGTAATAGGGAAGTAATACGCCACCGGTGCCAACGCGGATGCGTGAAGTGGCGGCTCCGATGGCACCGAGTAGAATTTCCGGGCAAGGATCGGCGAGCCCGTGCATATTATGGTGTTCGGCCAGCCAGTATCGGTGGTAGCCGAGCTCATCCGCTGCCTGCGCAAGTTTGATGGTTTCGCGCACCGCTTCGGCCGGCGTGAAGCCGTTGATGACGGGTGACTGATCCAGTACTGACAGACGCATGCGTTAATGGGGGTCGGGTAAATTTGCAGAGTTAGTGGTTTTGCCACGCCACGTTCGTAACCAACATCCCGGTTGCGATTGGGGCGTGTTTCTGGCGGGACGCCAGACTTTACCAGAGGCAAGCTTGTTTATACTGCGAGTTTGCTCAAACTTGCAATCGACATGACCGACAGTTGATCTGGCGCATTGCAATGCTGAGATGCTAAAACGCTGCATCGATGAAACTGTGCCGACAACAGCCGACGCAGCGGACGTGACAAAAGGGCTGCATCCTGGCCCACAAAAAAGAAATGGGAGAACTGATGCCTGTAGCAAGAACAATGAAGGTGCTGATAATTTTGATTGCGATGTTCGCGGTAGCCAGCGTCCGCGCCGACGAGGTTGTATTAAACAACGGTGATCGGATCACCGGAAAAATGGTGAACCTCGAAGACGGAAAGCTTTCAATCAAGACCGAATATGCGGGTGTGATCAGTATTGACTGGAGTCAGGTCAAGACTTTTTCGACCGACGCGCCTGCATACGTGAAGATTGGCGACAACACCGTGCTCGTAAAAATCACCGAGAGCGAAAGCGGCACTGTAACGCTTGAATCGGATGACTTGCGCACGCCGGAGTCCGTTGCTTTGTCGCGCCTGGAAACCATGAGTTATGAACGTAAGCCTGCGGTTCGTGTGTCCGGTCGCATCAACATCGGCGCGGCGTCCTCATCCGGGAATACCAATGTGGAGAATTTGAACGCCAATGCGGAAGTCGTTGCCCGTTCGGATCAAAATCGGGTCACCCTTGGCGGCCAGGTAAACAAGGGGAAGGACTCCGGGAAAGAAACCGAGTCCAACTGGCTCGCGTATCTCAAATACGACCACTTTATATCTGAAAAGTGGTACGCATTCGCCAATGCGAGCGGCGAGAACGACAAGTTCAAAGACATTAATCTGCGAACGACTCTGGGTGCTGGTGGCGGTTACCAGGTTCTCGATACCGGTAAGACATACCTGTTATTGGAACTGGGCGCCAACAACGTCAATACCGATTTTGAAGTGGGAACAGACCAGAATTATCCGGCGGCACGTTTTGCGCTGGATTTCTCTCGCAAGCTTTTCGGCTCCGAGGCTGAATTTTTCAATCGCGACGTATTCTTCAATAGCCTGGACGATTCCGAAAATCAGTTTTTGCGCACACGGACTGGCCTGCGGTTGCCCATTGTCGAACGCCTGAACTCGACGATTCAGTACAACTACGACTGGGACAACAATCCCGCGCCCGGCAGGCGCAGTGAAGACAAGACCTGGCTGTTTACACTTGGCTACCGGTGGTAGCAAGGGGGGAAAGGACTGCTGGTTCGGCGCCCAGGCGCCGGGAAATTACGGCAGTCCCGCTCTGGCGTTCGCCCGATTCATTCTTGCAGCATAGTATGGGCACGTTGGTTCCATGCGGAACGTCGCAACTGGAACCCGAACCAGGTCGACCGGCACACTGAAGGTCGAATTGACACCGGTAGGGGTTGAGGAAAGTCGTATCGACCGTACGGCCGAGGGCCGCAAATTCAGATCAGTAGTATTCGTAGGGTTTCTTGGCGACGGCTGACTTCTTGAACTGCTTGAGTTGCTCGCGGTTCTGCACACGATCCCACCACATTGATCGTCCGGCGCGCTGCTTTTCTACAATTTCAGGATTCTTGTCGAGAAGGTCCCTGATGAAGCGGGTTGTGTCAGACTCGTAGGGTTCTTTGGCCATGTTATATACCGAATTGCGTCGATCGCATTATAGGGTCTGTATGCCGCAGCAGGTAGCATGCCGGAATATATGTGGATCCAGGCAGCTTAGACCACGAAAATGTTACTGAGCCAGCCGCGACTCCGGGAAATCGTACGCCCATTCCCGGCACTCTTGAGGCACTCGATTATTGAGTCGTCCGCATGTCGAATCGACGGCTTGTTGAAAACTGGTGCACCAGAGTTCCCGTATATTGAACAGTGCCACTTTTGGCGATCAGGCGTTGGTAATCAGGTATTCACGATCAGAAGGCAATTTTCTCCACGATGACGAAAAAAACTCCACTTCCGCCGATTGCAGCAAAGCATCCGCATGTTAGTCAGGTTCAAGGCAGGACGCTAAGCGACGATTATTACTGGCTTCGGGAAAAGGCGTCGCCTGATGTGCACGCCTACCTTAATGCCGAAAACGCTTATACGGATGCCATGATGAAACCGAGCGAAGCGTTGCAGAAGAAGCTCTATCGCGAGATGCTCGGCCGGATAAAGGAAACCGATACCGAAGTTCCCTACAAGGATGGTGATTTCTACTATTACTCGCGTACCAGACAAGGCCGGCAGTACCGAATTTACTGTCGCAAGCACGATAGTCTGTCTGCGAAAGAGGAGGTCTTGCTTGATCTGAATACGCTTGCCAAAGGGAAAGCATTTCTTTCACTCGGCGCATTTGATACCAGCCGCGATGGAAAGATGCTCGCCTACTCTCTCGACTATTCCGGATTCCGTGAATACACGTTGCGTTTCCGTAATCTGGGCAACGGGCGCGATTTTCCGGAGACCATCGCCAAAACGCGCTCGGTCGCGTGGTCCAACGACAACCGCACGCTGTTCTACGTTACCGAAGATGACGCCAAACGCGCCTGCCGCGTGTGGCGTCGTGTGATCGGGGAGCCCGGCGAGACGCTTGTTTATGAAGAAACGGACAGCCGTTTTTCGGTATCGGTGTCCGATTCTCGCAGCCGGGAATATATCTTCGTCACTTCGCATAGTGCGACAACGACTGAAGTCCACTATGTGCTGGCCGACGCACCGGCGCGCGAGCTGAAGCTTTTCCAGGCGAGGCGCCAGGAGCATGAATATTACGTCGAACATGGCGCCGGCCAGTTCTATGTGGTGACGAATGACACAGGCCGAAATTTCCGGCTCGTTGTTGCGCCGTTGCACGCGACCGAAGAAGCGAACTGGCACGAGCTTATCGCGCATCGGCCAGACGTGATGCTGGACGGGGTCGATGTGTTTGCCAGGTATCTTGTCTTACACGAGCGCAAGGACGGGTTTCCAAGACTGTGTGTTCGCGGCATTGCCGACGCGAACACACATATGGTGATGCTCCCGGAACCGGCCAGTTCCGTTTACGGTGGCGCCAACCCGGAGTTCGATACCGCCATATTCCGTCTGCATTACGAATCGTATGTGACACCCGACTCGGTGTACGACTATGACATGCAGACGCGGACGATGACTCTGCTGAAGCAGCGCAAAGTGAAGGGCAAGTACAACAGCAATAATTATCGCGTCGAAGTCCATCATGCAGTTGCCGCGGACGGCGCGCGTGTGCCGATTTCGCTTGTCTATAGAAAAGACCTGCGAGCAGGCGCTGCGCAGCCGATGTTATTGACCGGCTATGGCGCATACGGCTACGCCCACGATGTGCATTTCAGTTCAACCCGCCTCTCTCTGCTGGACCGCGGGGTCATCTATGCAGTGGCCCACGTGCGCGGCGGCGGCGAGATGGGCACGCGCTGGCACGACGAAGGCCGCATGATGAATAAACGTAACTCGTTTACCGATTTCATCTCTTGCGCTGAATATCTTCGGGACTCTTCCTACACGGACTCATCACAACTGGTCATCGAAGGCGGTAGTGCCGGTGGTCTGCTGGTTGGCGCCGTCACCACAATGCGACCGGAGCTGTTTCGAGCGGTTATTGCCGATGTCCCATTCGTTGATGTCATCAACACAATGCTCGATGAAAGTTTGCCGTTGACCACCGGCGAGTACGAGGAATGGGGTGATCCCCGGGAAACTGCAGCCTTTGAGTATATGTTGTCCTACTCACCGTATGACAATCTCTCTCGGCGCGATTATCCGGCCATGCTGGTTCAAACCTCGCTCAATGACAGTCAGGTGATGTACTGGGAGCCGGCAAAATTCGTCGCCAGGTTGCGCAATGTGAAAACCGACCTTAACCCGCTACTGTTGAGAATCAACATGGAAGCGGGACATGGTGGCGCGTCCGGGCGCTACGAATTTCTGAAGGAAATTGCCTTTAGTTACGCCTTCGTTCTTGGTGTGGTTGGCATTACCAAATAGCGGCGCTGAATCAGGCACTTTGCGTCGTACCGCTGTAACTGGTTGATAATAAATTCTAAAATTTCCCAAGAATGCGCCAAGCAGTGCCGCAAACGGGCACCGGTAAATCGGCATGACGATAGTTCGGCAGAATTTACCGTTGTTGCCGACCGTTCGTCGGCCCGTCCTAGCCGCTCGTCGTACTCCAACTTGCCAGAAAAACGCCAGGCGAGCATCGTTGCATTCACAGAATTACTAAAGGGATCGGAAATCTGATTTCCACCCTTTGACTGAAACAGGGCAAACCCGTCGAAAGGCGGGGACGCAAAGTCACCGGTCTAAAGGAACACGTTGTTCCTATGATAGCGGGACCGCCAGTTAACCGATTCAGGTCAAATCTGTTTCGCGCCCTGCGCGTGTCCCCCAGTGTCCAGCGGACTTATGCGTCCTCGACCCTACTTCGGGCAGCAATGCCGAAAGGAGAGGTATACGAGCGTGGACATTACTGCACCATATGAAATTTTAACCTGCTCTGGGAGCCGCAAGCGAAACCGGGGATTTACCCTGATCGAGCTGGTTGTCGCGGTAAGCATCGTGGGCATTCTCGCGTCGATGTCTTACGGCTCGTATCAAAAGTACTATCTGCGCACAAACCGTTCTGCTGCGCAGCAATTCATGCTGGATGTCGTGAATCGACAGGAGTTGTACCTGCTCGATGCGCGCACCTATACAGCCAATATCGGCAATACGGGTCTAGGCCTTGGCATTCCGACAAACGTCGCCGGTCGCTACACGGTTGCCGTCGCGCTTACCGCCGGTCCGCCGCAAGGCTACGTCGTGACTGCGACACCAATCGGGAATCAGCTGGAAGACGGCACTCTGACACTCGGCAGCGACGGCACAAAGTTGCCGATACACAAATGGTCAAAATAACAGCCATGCGGTTCAAGTCGCGCGTTCGCGGATTCACTTTGATCGAGATCATTGTGGCCACCGCAGTTCTGGGGATTCTCGCGTCTTTGTCGATACCGATGTACACATCGACTCTTGCCGGCAATCGAGCTCGTGCAGCAGCATATTCATTGGTGGGGTCACTCACCTACGCAAGGAGTGAGGCGGTCAAACGCAATGCGACCGTTTCCGTGGCGCCGGTGGGAACCGGGTGGCAGGACGGTTGGACGGTTACATCCGGCGGCGTCACCTTGTCGCAAAACGAACCTGCCCCGGCACTCGCGCTGGCAGGCCCGAACGCAGGTGTGAGTTTCCTGCCGACCGGACGCCTCACCACTCCGGGGAATGTTTTGTTCACCATATCTGCACCGGTCACAGGCTACACCCGGTGCGTGACGATCGATCCCGGTGGCCGCCCCTCGCTCGCTAAAGGAGAACGCAATAATGGAACCTGTGTCTAGACGCCAGACTGGCATGGCGATGCTGGAATCGCTGTTTTCGATGGCGGTGCTGATGGTGGGCATGCTCGGGATCTGCGGGTTGCAAGCGAAGACCCAGACATCGCACTTCGAGGCTTATCAGAGAGCGCAGGCGTTGCTGTTACTTGATGACGTCGTGAACCGGATCAACGCCAACCGCTCTGCTGCTGACTGTTATGCGTACACCGGTGCCAACGGCACGCCTTATCTGGGCGCGAACGGTCTGGATCATCGGGTCGACAACTCTTGCGCAGCCGTAACCGGCACGATTCAAACGCGCGCGATCGCCCAGAATGGAATGACCGATTGGGATCTGCTTCTTCAGGGCGCAGGCGAAATCGACGGCGGCGTATCCAGGGGCGCAATGATCGATGCGCGCGGCTGCATCAGTTTCGACGCAGTCACGGATATGTACACGGTCGCGATCGCCTGGCAGGGAATGATGCCGACCATGGCGCCGGCGAATCCGTGTGCAAGCGGACTGTACGGGGCGGAAACGAATCGGCGGGTCGTCACCGCGAGCTTTCGAATCGCAAATCTGGCGAACTGACCGCCGCACGATTCGAAAGAATGAATCTCAAATTTATGGATGTCAACGTCATGGGCCTCAAGATCATGAATATCAGGGCGATGGAAAGCAAGCTGCCGGATCGACAAGCAGGGTTTACGCTTGCCGAATTGATGGTCGGAATGACCATAGGTATGCTCGTGCTGAGTGGCGTCGTTTCTGCATACGTTTCATCGAGCAGGGCTGGCAACGCATCGCAGGATTCCGCGGAGCAGGTGGAAAACGGCAGACAGGCGATCGAGTTCATCAGTTACGACCTGCGGCATGCCGGGTACTTCGGTCAAATGGGTTCACTTCCTACGCCGACGGTCGCGCTTCCCGACCCTTGTGAAACAGGCAATCTCGTGACGCTGTTTAACGCCATGGCGTTTCCGGTTCAGGCCTATAACGCACCCGCAGCCACGCCTCTCAATTGTCTTGGCGCAGCCGATTTTGTACCCGGTACGGACATCCTTGTTGTGCGCAGAGCGAGTTCAGAGCCACTGGCACCCGCAGATGTTCCTCAACTGGGCGCTATTTATCTTCAGGCCAACACCGGCGCAGCGGAACTCCAGATTGGAGATGACACCAGCGCAATCGGCACAACACTCAAGGCCGATGGTAGCGCGGCAACCATTCTCAATCGCGATGGCGTTACCAGCGCACCGATACAACGCCTGCTTGTTCATATTTACTTCATCGCGCCGTGTGCGATGCCGGCGAACGGTGGAGCCAGTTGCACGGGTGCTCTTGATGATGAAGGAAGTCCGATTCCGACCCTTAAGCGCCTCGAGCTTTCTGCAGTCGGCGGGGCGGCACAAATGACCATTGTTCCATTGGTCGCCGGGGTCGAGAACATGCAGTTCGACTATGGCCTGGACAATCTCCCTACGACGGTCGATTCGATTACCGGCCTGATTGGTGATGGCACGCCCGATTGCGAGGACGTGGACCCGGGTTCCCTTGTAAATGCCGGCGTGACCGCCGGTTGCGCGGTCGCCAATCCCGGCGCTGTTCTGGAATGGACCAATGTCGTGCATGCGGAAGCTCACATACTTGCGCGCAGCTATCGCCCGGTATCTAACTATGCGAACACGAAAACCTACAACCTGGGACTGGGGCTGAACGCGCTGACACCAGGCGGTAGTTTCAAGCGTCACACATATAGCTCGACAGTGCGTTTCACAAACGTGAGCGCACGTCGCGAGATTCCGATCTAAACGACGTCATCAAGGGAGCGAGTTCAACCATGACCAGAAAAAACCAACAAGGCTCAGTTTTGTTCGTCAGCCTGATCCTGCTTGTCGCCATGACGATGATCGCCGTTGCGTCTGCCAAGGTGGGCACGACACAGCTTCGCATCGTAGGAAACGTGCAGTCCGTTCGACTCGTTGAATCGAGTGCGCAACTGGGTATCGAGGAGACGATCGGACGTATCGATGCGTTCTCCAATCCGACGCAGAACATCGTAGTTCCCAACCTCCCGGCAGGTATCAATGTCGCCATATCCAACCGCCGATGCCTGGGTGCGGCGCCGGCACCGGGGTTCAGTGCGGTGATGAATATCGCACCCGAGGACACCACGTGGGAAGTTGATGCTGCTGCAACGGATGCGCTCACCGGCGCGACTGCCACCGTAACCCAGGGCGTGCGCGTGCGCATGCTTGCGGGTTCCTGCATCTGATCATACGGAGCAACAGACATGAAAAAGACATTTATCGCATTTACCTTGGCGTGCTCTGTCGCCACAATCTGCTCAACGGCAACTCAGGCGGCATTCGATCCGGTCAATGATGATACGGACCTGTTCCTTGCCAACCCCGCTTATGCCGCGCAGCGTCCGAACGTTCTGATTTTTCTGGACAACACTGCAAACTGGAATTCCCGTTTTGATAACGAGAAACTTGCGCTGTCCAAGGTCTTTACCAACTTGTCGGACAAATTCAATGTCGGGTTGATGATGTACACCGAAACCGGTTCAGGCAATAGTGGCCCTGACGGTGGCTATGTGCGCGCAGCCGTACGCCAGATGACGCCAGCCAATCGGCTTGCAATGGCGGCACTCATCACCAGTTTTAACAAGAATGGCGACAAGGGCAACAACGCGACGGTATCGCTGGCAATGTACGAAATTTATGCGTACTTTGCCGGCGTTGCCGCACGTTCCGGAATCAAGAAAAAGCGCGATTACACGGGTAACTCGATTGGAGGTCTGGCGGCGTCGAACGCCGTTTATGCACTGCCGGGCAATGCGCTGACATCTGCCGCAGCGACAGATTATACAAGCGCAATCACCGATGGATGCCAACGTAATATTCTTATCTATATCAGCAACGGTGCTCCAAACGACAACAATAATTCTCTGAGCCAAGCCGAGGGGCTGCTGGGGGGGCTGGTCGGCAAGAGCCCGCCCGACACGATTGCGATCAACCCTGGCGGACAACAGGGCAACTGGGCAGACGAGTATGCGCGATTCATGGCCAGTTCTGATGTCAATACCTCGATTGCAGGTGACCAGCATGTGACCACCTATACCGTTGAGATCGATCCGGTATCGAATGGCCAGGGGCCGGCCACGACAGCATTGTTCAAGTCGATGGCAAATCAGGGCAACGGCAAGTATTTTGCGGTGAATGGTGGTAACGCCAGCAATATCGAGACGGCTCTGAACCAGATTTTCCAGGAGGTTCAGGCCGTCAACAGCGTATACGCAGCGGTGACCTTACCGGTCAGTGCGAACGTGAAAGGGACCCACCTCAATCAGGTCTATATCGGCGTATTCCGTCCGGATGCGAACAAAGCGCCGCAGTGGTTCGGCAACCTCAAGATGTACAAGCTGGGTCTTGATGCCGCGACCAACAGTCTGTTCCTCGCTGATGCGAACGGAGTATCAGCAGAGAATCCGACATCGGGCTTCGTTACGCAAACCGCAACCAGTTTCTGGAGCTCGGCATCAACATTCTGGAGCTACCGCACGGTCGCCGAAAACAGTGCGGGCGGTGATTCCGACGCGCCCGATGGCGAACTCGTTGAAAAAGGCGGAGTCGCGCAACAATTGCGCATTGACCACTCTGCATCGCAAGCGTCGCGAAACCTCCTTACGTGCACCGCTGCGGGTGGCACATACTGCGCCAGCGGTGATGCACTGTCGGTTACGCCATTTGATGGCACCAACTCGGAAATTTCCGTAACCGCTCTCGGCGTCGCCAACACGACCGAGCGCGCTGATCTGATCGACTGGGTGCGTGGTGAAGATCAATTCGATGAGAATGCCGACACGCAGACTACCGACATCAGGGCCTCGGTGCACGGTGACGTTCTCCATTCAAGCCCGGCAGTCGTGAACTTTGGTCGCAACGGCCCGTTGGATGAGAACGACGTATACGTGTTCTATGGTTCGAACGATGGCGTTTTCCGGGCTGTCAAGGGTGGAACTGCGGCGGCTGGCGGCACCGAGGTGTGGGGATTCATCCCCCGTGAGTTGTTCGGCAAGCTCAAGCGCTTGCGCGACGATGCGCCCGCCATCAGCTCAACCAGCAAAAAGCCCTACTTTATTGACGGATCGGTCAGTATCTATCAGGACGACGTGAACAAGGATGGCAAACTGGTTGCCACTGATGGCGACAAAGTCTATCTGTATGTGGGCATGCGCAGAGGCGGTCGATTCCTGTATGCCCTGGACATTAGCGATCCGGACGATCCGAAGATGTTGTGGCGCAAGGACAATACTTCGTCAGGGTTTGCCGAACTCGGGCAGACCTGGTCGGAACCGACGCTCGCCAAGGTAGCGGCATTTACGGACCCGGTTTTGATCACCGGAGCCGGCTATGACGCAGCGGTCGAAGACGTGACGCCATGCCTCATCACAACGTCCAATAGTTCAGGCGTGACCTGGACCAGTGGCGGTACGGTTACCTATACCGCCGCGGGCAGTTGTACGGTGAGCGGCGGTGCGGCGACGACAACGACGCGCAGCATGGGCCGGGCTGTCATGGTCATCGACGCTTTGACCGGTGATCTTCTTTGGCAAGCCGGTGCGTCAGTCAGTGGTGCCTTTGATGATCTGACGGTTTCCGGTATGGACTACAGCATTTCGTCCGATATCGCCTTGATCGATACCGACTTCGATGGATTCAAGGACACCGGATACGTCGGTGACAACGGCGGCAATATGTGGCGTCTAAATCTGATTGATATTGATCCCGCCAACTGGACTGTGCAGCACATCGGCGCTATCGGCGGGCACACTGCGGCTACACGCCGCAAGTTGCAGCATCGTCCGGATGTCGTGTATGCCAACGATGGAAGTGGCTACTTTTCGGCGGTCTTGTTTGGCAGCGGCGACCGCGAGCATCCATTTGATGCTACCGTCACGAACGAGTTCTACATGTTGAAAGACAGGGGAATGGGCACGACTATACTTGGATCCAATTTGTTCGACGCGACGGTTGCCACCGGTTCGAACGTCTACGGGTACAAGATTGGCCTTGCTTCCGGCGAAAAAGCAGTGTCGTCGACGATTACTGTTTCAGGCATTGCATTTTTCAACACCAATCAGCCTTCCAGTTCTGCAGCGGCAGGTGTGTGTGGGAGCAATCTCGGGATCGCACGACAGTACCAAATCAATTACCTGACGGCAGCTGCCGCGAACACGACAGTGGTCGGCACGGAGATCACCGCGCGCGCATCCGTATATCCAGGCGGTGGCTACCTTCCTTCACCGGTGCCGGTCTTGCTTCGTCTGAACGGCAAGAATCACTTCGGTGTGATCTCGGGAACATCAGTCCAGACCCCGCCAAAACCGACACTTGATGTGCGCTCCAGGAAATTCTGGTCGATAAAGGCGCGCTAGACGTCTGGCGTAGATTTCTACCTGGAGAACAGGGTACGTATCAAGGTATCCTCGAGGCCGCCCATTTTGGGCGGCCTTTTTTTGCCTTTCGATTACAGCCAGAACTGATATTCATTCCGGCGAAATCCGATATCATCGCTGTTCACTGATTGAGCGCACGACAGGCGTTAGAACGGCTAATGAGCGAAGGCGACGAAGAACAGCTTGCCGTATCGGGTATCAACGTTTTGGGATTTGCCAAACGACGGGCAGGGTGGGGGCCCCGAATGGGATCAGGCTTTACCTGTCTGATTGTCATGAGCCTGTTGGCGTCGATTCTTTCGGCCGGCAGCGCCAGTGCGCACCAGACAAAGTTGTCGAGCACGCGCATGACGATCGCGGATGCCGATATCACTGCGCGCATCGAACTCAATGCTGTCGACCTCAACGTTGCGACGGGTACATCGCTGACGGCGCCGGACGGTCAGGTTCTCGAAGATCTCCTTGTGCGCGATATCGACGCAGTCCGCCGTTACGTCAAAACACATGTCACGCTGGGTTATGAGGGCGGATCCGACTGCGTGCGCACCGACGAATCGGCAGTGCCGAAAGACGACCATGTCGTCATTACGGAACGCTGGCAGTGCCCGCACAATTCAGCAGCGCTGGTTTACCGGGTGACGCTGTTTCATGACATCGACCCGGTATCGCGGCATATGGTCAGCGTTGACGGCGACCAGAACTTCATCGGGTTGTTAAGCGTGAATACGCCGCAGATGTCCGTGACGCAATCGGTTCCGAGCGCCTGGCAAACGTTCTTGCGCTATCTGGTTTCAGGAATTGAGCACATTGCAATCGGTTACGATCACATCGCGTTTCTGCTGGCCGTGATCGTGCTCGCCCGGCGTTTCTGGCCGCTGTTCAAAGTCATCACGGCATTTACCCTGGCGCATTCGATCACGCTGACACTGGCTGTGTTGGACATTGTGACGTTACCGTCCAGACTGGTTGAAATGATGATTGCAGCAAGCATTGTTTACGTCGCGGCAGAGAATTTTTTCGTGAAAGATATCCGCCATCGCTGGTGGCTGACATTTGTGTTCGGATTGATACACGGATTCGGTTTTGCTTCGGTCCTGCGCGACTACGGGCTGCCGCGCGACGCTCTCGGCCTGGCGCTGGCGGCGTTCAACATCGGTGTCGAGGTAGGCCAGTTGTTGATCGTTGTCGCGGCGGTTGTTGTCTGGCGAGCCGGATTTATGGTCGCTAAAGCCGGCGGGCTGGTGCAAACCGAGGCGGTCGAACGCCGGGTTTCGCTCGCGATTTCCACCGCAGTACTGGTTGCAGGTTTATACTGGCTCGGCGAACGGATTCTCGAGGTCTGACGTCGGCCATTGACAACACCTGTTCAATGCACAATAGTCGCCAGTTGCCACGCTCAGTTTGTACTAATAATCAGACGTTTATAAGGGGGATGGGGATAATGAATAAACTACTGTCGTTCATGATTTCGTCGTCACTGGCAATGTTGGCTTTGCCGGTGATCGCCGATACCACCGACGTCAAGACGCAGTCGACTGTGCATGTCAACAAGCGCGGTGACCATTGCGCGGATGATCGCAACTGCATGAATCGCTATCACTATGCGATCAAGCCGATTGCACGGGCAAAACCCGGGCAGTTGATTCGCTATCAGACACGCGATGCACTGGACTCCGATCTGAACGTTACATCCGAGCCGAAGGACGTGCTGGCAATTGACCTGAATCTGGTGCACCCGATCACCGGACCGGTGCATATTGAAGGCGCCAAGCGTGGTGATCTTCTGGCAGTAACCCTGATCGATATTGAGCCCGACGAGTACGGTTATACGACCATCGTGCCGGGTTTCGGATTCTTGCGTGACCTGTTTCCCGATCCGTTCATTGCGAACTGGAGAGTGAATCGGATGGAAGCGGTCGCGGACGAAATTCCCGGCGTGCGCATTCCGATGAACGCATTTATGGGCACCGTCGGTACTCTGCCGGGCAAGCCCGAAGTGAAGGCATGGCTGGAACGTGAAACCAGGCTTGGTGCGGCCGGCGGAATTGCGCTGCCACCACAACCCACGGGCGCCATGCCGGCGGCAGTTTGCGGTCCCACCGGTACGCACAAGGCCGAGTGCCTTCGAACGATTCCGCCGCGCGAAAACGGTGGCAACATGGATGTCAAGCAAATGGTGGTTGGCACCACGCTGTTGCTGCCATGCTACGTCGATGGTTGCGGACTGTTTATCGGTGACGTTCACTATGCGCAAGGTGATGGTGAGGTTGCTGGCACAGCGATCGAGATTGGCGGCGAAGTAACGGTGCGCACCGAAATTCGCAAAGGCATGGGTTCGATCATCAAATCCGGCCCACATTTTGAAGGTGGATCGCAAATCAAGGCGCTCGAGCCGGATCGCTTCTACGCAACCGTTGGTTACCCGATCAAGGAGGCCGGAGTAGACCTGCCGTATTCGACGTATCTTGACAGTAAGAAGCTGAAGCCGTTGTCCAACCTGTCTGAAGATCTGACCGCGGCTGCCCGTGCATCGTTGATCGAGATGATTGGCTGGCTAGTCAACACCAAGGGCTATACGCGCCAGCAGGCCTATGTCATTACCAGCGTCGCCTGTGACGTACGCATCGGAAACCTAGTGGATCTTCCGAACTATGCGGTGTCGACAATCTGCCCGCTGGAAATTTTTGATTGATCGACAGTTGTTGATAACGTGTGTTGTTGCGCAGGGCGGGTTAATCCCGCCCTGTTTGCATGGCGGGAATGAATCGCCCATTCAAACTGACGTGTCGAACCCGCCCAGCCTGACTGGCGGGCCAATGCCGTCGGGCCTGACTGGCAGGCCACTGCTGCCGGGACGAATTGCAGGATGAGAAGACGACTGTTTCTAGGAGCCTTGTTGTCCGGCGCAGTCAGCGCATTGGTCGCCGGTGCGGCAATTGCCCACACCCCGTATCGCCAGTGGAAGGTATTGCGGCAACGCTTTCTTCTGGTTCATTCGAGTCGTACCGACCCGGCCTCCGACGAGATTGCCGATCAGATTGTCGTGACCTTCGATCGCGTATTGCCGGAGGCGAACGCAATGGTCGCCCGTGCGCCCGACGAACAACGGATTGCCAGTCTGATCACGACTGGCCAGGCGGTGCTGGCGGTGATGCGACGGGACCAGGCGATCGACCTGTATCGCCAACAAGGCGCGTATCAGGACTATCAGGGCGGAATACTTCGGGCTCTGGTTGCGGTTGACGATCACATAGTGGTGACTTCAGAGCATTTCCCGCGGCACCACGCCTGGCTCGTGACCTCTGCGCTTGTCGAGGATGACGCAAAACTCGATGTTCAAGTGGCGACCGGCTCAGCGGATGGCGACGCCGTGCCGACTCATGAAGGCGCACTCGCATTCGCCCGCGGAGAGCCGCTGGAAATCGCTGAATGAGGGCATTGTTGTTTCTGATCATGCTGTTGATCACCAGCAGCGCGTGCGCACATGATCTGATTACCGCGGAGGCGGCGGAGCGTTATCTGGGAGCGGCGGCGCAGTGGCATACGCAGAGTACATCTGCGACCGTCGCAAGCGAGCGCGCCGAGGCCCACGTAAGAATCGGCGCAATGCTTGACGAAATTCGCGAACTGCTCAATCGGGATGTGGCGACTCACGGAAAAGTCCAGGGGTTGGCGTCAAATTACCTGGTCGCGGAATTGACGCAGCTGGGTACGCCGTTGGCATACTCGGACTCGCGCCAGATTTATCTAGCCAACTCTGTGCATTACCGTGCAGCACTCGAGATTGGATTTTCCGGGCCTTTGGAGCGGGAAGCGAAATTACGCCTGCTGCGTGGCGACTTTTACGACAGTTTCGACTACGATCCGTTGCAGAGCACACAGACGTGGAAACAGTTGCTGGAGCAAGCGAAGCTCGCGGAAGATCTGGTATCGACTACCGTTAACGAGCCCGATCGTGAAGAAGTGCGGTTTATTGCAGCTCTCGCCTATGCGCGTGCGGCGAAGTTTGCACCCGATGCCAAAACGGCAAAAGAATTCAGAAGCAAGGCGACAGCGTCTGCCATGGCCTTCGAACACGATTACCCCGACAGTATGCGGAGTGCGGCGATGCCGGTCGTGCGCGACGCGATGCAGGCGCTTAATTGAGTCACGCGGCGAGCCTTGCAGTAAACTGCTATTGAGGGCTCTGGTTTGGGTTGCCTGACTGTCCGACAGGAATCAACAAACCAAACCGCGTGAGAAACGATTACACAGCCTGCCAAATGCCATCGCAAATTGCGGGAAGCGGGGAATGACTATGAAAGCGATCGATTTACGCAGCGATACGGTCACCAGGCCAACGCCGGAGATGCGCTCGGTGATGGTCAACGCTGAAGTCGGTGATGACGTTTACGGAGAGGACCCGACGGTCAATCGTCTGGAGGCGTTTGCCGCGGAGATGCTGAACAAGGAAGCAGCAATTTTTGTCACCAGTGGCACGCAGAGCAATCTTCTGGCGCTGCTTGCTCATTGCGAGCGTGGCGACGAGTATATCGTAGGCCAGCAGGCGCATACCTACAAATACGAAGGCGGTGGCGCGGCGGTTCTGGGCAGTATTCAGCCGCAACCGCTGGAGTACGAGGCGGACGGTAGCCTCGATCTTGCGCGCGTGGAAGCGACGATCAAACCGGACGACTCGCATTACGCGCGAACCCGCCTGTTGTGTCTCGAGAATACACAGGCCGGCAAAGTGTTACCGCTTGAGTACCTGAAGCAGGCGCGAGCGTTCTGCAACCGCACCGGTCTTGCTTTACATCTTGACGGTGCGCGCATTTTCAACGCCGCTGTTGCTCTGGATGTGCCGGTAAGCGAGATCAGCGATCAGTTCGACACCGTTTCGGTGTGCATGTCCAAGGGATTGGGTGCGCCGGTTGGCTCAGTACTGTGCGGCCATCGCGAGTTGATTGGCAAGGCCAGGCGCTGGCGCAAAGTGCTTGGTGGTGGCATGCGGCAGGCCGGAATGCTTGCCGCAGCCGGCTTGTATGCTCTGCAGAATCACGTGCAACGGCTGAAAGAGGATCACGAAAATGCGCACTTGCTTGCCAGTGAACTGGCCAACGTCCCACATGTAAAAGTCGAACAGGGTGGAGCGCGCACAAACATGGTATTTGTCAACGTAGACGCCGACGTGTCGGACCGGCTGAACGCTTATCTGGCGGATCGCGACATACTCATCGGAGGCTACGGCTCGAAGCGCCTGGTTACCCATCTTGATGTGGAGAAGCAGGATATTCATCGTTTTGTTCGCGAAGTCAGTGGATTTTTTGCCCAGGCGGCGTGAGCATCGTTTCAAATTCGGAGGTATGAATGGCCGCAGACGCGGGTGAACGCAACATGGCGGTGTTCTGTGATTTTGAGAACGTCGCAATTGGCGTGCGTGAGGCAAAGTTCAGCAAGTTCGATATCAAGAAAGTTCTCGAGCGCCTGCTGGTGAAGGGCAGTATCGTCGTCAAGAAAGCCTACTGCGACTGGGAGCGCTACAAGGAATTCAAACCGCCGATGCACGAGGCCGCGTTCGAACTGATTGAAATTCCACACGTGCGGCAATCGGGCAAGAACTCTGCCGATATTCGGATGGTGGTCGATGCGCTTGATCTTTGCTATACCAAGGCGCACGTTGATACCTTTGTCATCATCAGCGGCGATTCCGATTTCTCACCACTGGTTTCGAAACTGCGTGAGAACAACAAGGAAGTGATTGGCGTCGGCGTAAAACACTCGTCTTCCGATCTACTGGTGGCCAATTGCGACGACTTTATCTACTACGACGATCTCGTTCGCGACAAGGCGCCCAAACGTGGTGCACGCAAGAAGTCGAATGCCAAAGCTTCGCCCGGTACGAAAGCGGCGAAGCCTGCCAACGACCAGACCATTGCCGAACCCGACCGCGAACCTGAAGTCACGATCGATGCATCACAGAGGGGTATCGATGCAGTCATCAACACGTTCGAAGCACTGGTGGCCGAGCGTGGTGGGGAGGAGAAAATCTGGGGTTCGATGATCAAGCAGGCATTGAAGCGGCGTAATCCCGGGTTCAACGAGTCTTATCACGGTTACAAGAGTTTTAACGGGCTGCTCGAGGACGCCCAGGCGCGTGGATTGTTCAACCTCGAGCGCGATGAAAAATCCGGCGGTTATATCGTCAGGGCGCCGTCGGCATAACTTCAGCGCCTGGCAGCATATTTTTCGGGTGGTCACGTGCCAGCGCTGAACGCATGAATAGATCGGACTTGGGTCCAATACTGATGCGCTTGCGACTTGTCCCAGAATGCGCGCTGGAGAATAATGAACGTTCCTGGTAGAGGTCGTGGTCGGGCCAGCCGCAATGAATCAAGCTTATGTCCCCCAACGCAGGTCTCAGGTTAGCAACGTCATATGTGATTCGCGGTATCGTTATCGTGGCCGCAGGTGTTGCACTGCTGTTGCCAGGCTGCGGGAGCACCCCCATTCAGAGCAACCTGGGTCGTAACCTCGGCGTCGACGCAGTGTCGGCGCAACAGCTTGGGCTTTTGGTGGGTGACTACGCCAACTCGTTTGCCGATACGGTGAAGCTCAGTGCCTTCAAGATCGAGACCGGGACGCCTTCGTTGCCTGTTCGTCGCGCAGCGTTGCAGTGGAAGATCAGGGCGGTCCCGGCCGTCTTTACGGCAGTCAGCCGCTCGGATCCTTTGTTCGCGCTCACCGATCTCTGGGTTCTGGCGATTCAGCAGCGGGATCTATTCGAACGTGACGAAATGGCGCACGTTTTCGGGGAAGGGCAAACCATTGCGCAGGACGCATCCCGGTTGTTGGAGGAGCGCATTGAACTAGTCGCCGGCACGATTCTGAAGTCACCTGAGTCATTTGAGGCAATAGAGAAGTTTGCTCGACTTTTTGCGGCTGAGTATCCGATCGCAGATCTATCGTTTTTGCGGGCATCGCTCGCGCCGTTCTACATCAAATTCATGGAGGGTGAGAGCGATCTGCGTCGGCAAGTGGCTGCGGTCAAAGGATACGCCGATACGGCGCTGGGGCTTGCATTGGTAGCGTTTGAGCACGCTCCGGACATGGCGCGCTGGCAGGCAGAACTGATGCTTCTCAATGCCGAGACTTTCCCGGTCGTCGGTCGGACGGTCGAGACTATGGATGTACTGGAAGGTGCGGTCGTTGACCTCAGGTCAGTTGCGGTCGATATGCCGGAGTTCATTGACGTGCAGCGCGATGCAATACTTCTCGACATTGAACGTCAGCGCGTTGAAACGCTGCGCGAGATCGAACTGTTGAGGCGAGCGGTGTTCATCGATGTCGGACTGGAACGTGAAGCGATACTGGCCGCACTGGATCAGCAAGTACAGTTGGTGCTCGACGGGATTCGACTCGAGCGTGAGGCGATAACCGGCCAGATACCCGATGTCGCGGAACGCGCAGGGCAATCAGTGTTGCCGCTTACCCGTGAAGTCATCGACTATGCTTTCTGGCGCGCAGTGCAATTATCGGTGTTGCTCGCAGTATTCATCATCGTGGCGATCGTTATCCTGCGCATGACGCGAACACGCGGCAGGCAATGATCGGCAAGGCGCTCGCCCGGTGGCGCCAGGCAGTTGATGACATAAAGGCGCAGTGGCGGCCGCTGGTAATCTTTCAGATCTGGTTTGCGATTTTCGGCACAGCGCTGTTTGCGCCAGTGTCAGTCTGGATATTGGACCGTATTGTGATCAGCAGCGGTCATGTAGCGATCAGCAATTATGACCTGGCAGCGTTCTTTCTCTCGTTGCGCGGGGTCATTTTCATTGCCTGGGTGTGCTTGTCATGGTTTGCAATTCTTCTTGCCGAGGCAGCAGGCCTGATTCTCCTTTGCGCCGGCTCGCGTGCCGCAAACCTGTCGCCGGCTGAAGTGTTGTGGCAAACGCTCCGGTCGCTGCCCGAAATTGCACAACTCGGCTTCTGGGTCGGAGCTGCGCTGGCGCTGTTGGCGGTGCCGTTTGTACTGCTCGGCGCTGGCATCGCCAATGTGATGCTCGGTTCGCACGACATCAACTATTACCTCTATCACCAACCGGGTGAATGGTGGGTGACGCTTGCATTTGGCGCCGTACTCGCTCTGACCAATGTGGTGGCTGCGGCGGCACTTTGCGTGCGCTTCATGTTCGCGCTTCCGTTGATGCTGTTCGATCGTCAATCGCCACGAACTGCGCTGCGCGGCAGTTGGGCGTTGACGAGACAAAATGTGACAACTTCACTCTATGTCGTTGCCGGATGGTGGGTGCTCATGAGTTTGATCGCCGGCGCGCTGACCTTAATCGTTACGACAATCGGGATTTGGCTACTGTCCACGGCAGGCGAGCGCCTGTTGGTCGCGCTGTTGGTGATGGGTGGCGCATTGACTTTGCTGGTCATCATCGGCGTTCTCTGGGCGCTCGTGGCAAAGTCTGGCGCGGCAATGCTCGTGGTCGGTCTGTTTCGAACTGCAGGCGGGAACATTTCGGGTAAGACTGCCGGGGCGGAATCTACAAACAACCTGGCTCGGCTGCCATCTTCGAAGTCGATTGGCATAATTTTGGGACTGGTCTTTTCCGTCGCAGTGACATTTTCCGCGATCGACCTGTTCAGCATCCGCATGGAGGAGACCTTCGCTGTTACCGCGCATCGCGCCGGAGCCATCCATGCCCCTGAGAATACCCTCGCGGCGCTCGAACGAGCGATTGCGGACGGCGCAGATTATGCCGAGATTGACGTGCAAACGACGCGCGACGGTGCCGTTGTTGTGATCCATGACGCCGACCTGAAGCGTGTGGCCAACGACGCGCGTACAGTCGCGACGTTGAGGAGTGACGATTTGCGAATGCTAGATGTAGGCAGTTGGCACGACCAGGTCTTCTCCGAAGAGCGAGTGCCATTGCTTACCGAGATGATTGCGATGGCGCGGGGTCGCATCAAGTTGAACATCGAACTCAAATACAATCGAGTCGATCCGGTGCTAGCGCCAAAAGTCGTGGAAATACTGCATGCCGAGCGTTTTACCGATCAGTGTGTCATTACGTCATTGGATGTGGCATCCCTGAACCAGGTGAGGTCACTCGACCCGTTTCTGAGCACCGGTTTGATCGTGACGCAAGCTGTGGGTGATCCGGCACGCGTATCGACTGACTTTCTTGCGGTCAATCAAAAGGCTGCGACTGAGGCATTCGTATCGCGCGCCGCAGACCGCGGCAAGCCGGTACACGTATGGACTGTCAACAGTCGCGCAGACTTGGAGCGTGCGGTCGAGCGTGGCAGTTCTAATCTGATCACCGATCGACCGGCCGAGGCAGTCGCATTGCGCGTGGAACGTGAGCAGCTGCCTGTATCGGCGTTGCTGATTCTTCGTTTGCGCCGCGTGCTAATTGATTAGAGCGGCGTCGGCACCTCTGGAAATCCTGGATGAATAACATCGAAATCATGGGCTTCGGGCTACTGCATATTGCGATCGTGATCGTAATCTCGTTGCGCGTAATCATGCAGCGGCGCGCGCCGGGCGTTTCGCTTGCCTGGCTGTTATTGGTGATTCTCTTGCCATATGCTGGCGCGGTTCTTTACATCCTGATTGGCGAGAGAACCCTGGGAAGGCGCCGGGTGCTACGGGCCGCAGCACTGCTTTCTCCACTGCAGGATTGGCTTGGTCGTATTCCACCTGCCCCCGAGATGGCTGCAGACGCAGTACCGTTCGCGTGGCCAAAATTGCGGCAGTTTGTCGAGGGCAGCGTCGGATTCACCGCGGTAGCCAATAATCGTCTGGAATTGATAGAAGGCGCGCACGCGACCTTGAAGATGATTATTGATGATATTGACCGCGCACATTCGACCTGCGATCTGGAGTTCTATATCTGGAACCAGGGTGGCGTGGCGGACGAAGTAGCAGAAGCCCTGATCCGTGCCGAGGCGCGTGGCGTTCGTTGCCGCGTTCTTCTCGACTCGGTTGGCAGCGGACCATTTTTGCGTAGCAAACTTGCCCGGCGCATGCGCGCCAGAGGAGTCGAACTGGTCGAGGCACTCCCTGTGGGACTGATCCGCAGTCTGTTTGTTCGAGTCGATTTGCGCATGCACAGAAAGATTGTCGTGATCGATGGGTCGATCGCATTTACCGGCAGTCTCAATCTGGTTGATCCTCAATTTTTCAAACAAGGCAGCGGTGTAGGCGAGTGGGTCGACGCAATGGTCAGAGTGACAGGTCCAGCAGTGAAATTGCTGGAACTGGTGTTTGTCTGGGACTGGTTGATCGAAACCGGAGAAACACTCGAAGACCTGATACCAGACAATGCTGAAGACATGCCCGCGCCCGCCGGACAGGCGATAGCGCAAGTCCTGCCGTCGGGGCCCGGCTATCGGGCGGGCGCGATTCATCAACTGCTGCTCACCGCCGTTTACTCGGCCCGTCGCGAACTGATCATGACGACGCCATACTTCGTGCCCGACGAGGCGTTTATTGATGCATTGCAGGCAGCGGCCCATCGCGGCGTCGAAGTGACGCTGATCGTGCCCTATCGAATCGACTCTGTTCTGGTGCGCTATGCAAGTCGCGCATACAACGACGATTTGCTACGCGCGGGTGTGCGTATCATGCGGTTTCGCGGTGGATTACTGCATACCAAGAGCGTTGTTGTGGATGGCGAAACGACGTTGTTCGGCACTGTAAATCTGGATTTTCGCAGCCTGCGTCTTAATTTCGAGGTAACCATGATCGCCTACGATACTGCTTTTGGCGCCCAGGTTCGCGACCTGCAATTGCGCTACATCGAGCAATGTGAGCCTATGGACCTGGAGCGCTGGCGCAAGCGCGGCCGCATCGGCCGTTTTATGGAGAATTCCGCGCAGCTTGTGAGTCCCCTGCTGTGATTGCATGTTCATCACCGGCGCCAGTCGCCAGAATCGAGCGTGACTGCTTGGGGCATCGCCGCCGCGGCGCTCGGTGCGCGAGCGGATAATTTGCTACTGCGGGCTCGGCGAGAACGGGCTTTTTGCATCACTGGCTTGCTGTTATGTTAGAGGCTGCAGTTGCCAGAATTTTTTGCCGAGAATGAAGCTGAACAGATCCGTTTCGCAACTAACGTGAATACTGAAATTAGCGCGCTAACGATCGCGTGGTCCATGGGTGCAGCGGCGTGTCTGATGCTCGCGATCATGCATGCTGTGCTATGGCTAATGGAACGACGCAATACCGTCTACGCGGTTTCCACCTTAATGGCGTTGGGTGCGACGCTTAATGCTGTTTGCGAACTGCTCATGATGTTCTCGACGGACATTTCGACGTACGCGCTACTGCTCAAGCTGGACAACCTCGGTGTTTTCGTGATGCTGGTCTCGCTGGTTTGGTTCGTCCATCTGTATTTCCGGACCGGGTTGCTGTGGATGGTAGTGACGATCACTGCAATGTGGAGCGTTTCCATTGTCATCAATTTTGCGCAGCCGTTCAGCATTGTGTTTTCGGAAATCACTGAACTGGTACGTGTCGAGACATACTGGGGCGAGACATTTTCGATTGCAAAAGGTCCGAACAGTCCATGGGTGAATATTCCGAATCTTGCGAGTCTGTTGATACTGTTTTTCCTGATCTATTCATCAGTGCGAGCGTGGCGCAAAGGCAGCAAACGTCGGGCAATGGTTGTCGGCGGTGGATCCGTTGTGTTCATCCTGTTGGGAGGCATTCATGCGCCGCTGGTTGATGCCGGTCTGGTGCAAACGCCCTACATGGTGGGCTTCGCTTTTCTCGCCATCGTCGCCGGGATGAGTTACGAACTGCTGAGCGAAGCACTTCTCGCCGGTCGCTACGCGAAGGAGATCGATGCCGGTGAGCGACGCTGGAAATCGCTGTTGGACACGGTGCCGGTCTACGTTGCCGTGCTCGATCGTGATGGCCGGATCGACTATGCAAACCCATTGCTGTGTAAAGTCAGCGGCTACACGTCAGACGAATTGTCGAATGTGCACTTCACGGACTTGCTCGACGAAAGGGAGCGCGAGCGGGGTAAACAAATTTTCGCGGAGGCTTTGCGTCGCCGGGGCTCACCGCAAATGCGTATGTCGCTGCTCTCGAAAGATCGATCCCGCAGGCAGGTCGTCTGGACGACAGGATTGGTGACCGACAGCGACGGTCGTATGGTTGGCATGCTCAGCATCGGCACCGACGTCACCGACCGTGTGCGGGCGCAGGCCGAGTTGCAGCGCACCCAGCGTGAAATGGATCGCCTCACACGCGCGACGCTACTGGGTGAAGTGGCCGCGGGACTTGCCCACGAACTCAATCAGCCGTTGACCGCCATATTGAGTAACGCGCAGGCAGCACGGCGCATGCTCGCTTCGGACGCGCCGCCGCTCGCGGAGGTCGGTGAAATCGTTGAAGATATCATCGCCGATGACAAGCGCGCCGGCGATGTGATACATGGGCTGCGTGCATTACTGCGTAGCGGGGAGGGCGTGCGTCAGCCGGTCGACATCAACGAGGCAATCCGGACGGTTGCTGAATTGCTTGGTGGCGAACTGCATGCGCAGCACTTCACGCTGGACCTGGAACTCGATTCCCGCTTTGCCAATGCGAAGGCGGATGCCGTGCAAATTCAGCAAGTGATCATGAACCTGCTCCTCAACGCGATGAAGGCAATGAAAGACACGCCGGAAGAGCAGCGTAGAATTGTTGTGCGATCGCAGGTTGATGGCAAATCGGTGACGGTGTCGGTCGTTGATCGCGGAGCGGGGATCGATGCCGATCTGCTTCCAACGTTATTCGATGCGTTCGTGACGTCGCGATCCACCGGGCTGGGCATGGGTCTGGCGATTTGCAGGCGTATCATTGAGGTTCACGGTGGCCGCATATCAGCTGACAATTCTCCGGCCGGTGGCGCAAGCTTCAGTTTTTCGATTCCAACAAGCACGGCCACAGCGCCGGCCGGAGAGTCGTGAGCGAAACGGCGACCGTCGTTTTCGTCGTCGACGACGACGATTCCGTCAGAAGGGCATTGGAGCGATTGCTGCGAAGCGCCGGCCACAACGTGGAGAGCTTTGCCGGTGCGCAGGAGTACCTTGCACGCGAGCCATTCGCCGGTATTGGTTGTCTGCTGCTCGATCTGGCGATGCCGGAAATGAACGGGCTCGAGTTGCAGTCGTTGTTATCTGCCAATGAGACATCGGTTCCAGTCATCTTTCTCACCGGGCACGGTGATATTCCGGCAAGCGTCCAGGCGATGAAAAGTGGCGCGCTCGATTTTCTTACCAAGCCCGTTGATGAGTCCGCCTTGCTTGCTGCGGTCGATGTCGCGCTCCAACGGCAGCGAGAAATACTGGCGATGCACCACACCGCGGCCGAACTGCAGCATCGATTCGAGTCACTGTCCGCGCGAGAACGCCAGGTGATGCAACTGGTGGTGTCCGGACTATTGAACAAACAGATAGCGGCGCAACTCGGCATCAGCGAGAAGACGGTAAAAGTGCACCGCGGGCGCGTGATGGAAAAGACCGGCTCGCGATCGCTTGCCGGGCTGGTCCGCTTGTGTGCGGCAGCAGGATTTCTTGCTGAGGAAATCAGAACGCGCACTGACTAGCCGGTGCCCGCTCGCCCATGCCATATCGGACCAAAGTCCAATAGCCAGCCAAGTCCTCAGTAGATCAGAATCCAGGTGTATCAAACGTAGTTGCTGGCCCGGCAATCCGGGCCAGGTGCCGTTGCGGGTTTTTCCCGTGCGCGGAAGTTCCGGATGCCAAGCAACAGCTTTGAACATTGAACTAACGAGTCGATCAGGCTCTGATATTGGATGCCAAGCGTAGTAGGTAGGTTGTTTTTGATTCACGACAAGACGTCATGCGATTCCAGCGGAAACTGATCGCAAGGGAAGCCTCATCGCAAGGCGCGAACGAAGGACTGCACATGCCCGAGCAGCAAGGCGCTGCCACCGTGTACATCATCGATGACGATCAGTCGGTACGGCGAGCCATGTCCAGATTGATGCGTTCGGCGGACCTGCGCGTCGCGACGTTCTCCAGCGTCGAAGATTTCGTCGCCACCCATGTGGCAGAAGAAAACGCTTGCGTTGTTGCGGACGTGCGCATGCCAGGCACAAGCGGACTGGATCTGCCTGAAATGCTTGCCAGACGCGGCAGCCCGCTTCCGGTGATTTTCGTGACTGCGCAAGACACTGAATACACGCGCGATCGCGCGCGAACCGTGGGTGCTGCCGGTTATTTTCGCAAGCCGGTAGATGACCAGGCGCTGATTGATTCGATTCACTGGGCACTCGGTCAATCCCGGAGTGAAAGACATTGAAAACCGGTTGGGCAAACAATGTGGTGTGAAGTTTTGACAGGCGTCAACACGGTTCCTGTGTGCGGCACCACTCAATACATTCGTTTTGGTTCAGGAGCAAATGTGATGAGATACAAGTTGTTCGGACGTTCCTGGCGGTCTGCCATCACTGCTTTCCTGATCCTTGCGCTGACGGCAGCACACGGCGTCGCAAAGGCGCAGGAAGAGTCGGCGCAGGACTCCGGTGCCAGCCTGCGGGCGGCGACGCAGAATCCGATCAGCTCAATGTACAGTCTGCCGTTCAAGTTCACCTTTGACAACGGTGCCACCAACGGTGATGCCAACTTTCTGAATATCCAGCCGGTCCTGCCGGTGACGGTCGGTGAATGGAATCTGGTCAATCGCATCATTATCCCGCTCGCCAATGCGCCAGGCGGCATCCCCGGACTTCCGAACAATCCCGGTGTAGGCGATCCGAGCGAAAGCGGCCGGACCTCCGGTCTCGGTGACATCAACTATTCCTTGTTCTTCAATCCGCGTGAGCCCAAGGGCAAACTGATCTGGGGCGTGGGCGGTTCGATTACCGCGCCGACGGCGTCGGACGATCGTCTGGGTTCGGGCAAATGGAGCGCGGGCCCGACCGTTATCGGGTTGGTCCAGCCAGCTTGGGGCACTTATGGCGCGTTGGCGCGGCACTTGTGGTCATTCGCGGGTGAAGATAATCGCCGCGACGTTAACCAGTCGCTGATCGAGCCATTCGTGAACTACAACCTCGACAAAGGCTGGTATCTGATTAGCGACTCAGTCATTACGGTCGACTGGGAGATTAAGTCCGGCGACAAAGTGACGCTGCCGCTGGGTGGCGGTTTCGGCAAGATATTTCAGATTGGCAAGCAACCGATGAACGCGCGGGTTGAGGCTTACTACAACGCCATCAGGCCCGACGGCGCTCCGGACTGGACCATCGGCGGGACGATCCAGTGGTTGTTTCCCAAGTGAGCGAAGCGGAATTCAGAACGTTGAAGGAAAAGAACCCACGCATGCGGGATGTTCGCATCTTGCGACGGCCGATGATGTTTGTGCGTTTTCAGGAGCGTAGTGGAGAACAAATGTCTAGTGGGTAACAGGAATGATCGTTGAGTTTGATCGCAACTGGCTTGGAAGAAGCATTGAGTGGGAGGAGTAGAGGCATGAATCAGTATGTGAATATCGTTGTCGGCGTGGTTTGTACTGTTGCCATGTTGACGGTAACGCCGGCGCGGCTGGTGATCGCGGAAGAGCAAAACTTTGAGGGCAAAATCGGCAGAACGCTCGCTGACTCTAAAGAGCATTGGCCTGAGCCTGTAACGGCACCTAAAGGGGCTCCGAATGTCCTCGTATGGCTCATCGACGACATGGGATTCGGCCATTCAAGTGCCTTTGGCGGGCTGACGCCGACACCGAATATAGACCGCCTTGCCGCCAACGGATTGCGCTATAACAATTTTCACACGACTGCCTTATGTTCGCCGTCGCGGGCCGCAATCGCAGCAGGCCGCAATCACCACCGCATCGGCATGGGGTCACATTCACTGACGGCGATGGGATTTCCCGGCTACAACGCGCACCCGCCGGTGACCGCCAAAGGCTACGGCGACATTCTCAAGCGGGCTGGATGGTCCACCATGTTCATTGGCAAATGGGACCATACGCCGCAGTGGGAGTCGACCTTTGCGGGACCCTTCGACCGTTGGCCATCTGGCGACGGCTGGGAACATTTCTATGGCTTTATGTCCGGAGACATGAACAACTTCAACCCGATCATGTGGATGGACCAAACGCCGATGCAACCCAATTATGACCAGCCCGGGTACCACGTGAACGAGGACATGGCAGACACCGCGATCCGATGGATCTCGATGCTGCGCGCTTCCGCTCACAACAAGCCGTTCAGCATGTTCTGGGCTACCGGGGCGGTTCATGCGCCGCATCAGGCGCCACGCGAATGGATCGAACAATTCAAGGGCAAGTTCGATATGGGTTACGACGCAGCCCGCGAGATGATTCTAGCCCGTCAGATCAAGATGGGCATTGTCCCAAGAGGAACGAAACTGTCTCCGCGTGACCCGGAGATTCCCTCATGGGATACGCTTAACGCGAAAGAGAAGGCGCTATATGCGCGGCAAATGGAAGCGCTTGCCGGCCAGCTTGCCTACTCGGATTACGAGTTCGGCCGTATTCTCGATTACCTTGAGCGCATTGGGGAACTTGATAACACCCTGGTTGTATTCACCTCGGACAATGGGGCAAGCGGCGAAGGTGGCCTGCACGGCACGTTCAACGAGAATGGTTTCTTCAACGGTGTTCCGAATATTCCGTATGAGGTCAACAGCCCGTACATCAATGAGTGGGGCAATCGGGTCGGCGTCTGGCACGTCACCGCAGGCTGGACGCAGGCTGGTAATACCCCTTTCCCGTGGTACAAACAGTCGTCCTACCGCGGGGGAAACGCCGATCCGCTGGTGATCTCCTGGCCCAAAGGCATTGATAAGAAATACAACGGCCAGATTCGCTCCCAGTACGGCCACATTATCGACATTGCACCGACCATCCTCGAAGCCGCTGGCGTCGACGCGCCAAAGGTTATCGATGGTGCCGAGCAGATGAGTTTCGACGGCATCCCGCTCAACTATACGTTCGCCGATCCGGACGCTAGAGACCGTCGTACTGTTCAGTACTATGAATTATTCGGAAACCGGGCCATTTATGCTGACGGCTGGACCGCGGTGACGCAGCACAAACAAAGGCGACCATGGCAGCTCGATCGCGAAGGCAGCATCGATACCGATAAATGGGAATTGTTTAACCTCAAGACGGATTTTTCGCAGAGCACTGATCTTTCCGACAAGTACCCTGAGAAGCTGAAAAAACTCAAGGCCTTGTTTGAAGTGGAGGCGAGGAAGAACAATGTTTACCCGCTCGACGGAAACCTTGGGCCGCGGCTCATTGCCATGCAAGCCAGGGCCGCACCCAGGGACAAGGAGCTGGTTTACTATCCGCCCGCCGCAATTCGTGTGCACGAATCGGTCTCACCACCTTTGAAAAACAAGTCCCACCAGTTCATTGCTGAGGTGGACCTGCCGGTGACCGGCGGTGATGGCATGTTAGTGACAGCAGGAGGGCGCACTGCCGGTTACGGTCTGTTCATCAAGAACAGGCGGCTGGTCTACGTTTACAACTACCTCGGAATCGAGCGCACCATGCTCACTTCCACAAGGGAAGTTCCGGCCGGCAAGTCAAGGCTTTCCATGAAGTTCACCAAGACCGGAAACTTCGAGGGCGACGCCGAACTGTTCATCAACGGCAATAGCGTTGGAAAAACGCATCTTGCCAAGACTGTTCCCGTCACGTATTCGATCGAAGAAACCTTCGACGTGGGTGAGGATACTGGTTCGCCGATTATTGAGGATGTGTACGCCGTGCCCTTCCGTTGCGAGGCATTGCAAAAGCTCACAGTGAAGATTGGAGAGGACTGAGCGCAATTCAGATGTGTTGTGCCGACAACCGTTGATTCCGTTTGATAAGGACTTCGAAATGAAAGAACTGAAAACGCTGATAGTTGTAAGCTTTGCTGCTCTGGCCGTGGTGGCAGGCATTCAGGTGCAGGCTGTACCTGCAGATGATGACCCGGTTGGATTGACTCCGACGCCGGAAGATGTCGGCGGCGCTGCAAAGCCCAACTATTCCCCATATGCTGGTCGGGGTTTTCCGACCCAGGTTTACTGGGGTGACACGCACGTGCATACCGAGAACTCGCTGGATGCACGCGGCTTCGGTGCGACTATTGGGCCCGAAGGGGCATTTCGGTTCGCCCGCGGTGAAGAAGTCACAACCAGCCACGGCTTGCGCTTTAAACTTTCTCGACCACTTGACTGGTTGGTGGTGGCGGACCACTCGGACGGCATGGGGGCAATGAAGGAGATCATTGCAGGCAATGCCAATTTGCTGAAAGATCCAGTGGTCAAAGAGTGGCATACGGCTATGCGCACGGGAGGTGATGCAGCCTTCCAGGCCACCATGGAAGTCATTAATGCCTTCTCACAAGGCAAGGTGCCAAAGGTTGTCCTTGATCGTACTTTTCAGCAAACGGTATGGGACGACTATATCGAAATCGCCGAGCGTTTCAATGAACCCGGAAGGTTCACGGCGATGATTGGTTATGAGTGGACTTCTACCGAGAATGGCAACAACCTGCATCGCAATGTGCTCTACCGCGACGGCGTCGCGCGGGCGCGAAGAATTGTGCCTTACACCACCGCCGAAAGCTTCAATCCCGAAGACCTTTGGAAGTGGATGGCTCGTTACGAAGAGACAACTGGTGGACAGGTGCTCGCCATTGCGCACAACGGAAACATGTCGAACGGGGTAATGTTTCCGGTGGAGACCAATCCGGCAACTGGAAAACCACTTTCGGGAGAATATGCGAAGCAGCGCGCGCGCTGGGAACCGCTCTACGAGGCCACCCAGATCAAGGGCGACGGGGAGACCCATCCGCTGCTCTCCCCGAATGATGATTTTGCCGATTACGAGACTCTGGCACTCGGCAATCTGAACCTGACGGTGCCGAAGAAAAACAGCATGCTGAAGTACGAATATGCGCGCGAAGCCTTGAAGAACGGACTTAATCTGGAAGCCAGATTTGGTCACAATCCTTACAAGTTCGGCATGGTTGGCTCTACCGATACACATACAGCGTTGTCTGCTGTTGGGGAAGACAACTACATTGGAAAGCATGCTGGTACTGAGCCCTCGCCCGAACGTTGGAACCACCCGATGGCAAAGTTCGAGGGCAGACAGTACGACGGCTTTGCAATGGCTTCGTCGGGTTACGCAGGTGTCTGGGCGACCGACAACACACGCAAGGCTCTTTTCGATGCGATGAAGCGCAAGGAAGTCTACGCGACGACTGGCCCACGCATGCTTGTGCGATTCTGGGGTGGATGGGAGTTTGTTCAAGCAGACGCGAACAGTCGTCTACCCGCAGCGACGGGATACGCCAAGGGTGTCCCGATGGGAGGCGACCTCTCGAAGGCAGAAAAAGGGAAAGCACCAACATTCCTGGTAGCTGCGCTCAAAGATCCCTACAGCGGTAACCTGGACCGGATACAAATTATCAAAGGCTGGCGCGACAAGAAAGGCAAGACTCACGAAAAAGTCTACAACGTCGCGTGGAGCGATGCGGATAAACGCAAGATCAAGAACGGAAGACTGCCTCTTGTCGGCAACACCGTGGATGTCAAGAACGCCACCTGGACCAACACGATCGGTGACCCGGAGTTGATTACTGTGTGGAAAGATCCCGACTTCAATCCAAATCAAAAAGCGTTTTACTACGCGCGGGTTATCGAGATACCCACACCGCGCTGGACAGCTTATGACGCCAAGCGTTTTAACGTGAAGGTTTCGAAAGAGGTGCAGATGACAACACAGGAGCGCGCCTACACCTCACCGATTTGGTACACGCCGGAATAACAGGCATGGCTACACGCGAGTTCGGAGAATGTGTCAATTGATTCGTATCTTGAGACTGGCGCGGGCGCGCTGGCGTCGGTCTGCTTTCCTGTATGCACAAAAGACAATCCGGAGGCGGTTTGCTGGATGCGTAATTGACGAGGCCGCAGCGACTTTTGATTGGCCAAACAGAGGAAAATATTGTCATGAAGAATAGATTTACGATGGCGGTGGTAACCAGTGTCCTGATCGCGCTTGCCAGCGCGCAGGCTTATGCTGAGACGAAATTCAAGGACCTTGCCCTACCCGAGGCCTGGCAAGGTGACAAGGAAACGGTATTCGGCACGCTGCAATTCGACCATGGTATGCCGACCAAGCAGAGTGCGGAAACCGTCTACGCCAAACTCGATGCGAATCGCGCAACTGAGCTTTTCCTGTGGGCCCAGCCAGTCGTCAGCTTTGCCAAATGGCGCGCGGAGGCGCGCGAGAAGCATCCCGGTTTCAAGAACCGGTCGGTGCTTCACACCAAGACGTATGACGACAGGGTGGGGGTGCTGACAATCAACCAGTCGTCAGAGTACTTCTTTTCCTGGGTAAACACCGACGACGGCGCTACGATCATCGAGATCCCGCCGGGAATCGTGGTAGGCCTTGTCACGGACTTTTGGCAACGGGGACTGACCGACCTGGGTGTGTTCAGCCTTAACGCTGGCGGTGGCGGTACTTATGTGCTCTATGGCCCCCGCACGCCGCGGGATAAGATTCCCGACATCAAGGGCGCGACACAACTGGAATCCGAGACAAGCAATGCTTTCGTCCTGATGCGATTCATCAGCATAGAAGGCGAAACCCCGATAGAGGAGCTTCAATCGCAAGTGCGTGTCTACGCTGCAGGCGAGAAGCCGGGGATCGACCTGGTTGCGGGCGATGACAAGCCGTTACAGGGCTACCCGCCGCGAGAGATGGAGTACTGGGAACTGCTCCACGAGGTTTTGCAGGAGGAGGACACGGCAGAGCGCGACCGCTTCTTCATGTACTTCGCACATACTCTTGGCATAGAGCGAGGCAAGCCGTTCAACCCGTCCCCGGCGCAGAAGCAAGCGCTGATGGCCGGGTTAGTTTCGGGCGAGGCTGTCGGCAAGACGTTAGTCTTCAATGAACGACTGGAGGGCGTCCTTCGCAAAGACGGCTGGCGGCTTATTCTCAGCGGTCGTCTTCCGGATGCGTTTGAACATACGCAACGGGTGCGCGATTTTGACATGCTCGATCCGAGATCCCGCTTCACCTACGAGGCAATAACGTCTTCGCCGCGGATGGGGCATCCTGACGTCGGCAAAGGGCAGAGTTATGCTGGGCGATTCGAGGATAGCGATGGCGAGCGGCTAAGGGGCGGGGACTCTTACGTCATGAAGTTCAGCGCGCCACCGCCTGTCAAACTTTTCTGGTCCGTTGTTTTCTATGATGTCGAGTCACGGACGCTGATCGTCAATAAGACCCGCAACGCCACGATCGGTTCGCGTGCGACGCCGAACCTTCAGACGAACGAAGATGGCTCGGTCTGGGTGTTCGCCGGACCCACAGCACCCAAGGGCTGGGAGAGTAACTGGGTAGAAACCGTCCCGGGACGCGGCTGGTTTCCCTATGTTCGACTCTACGGACCGGGTGAAGCCTGGTTCGATGAGGATGCCTATGCGCTTCCGGAGATTGAGCAGGTCGATTTCGCTAACTTTTCGAAGTGATGATCTCTTTTGGGCCTGCGGGTGAAGCGAAATACTGATTTACCAACGAAGAAGGGGGTAAGACGATGAAACAGTTTCTCGTCCGTGCGGGCGCCGCACTGCTGGTAGCTATGTCGAGCTTTGCGTTCGGGGCGACTGAAAAGCCCAACATTCTTGTGATCTGGGGCGACGACATTGGCGGCTTCAACATCAGTGCCAATAACCAGGGCATGATGGGTTACAGGACGCCGAATATCGACAGCATCGCGAAACAGGGTGCGCTGTTCACCGACTGGTACGGTCAGCAAAGCTGCACCGCCGGCCGCGCCGCATTCATTACCGGCCAGTCGCCCATGCGCACCGGTCTGACCAAGGTCGGATTGCCCGGAGCACCGGAAGGCATGAAGAAGGAGGACCCGACCATCGCCGGGCTGCTCAAGGCCCGCGGTTACGTAACCGGCCAGTTTGGCAAGAACCATCTTGGTGATCGCGACGAGATGCTGCCAACCAATCACGGATTCGATGAATTCTTCGGTAACCTCTACCATTTGAACGCAGAGCAGGAGCCGGAGCACCCGGACTACCCGAAGGATCCGGAATTCAGGAAGAAGTTCGGCCCGCGTGGCGTCATCCACAGCTACGCCGGTGGCACGATAACGGACACCGGCCCGCTGACTATCAAACGCATGGAGACGGTGGACGAGGAAGTCACCACACGGGCGCTTGACTTCATGGACAAAGCCGTCAAGAAGGACAAAAAACCGTTCTTCGTCTGGTGGAACAGCACGCGCATGCACGTCTGGACGCACCTCAAGGCGGAGTCCAAGGGCAAGACCGGTCTCGGCGTTTACGCCGACGGCATGGTCGAACACGACGCGATGGTGGGGCAGTTGCTCGCCAAGCTCAAGGAACTTGGCGTGGAAGACAACACTATTGTCATGTATTCCACCGACAACGGCGCGGAATTCTTCTCCTGGCCTGACGGCGGCACGACAATGTTCCGCAACGAAAAAGCTACGCAATGGGAAGGCGGCTTCCGTGTGCCGACCATGATCCGCTGGCCTGGCGTCATCAAGCCAGGCACTATCAACAATGAAATTGGCGCGCACGAAGACATGCTGCCTACGCTGCTCGCAGCGGCCGGTGATCCCGACATATCAGCCGACCTGCTCAAGGGCAAGAAGGTCGGGGGAATGAAGTACAAGGTCCATATCGACGGCTATAACCTGATGCCCGCGCTCCAGGGCAAGGCCAAGTGGCCCCGCGAGGAGTTCGTTTACTGGACGGACGACGGCAGCGTCGCGGCGCTACGCTACAACAACTGGAAGGCCACATTTTTGCGCCAGGACGCCCATGGAATTGACGTCTGGAAATTGCCATACACGGCACTGCGTGCACCGATGCTGACCAACTTGCGCATGGATCCGTTTGAGCGCGCTGAGCATGAAGCCATGGACTATAATCACTGGTGGGTCGATCACATGTTTATGATTGCGCCGGCAGCCGCCTATATCGGCCGATGGTTGCAGAGCTTCCGCGAATTCCCGCCGCGACAGAAGCCGGGCAGCTTCAATCTCGACCGCGTGATGGAGGCGATTAGCAAAGGCGCGGGCGACAAATAGCCGTCATGTGAATTCGGGAACCGCATCCGCTCCGCAAAATCTGGGGTGGGTGCGGGCTCGATGGAACATCACGCCGCAACAAATGACGTAAACATTTAGGCCAACATCGCATACGGGCCTACACAAGACAAAAAAATGCGTTGTCGACGCGCTTGTCGGCCGCGGGAAGAAGCTGAATGAGAAACGCGTGGATTTTTCTTCTTTTGGCCGGCATCGCTGAATGGGGCTGGCCGGTCGGGCTCAAGCTCGGCTGGAGCGACGCCGGTGCGCAATGGGGCTGGATCGCACTCGCAATCCTGTGCATGGGTGTCAGCGGCTGGTTGCTGCTGCTGGCGCAGCGCAAGCTTCCGATGGGCACGGCGTATGCGGTATGGACAGGAATCGGTGCAGTGGGCACGTTTCTCATTGGCATCGCCGTGTTTGGAGATTCGGCTGCAATGGCGAGATTCCTGTGCGTCGGTCTGATTGTCGCCGGTATCCTCGGATTGAAGTTGGCGACAAAGTGATGTTGGTAACGAATTGAAGCGGCGATGACGGCACCCGATTCCCTGACCCTGACCTGGACTGCGCTGCTGATCGCAGGCGTGTTCGAGTGGGGCTGGCCTGTCGGTCTGAAGCTGGGATGGACGGCGACAGGCAAACGTCCTGGCTGGATCGCGTTCTCCATCGTGTGCATGATTGTGAGCGGCGCTTTGCTCCTCTACGCCCAGACCATGATTCCGATCGGCACAGCCTACGCCGTGTGGACGGGTATTGGTGCAGTGGGTACCTTCTTACTCGGGGTGCTCCTGTTCCGTGAGGCGGCTACGCTGGCGCGTTTCTTTTTCGTCGGAATGATCGTCGTGGGTATTGTTGGATTGAAGCTGGTGTCGTAGGCTTGAATGCATGTGCGCAGGCGTCGTCCGGATTTCACTGAAGTTGCTATGCACGATGTTGCTGATGTCAGCCATCGCAGCGCCACTGGCGTTCTCGTAAACCCCAATTGTTGCCGCTCCATCAGACTGCAATATTCCCGCCCACCTATGAACGCAAGCAAGTCTGGATTGGACAGATCAGCCGCGACATCGGCATCAGACTGTCCTTGAAAACGTTGATCACGCACCAGATTGATGGCGATGTCGACGAGACACGTGAGTTTCTGTTACAGGATTTGTTGCTGTCGGCTGGCATTACCGGCATTGGTTATGCCAGTGGCGTTGGCGCAGCGACACGGGAGGAACCACGCTATGACTACACGCTCGACCCGTACTATACGGACGGGCTACGTCTGGTTCTGTTTCTGGGCAAGGAGTACGTGCCCCCCGAGGATGTGGAGTTCGTCCCCTGGAACTGGCCTGGAAAGCCCGCCGGGTCCGCGCTTCAGTGAGCCAACGTGCACCACGTAACTTTGTGATCGCGCGTGCCGAACGGGACCACGCATCGCTGAGTATTTTCCGGTGCTGGTTGACCACGGCCTGCACTGATAACGCACGCTCACCAAAGAAGCGCCAAATGTCACTTTTCAGGTCAGCGACGTGCATAACAATGCTTTCGCTTGCGCTCGCGCTAATCGGGGCTGGCGCTGCGGCCGAGGAAACCACGACAAGCGTTGATGTCCCGGATCTCGATAGCGCCATCGAAGACGGACCAGTTTCGATGACATTGCGTCCGCCGACCCGGAGCGACAAGAAAACGGAATGGGTGTTTTTGCCGATACCCAAAGCAAATCCGGCAATCGGCGGTGGGTTGCAGCTCGTCGCTGCCCGGTTTTTTCAGACTGACGCGGAGTCTCAAACTTCGGTTGTGGGTGCCGGCGCCGGCTACTATTCAAGTGATACGTGGTTCGCCGCTGCAGGCGGTGCTGTGAATTTCTCGGAAGACCGCTGGCGCGTTTCCGGCGGGTTTGGCTACCTCGATGCAAAGTATGACTTCTACGGCGTCGGCAGCGATTCGGGAGATGATGGTAATCGTATTCCGATAAATCTGGAAACGAGCGCAGCGGTCGTTACTGTATTGCGGCGTGTCTGGAGTAACTGGTATGTCGGTGGCGGCTACCGCTATCTCGACTCGCAGGCAGGGCTGAACGTGTCGTTGCCGGGAAACAAGGACATCGAGGATATTCTGAAGAAAGGTGTACAGATTGTCAGCGCTGGTCCGACACTTGCGGCAAGCTACGATACGCGCGACCTGAACATGAATCCGCGTACTGGCAGTTTCATCACCATCGATGCAATTTTTCCATCCAAGAATTTCGGTTCCGATTCGAACTACGATCGGGTGAAAATCAAGGCCAACCGTTACTGGCCGGCGACCGAAAAGATCACACTGGCGGGCCGTGTCTCGGTGTGCGGTGCTTCGGCCAACACTCCGTTCTTCGACCTTTGCTATTTTGGCGCCGATAACGATCTGCGCGGCTACGTGGTCGGCCGGTATCAGGACTTGACCAAGTTTGCATTGCAGGGGGAAATGCGAACACAATTCTCGCCACGCTGGGGTGGGGTCGTCTTTGCGGGCGTCGGTCAGGTAGCGCCAACGTTTCGCGACATGAATGACGAGAATTTGCTGCCCGCCGCCGGGTTCGGCGTGCGCTGGATGGCTGCTCCCAAAAACAGGGTCAATATTCGCGCGGACGTCGCCTGGGGGGAGGATGGCGACGCGCTTTTCTATCTTAGCGTTGGCGAAGCTTTCTAGCAGCCTGTCGGCTTGGGATGACTCGGCTGCAAGGTCTATCGCCCAAATCCATTCGTCTAAACTGCAGCATTCTGGTTCTTCCCCGACGGGAGATTTGAGCGTGATCGCACTGAACTTTCAAAAGAATATTCTACTGAATCCGGGAGCCGTTTGTTGCACGGATGCACCGATATCTTAGAGACGCGAATGTGACGTCTAGCGTCTTCCCCGGGGGCAGGACTGTCCAGCCACGATGTCGGAGATTATGGGACCTGCAGATACGGCGGTTTCGAGGGACTTTTCGGCGACAGCCTGTTAGTATGATCGAAGGCGTTAAGGTGGTAGTGTCAACGGATATGTTTCTGTTCTGGCGACGGTAATTTGACCTAGGTCAAGATGGGCCGAAGCCGGCAAGAAGATGATTTGGGGGTTAGAAGTTCTTCTCCTTGTGCCACGACAATGGCGGAATTGGTTGGTAACACGCGAGGGGCGATATCCGGTAACAGAGTCGTATCCAGGAATAATTAGAGGGGGCAAACATGATTGTTTACATTCTTAGAGGTATGTTGCTTTTCGGGCTGGTATCGCTTGCGGGCGGTGTGTTCGCCGCACCCGTCCCGACCGGTGGGCAGTGGGATAAATTCAACATTTCGATCGGCGGTTTTACGTCCAGAACGTCCTCGTCGATACAGCTCAACAACACAAACACCGGTGTTGGCGCAAGCATCGATCTCGAAGATACGCTGGCTGTGGAATCGAAATTCGACACCGTCAGGATCGATTCGCTCTATCGTTGGGGGCAGACTGGCCGGCACCAGATCGAGTTCCACTATTTCAACAATGATCGCGACGGGACTCGCACGCTAACCCAGGATGTAACGATCGGCGATATAACATATAAAGCGGGCGAAACCCTGAAAACAAGTCTCGACCTTGAGTTTGCGAACATAGACTACGCTTACGCATTCGTTCAGGATGACCGCGTACGACTTGCGGTGTCTGGTGGCTTGCACCTCACCAGGGTGGGACTGAGTATCGATTCTGATATCGGGCCCGGGTTTCAGGAACAGGAGGACGTCACGGCACCGCTTCCTGTTATTGGCTTGCGCCTTGACGTAGCGCTGGCGAAAAACTGGAAATTGAAAACAAGGACCGATTTGTTCTATCTGGAATTCGAAGAATTTACCGGTGCACTGTCCGACACTTATCTTGGCGTGGAGTGGAATCCGTTCAAGCATGTTGGCTTCGGACTGGGATGGAACAATGTTAATTACCGCGTCGAAGCGTCCCAGACCGACTCTGCCGGATTGGACTGGAACGGCAAGATAAATTTAAATATTAACGGCTTGTTGCTGTACGCTAAGTACTTTTTCTAGATCCGGGAAGAATCCAGAATCGGCGCCGAATTCGGCGCCGTTTTTTTTGCCTCGCACAATTGACCTGATCCGGATACAGATATTATCTGAGCCGCGGCCAGGAACTGTTACGTGAGTGTAGGCATTTGGACTAGAATTCAGCCGGGTCCGAGCTGGAAATCGGACCAAAATACTAGCGGTGGAGGCAGTCATGGTTTCTCACATTCTTCGGGGCTTTTTATTTGTCGGACTGGCTGGGCTTGCAGGAAGTGCTTTGGCAGCACCGGTCCCGACCGGAGGTCAATGGGACAAATTCAGCATTTCGCTCGGTGGGTTCGCGTCCAGAACGAGCTCGACATTAACGCTCAACGACACAAACACCGGGCTCGGCGTAGCCATCGATCTCGAAAACACGCTCAATGTGAAGTCGAGATTCGACACCGTCAGACTCGATTCCCTTTATCGTTGGGGACAGACCAATCGCCACCAGATTGAGTTCCACTATTTTAAGAATAATCGCGAGGGGACTCGTACGCTCGACCAGGACCTGACGATCGGAAACGAATTCTATCCGGCGGGCACCACGCTGACGACCGGACTCGATCTTACTTTTGCGAACATAGACTATGCCTACGCAATTGTTCAGAGTGACAGTGTGCGCCTTGCGCTGTCTGGCGGATTGCACATTACCGGGGTAGGACTGAGAATTGACTCTCAGGGGTTCAATGTACAGGAGGATGAGAACTTCACCGCACCACTCCCCGTACTTGGCTTTCGCCTTGACGTCGCTCTGGCGAAGAACTGGAATCTGAATGCGAAATTCGACCTGTTCTATTTGGAATACGAGGAGTTTACGGGTGGACTTTCCGACATGTATTTCGGTGTCGAGTGGAATCCGTTCAAGCATGTTGGCTTCGGAGTGGGATATAACAACGTTGTCTACCGTGTCGAGGCGGAGGGGACCGGCCCTAGCGATTTGGGCTACACCGGCAAGGTAAATTTGAGCATTAACGGATTGTTGCTGTACGCCAAGTATTTCTTCTAGGCCTTGGTTCAATTCGGCGCCATCGCGGTGCCATTTCAATCAGTGCCATTGCGGCGCCGGTGTGATCAGAAGCTCGTCTCTACGGACGCGTAGATATAGTTGGAGCCACCGTCGACATTTCCGAACAGTTCGGAGCTGCCGAAAGCGCCGGAGCGGTGGCTCACGCCGACGCCAAGCCAGGTTTCATCCATGCGTTTGGCGCGAAACAGATCACCCATATTGATCTCGATGCTCGGGTCGAGGTAGCTGAGTAGCTTGGACGTATTCTGCCCCTTTGCGGTCTGGTCCCGCTCTTCCACATAAGGCACGCGCGAAGCGTATGACAGCCCGGCGCCGAAGCCGATGCGCGTTCGCAATCTGTCGGACCAGGGAAAGCCGTACCAGAAGGCTTTTATGTATGCATCAACTTGCCAACTGTCTTTCTGAAATTCTCCGTCATCGCGATACAGCACACCGGCATAACCGACAAAATCGAGCGACCAGCCGTTGACCTTCTCCATGAACGGTTTGCCAAGATGTATACCGGTGATACGGCTGTCCTCGACAGTGGAAACCGAACCGCAGCGGAACGTAATCAGCTGATTGAGAATGCAGTCGGTCGACGCGCCGTAAAACAGTTTGACACGTATTGGCTTTTTCTCCTCCCAGGTGCTCGGCTCGTCGTTGAAATCATAGATCGCGCCCAGATAACCGGACATCAGCCAGGTCTTGTCAACAATGGGACTGTCGCGGATCTCTGAGGACAGGTACTCGGCGCCGATGCCCGCCAACAGCTTCCAGTTACGGGTCACGCTGTACTGTCCGTACAGACCCAGCCCTAAATTGAAACCGTCACCTGCTGTGTATTCAGGACGCTGCGGTGTGGCTTCATCAGCGCGGACGCCGTAGTAGTAATCGTTGAGATCACCATCCCTGTAGGCGAGTGTGAAATAAGGGCTGACTGCCCATGGTCCGTTACGCCATCGATATCCATAGCCCAAGGTCAGTTCAGTGCCGTTGGACTCAATCGAAATATCGTTGGTGACTTGTATCGCTGCAATGCCCATAGGGCCATCGTAGCGATAGGCAATGCCGCCATCGAGGCCGGGGTTTCGTTGCTCCATTCCGGCCAGACTGGCTGGTGTTTCCTCGTAGGGAAATCCTTCCAGGCGGCTGGAGATGAACGCCTCTGCGTGCGCGTACCGGGAGGTCGAGAATTTAATGCCGGCTCGAGACGAATGGATATAGAAACGATCACCCTCGAACACGTAGAGCGGAAGCGAGTCGAGCACCTGATCGGCGCCAGCATACGGGGAAGTGCTGGCGCGAAATGCCAAGCCCAGACCAGCTTTTCCAGACAGTTCCAGTGTTTCGAACAGCGGGCGTATTTGTGCCCGCGCTTGTGGGGCAGCAATAAGAAATAACAGGGTGATCGCCAACGTGGCAAGCGCGCGCGCAGTGCGTGCCCGTTGTTCGTACGAGCGTTGTCGTGCTGTTAGCTGACCGTGCGCGGGCATCAATGTGTTTCGTTGTTTGTGTCGCAGTTGCACCTTGGACCGCCACGAGCATGTCGCCTGCGTGCCCGCGTATCAGCGGGCACGCAGGCGACACCTTGTCTGTTCCGGGTCAGGCGTTTGTCTCGACCGGTTCTTCTGACTCGGCCTGCGTCATCGCCCGAACGAGGACGTCCGGCGGTTGCGCGCCGGACACGGCCAGCTTCTGGTTAAAGATAAAAAATGGCACACCTTCCACCCCGAGGCTGCGTGCATGACGGTCCTGTTCTTCAATCTCGCTGCGCATTTCTTCGTTTGCGAGGCAGGATTCTCCGTCTTCGCGGTTCAGACCGCCGCGCTCCGCCAGTTCGAGCAAAGTGTCGCGATCAGTCAGATCCCGGCCTTCCAGGAAATAGCCATTAAACAATGATTCGACGACGCTGTCCTGTGCGTCGGAATCGGCGGCAAGCAAAACCAGTTGATGTGCTGCGATCGTGTTCGGCTGTCGCGCGATTTCGTCGAAGCGGAAATTGATTCCGGCCTGCGCGCCGGCGCTCGCCACCCGAGCGTAGATTTCCCGGGCGCGTTCGGGCCCACCGAATTTCGATGACGTATATTCGTCGCGCGGTATGCCCTCGACCGGCAGGTGTGGATTGAGCTGGAACGGGTGCCAGGTAATCCTGGGTGCCTCCTGGTCGCTTTCTTGCAATTTGCCTGAATGTTCTGCTTCATACAGGGAAAGCGCTTTTTCGAGATTGCGTTTCCCGATGTAGCACCACGGACAAACCACGTCTGAAATGATATCGATCTGCATTGGATGTCTCTGCGTTTCTGGATTCGCGCAGTTTAACAGCGGGGGAGCAGGCCGTCATTGCCCCGCATTCCGGCGCGCATTTTAATGGCCACTAACGACATGTAGCGGGGAACGGAGTCACGACTTCCAAGCGTAAATGTTTTTCATGTCCGAAACAGACTTGCGAACGATTTGCTTCAAAACCGACACATCGATGTCTGAAAGTTTGCTGAAATAGATGCATGACACGCTCGATTTATGCTTCCCGAGCTTATTCATCAATTCCTGATAGTTCGAGAATCCCGGCATGATGTAAACCGTCATGTTTCTTTTGCGTGGCGAAAAACCCGTAAGCGGCCAATCGCCTTCCTGTGTGCTGCGCTCTGATTTGTAGTGATATTCGCCAAAGCCGACAATGCTGTCACCCCACATTTTCGGACGCATCCCGGTCACTTCCTTGAATATCGCGAGCAGGGAATGGCCATCCTTGCGTCGTTGCTCGCTTTCAACGTTGTTTAGAAACGTGATCACACTGGCGGTACTTTTCTTTGTCTTTAACTCAGCCATGCGTTGATTCTAGACGAAAATAAAGCGTATTTTGGTCAAGGTACAAGCGACTACCGTAGTCAGTGCCATGCGGTTTTCAAGTTCCCGGCGCAGTTTCGAGGATACCTTGAACTTCAATAGTCGTCGCCGAGTGCAAGGTTTGTTACAGCTCAGTATGACGATGGAGTAAACGTCATTCGAGATGCGGCCTCAACAGCATTGACGCCGCTTTCTGCCATGCGACCAGACTTCCCCATTTTGCGTGTGATGCGCGGGAATACATCCTTACTACCAGGCAGTCCCGATCGTTAGGTACCAGTAGGTGTCTTCCGGTCCTTTTGCCACATCAATCCCGGCATGCAAGCCCAGTTTTCGGGCCGCGAAGTAACGGATTCCGGCTCCCTGGGTCACCCGGGAGGGCTGGTCGTTCATGTCCTGGAGTGATCGCGCGGCTTTGCCGGCGCCGAGAAAGCCCACGGCGCTGATCCGCGGATGAAACGCCCAACGCAATTCGATCTCGCCAACAAGTGTGTTTTCGCCCTGGTAACGCAGTGCGGGAATACCCCGTAACGTGATATCGGGTAGGGCGAAGAAAGGCACCTCACCGTTGACCTGGTCGAAGTCGCCGCGTAGTCCCAGAACCATGTCACCGAAGGACCAGTAGGTGCGTCCTTGTGCACCAATGCGGGTGAAATCCCAGTCGCTGCCGATGGCTTCGTCATTGCGAGCGACGCTGAGTTCTCCGTCGAACCCAGTGTTGGGTGTAAAAGTATTGTCCCGGCTGTCATATTGTACGAACGCTTGCAGTGCAGACAACGTGGTATCCATTTCAAGGCGGCTGAATTGCGGTCCCTGCAGTCCCGGTGGCAGTATGTTGCTCAAGTCGGTACTGGTCTGAAGACTGGTGAAACTGTATCCGCCACCGAAGAACATATTGCTGTCGCGCCAGCGAAATGCGATTGGTGCGTCGATAAAAAAACCATCCGCGTTGAACTTGATGCCTCTGTCGATTTCAGGACCTTCGGCTACACCATAAAACTTGAGATTGATCGAAGCGTAACCAACGACGCCTTCGAAGCGAATGCGATCATCTTTCCAATGGGCAATATGGCCACCGCCTACGAACCAGGAATCGTTTCCCGTAACTCCTGCGGCTACGACGGAAACGTCGGGCAATACAAATTCGTCTTCGTCTGAGGCGTTTTGATTTGCTTTCAGACCCAGGCCTTCAGCGTCCGCATCATAGTCGTCGGGAGGGTGAAAAAAGGCGGCCGCCAGACCGAGGCCGCCCTCGACAGCGGGTTCCGTGATGATGATGGGTATTGGCAAAAAGCCGCTGGAGTTGTTGAGCACATAGTCGCTACCGTCTAGCCAACCATCTTGTTTGTCGCGAAGCTGGTCCATCAAGCTTTCCGCCAGAGCGTTGCAACTGAACAGAACAGGGATGCACGCCAGAAATGGCACGCAGACACGAAAACTGATGCGTCGCGCTGCTTTATCGTAAGGCAAAGTATTCATTTGGTCGGTCTGGGTCTGCGGCCGAATGTTTTCGTCACACGAGATTGCCTGCACGAGACTGTAAGCGCTGATCTTCCGTTTGGTTGAGTGGGTGTAGTGCGGAGCGTCTGGTCAACTGGCAGAATTCGTTGCAATCGCTATGCAGCCAACCACGTTGAAGCCGTGTCGCATTGCTACAGGGAGCCGAGAAACTCAAGCAAAGCCTGCCTTTCCTGAGCTGTCATTGTAATGAATGCGTGTCGTGACACGCCGGCTTCGCCGCCGTGCCACAGAATTGCTTCAGTAACGGAACGTGCGCGCCCGTCGTGCAGCAGGTTGTCGTTTCCGTTGACGGCTTTTCGCAATCCCAACCCCCATAAGGGTGCCGTGCGCCAGTCCCGCCCGCCGGCAGAAAAGGTGCGATACCCGTCGGCAAGGCCTTCTCCCATGTCGTGCAACAGCAAGTCGGTGTAGGGCTCGATCACATAGTCTCGCTCACCCATCTGGTCTTTCGTGAGCGTGATGTTTATCGATGGAAGGTGGCAGACCGAGCAGCGAGCCTGGTCGAACAACTCCGCGCCTCGCCGAACGCCCGGATCATCGATATCGCGCCTCGATGGTGGTGCGAGCATCCTCAGGTAATCCAGGACGGTTGCGCGCTGCATGTCTGTGACTTCAGCTCCCAATACCGTTTCGATCGGATAGCATTCTTCCTGAATCGGCCAACACTCGTCGCCCGGGAACAGGTCAGAGTTCACGCCCATCTCGCCATGGAATGCCGCGGCAATTTGCTGTGCTAAATGTGGTTCCGTCGCCTTGTGCCCGAAACGCCCGGCAATTGTGGCGCCGGTCAGTTTGTCCCGCACGAGGTTTGGCCTGCCGTTGAAACCCATGCCGCGCTGACGTTCGGCAATGGCGAGCAGCGTTGATTCCGTCACCGCGTCCAGTAATCCCAGTCCGAATACCGGCTGCGCGATTCTTGGAGAGAGAATTGTTTCATCGCCCAGTGGGCCGAACCACAGTGCCGTGATGCGTACGCCTGGAACCCGCAGATCCACTGTGGCGCCGTCTGCCAGCTTCACCCTACGGGTTTGGTAGTCGATCCGGAACTGGCCTTCCTCGATGAGCTTTCCGAGCGTGCCGTGACTGTTCAGTTGTCTTCCGTACGCAGGATGCGGCAGTGCCCGTCCGCTTGCATCCGTATGCCGTTGCGCTAACTGCAGAACCAGGGAATGCGGTGCTTCGTCCGGACCATCGGGTGCGCGGCCACGACCGTTGCCGGGATGGCACTCGATACACGAGCTGGCATTGGATTGCGGTCCGCGTCCCCAGTCGCCGCTACTCAGGAACGGCGCGACCCAGCGTGCCGAGAACTCGACTTTGCCCTCCGCAAACTCCCGGAGTTCAGCGTCGCTAAGTCCCGCCAGTGGCAGCGAGTACGCTGCGCCCGGATCAATCTCATCCACGCTCCTGGATGCGTGAATCGGTTCTGGCGAGTCATCAGTGGCTTCCGCGGCGCTGGCTAGTGCCGAAAAGATCAGAGCGCTTGCCAGCGCTGCAAATATCCGTACGCGGGCACGGGTCGTCCACGCAGTGACGCAGAACACAAGAGTACGTGCGAATTTGCGCCCGGGCTGGGCTGCGGGCCGCAGCTTACTCGATCTGATACGCTCGACAGAATTTCCGGGAGTAATCAATTCCAGGGTGGGCTCAATTTGGCATGACGGGTTTTTCGGGGTCGGTTCACTATTCTATGATATGTCTGACATCGTTAGAATGCGTCTGACTCCGTCGCATTGCAAAAAATGCCAGAAACGCCAGAGACCGACCGGTCCTCCAAATTGATGCCAGCACAACGCGCCCGCGTGCTGTATGTGAAAGCGCCCGTCAGCCCGGAGCATATGCTGATCAGCCGCGTGCTGTTGGTGGCGATCCTGCTAGGCAGCGCAATTGCCGTTCTCTGGTTCAGTCGGTCCGGCCTGGTCGACCATCAGGACGGTTACGTGTCGTTTTCCGACGTTGTGTATTTCGCGATGATTACCATCACTACCGTTGGTTACGGCGATATTGTTCCAGTCAATACGACGACCCGCGTAATCGACGCATTGTTTATCACCCCGGTTCGCATTTTTATCTGGTTCATCTTTCTGGGAACCGCGTATCAGTTGGTCATTCAGAAAGTATTGGAGGATTACCGTATGGCACAGCTGAGAGATCGTCTGCGCGATCACGTCATTGTCTGTGGGTTTGGTGAAACGGGCCGCGTGGCCGCTCGCGAAGTCGTCAGTAAGGGAACGCCTGCCGAGGACATCGTCGTCATCGACAACTCCGATACCTGCGTACACGATGCAGCGCAACTTGGATACATTGGCTTGCACGGCGATCCCATGAACGAGTCTATTTTGCTTGATGCCGGTGTGCTCAATGCACGCGCCGTCATTGTCTGTATGGGACGCGATGACAGTAGCGTTCTGGCGGTCTTGACGATTCGAAATCTGAATCAACGAGTGCGCATCGTCAGCGTTGTTGCGGAGGACGAGAACAACAAACTGCTGCGACGGGCAGGCGCGAACGTCACGGTTATGCCTTCTCAAGCCGGCGGATATTTGCTTGCCGAAGCGGTCGGTAACCATTATGTGACCGACTACGTATTCGATCTGCTCACCTCCGCCGGTAGAGTGTCACTGGTGGAACGGGTGGCGGCGCCCGACGAAGTGGGTCAATCGATGCGTGAACTGGCGTGCGGGCTGGTGGTCCGTATTTACCGGGGCGGCGAGCCAGTTGGTTTCTGGGAAACGGACAAGAATCGCATCGAAGCGAACGACCTGCTGCTGATCATCGAGCCGACTTTGTGAAGCTTGCCTGATCTTTTTTCACATTTCGATTGGCCAGTTTATCCCGGCGGTTACGCCACCATCGACACGTATTGTCTGGCCACTGATAAAAGCGGCGGCGTCTGATGCAAGGAATATTGCTGCTCCGACCAGATCCTTGACATCGCCAAGCTTACCCAGCGGCGTGTTGTAGGTAGCCCAGTCGCGCATTTTGTCCTGCGCCCAGAGCTTCTTCGATAGCGCGGTGGGAAAGAATCCCGGTGCAATTGAATTTACGCGGACGCCGTGCCGCCCCCATTCGTTTGCCAGTGCGCGCGTCATCATCAATACGCCAGCCTTGCTCATGGCGTAAGGCGTAACGCCAGACAGGGGCGCATAAGTATTCAGCGAATCGACGTTGATGATGTTGCCTGACTTACGCTCGATCATGTGCTTGCCGACCGCCTGTGCCAGCACGAAGCTGCCGCGCTGATTGATGTCCACGATTCGGTCGTATTCTTCGACGCTGTATTCCTCGGCCTTCATGCGCGTATTGACGCCGGCCACACTGACAAGCGTATCGATGCGCGTGAATTCAGCAAGCGTCGTCTCCACCAGACCGGTTATGTCATGCGGATTTGCGACGTCGCAGACAACAGGTTTGACCGGCTTGGGCCCGCTTGAAATCTCTTCTGCCGTCTTCGCAAGCGTACCGGTTTCTCGTCCCGCGATGACGACCTGGGCGCCGCGCGCAGCAAAACCTTCGGCGAGTGCTCTTCCGATGCCACGGCTGGCACCGCAAACAAGTACAACTTGCTTGTCTACCGAAAACAGTTTGTCTTCCATTTGAATGATCCTCGCGAACTTGGGGTTAAGAGATGCAGGCCGTTGAACGATAGCGTCGCAACAGCTCAGTGATAAGCGATTTGGTCAGGTTCCGGTAGTGGAGCGTCCACGCGCAGCAGTGTGGCGCGCTGATACATGCGCTCCCAGAGCGTTTCCGACTCTGTGTCGTAAATGATCTCGGGATCAACTTTCAGGATATGCCAGTCGCCGCGCGAAACTTCCTGTTCAAGCTGGCCTTTGGCCCATCCGGAGTAACCGGCGAAAAATCGTTGCTCGTGAGCGGAATCAGTTTGTGCAAGCAATTGCTTCAGCAAATCGCCATCGCCACTGAAGTAGATGTCTTTCGTTGCGCTCCAGGCACGCACCGGAGGCGGCGACATGCGAAACAGAAACAGCAGGCCGTCGGGTTGCACGGGTCCGCCGATGTACAGCGCGTCGGTTCGGCCGTGGCGTTTCTCCGGTTCTGCCCAGATGTCACGCAGTGTCAGCGACGTTGACCGGTTCAGGATGACGCCACTGGGCCCGCCGTCGGGTGGAAACATCACCAGAACAACGCTGTGACCAAAGTGGGGGTCGTGCAGGTGCGGCGCAGCGACAAGCAGAATCGATTCGGGCGTTTCGGGCTCGCTCTCCTGAGCCTTCGCCTGAAATGGTAACCCGGCAAGAACTCCGGAAAAGGCAAGGATGAGGCCGACCTGTTTCCAGTACACCATGCGTACTTCTAGTCGATGACAGCCTGGTAGACGAGACTACGTAGCAAATTGCGGTAATACTGACGCCGAACCGGTTCCTGCGACATATAGGAAACGACCAGCCTTTCTTCCGGATCGATCCAGAAGTAGGTACCGGCATATCCGCCCCAGTAAAAACCGCCAACAGAATCTGGCCAGGTCGACTGGCCGTATTCCAGACGGGTGGCGAAGCCGAGTCCGAAACCGTATCCCGGTCCCGGGATGTAATACGTGCCTTTCGATATTGACTCGTTGAGATGATTCGATGCCATAAACCGTACGGTACGTGGTCCAAGCACGCGCACGCCATCCAGTTCACCACCGTTCAACATCATCTGGCTGAAACGCAGGTAGTCTCCGACGGTAGACGTTAGGCCGTGGCCCCCTGCAAAGAAAGTGACCGGATTGCGGACATCGATGAGAGCAGGCGTTTTGCCGGTGTATTTGTCCGGCATCGGTTCTGCAATTCGGTCGTGCTTGGCGGGCGCGACGCGGAACGCCGTGTCATTCATCCCTAGCGGTGCAAGGATATTCTGCTCCAGATACTGATCGAGCGGCATCGACGCGACGACTTCAACGACGCGGCCGAGAATGTCTGTCGAGCGCCCGTATTCCCAGGTGGTACCCGGTTGGTGTTGCAAGGGCAATTTTGCGAGCGCTTCGGCGAACTCAGGGAGGTGCCATTTCTGGGAACGAATTTTTGCTTTGCCATACAGTTTTTTGACTGCAGTGCGGGGTCCGACTCCCCCGTAGGCCAGACCGGAGGTATGGCGCAGTAAATCCTGTACCGTCATTGGGCGATCGGGGTCAACGAGTTCGAGAATCGGCGCTCCAGACGCATCTTGAGATTCGACACCGACTTTGGTGTCAGCAAACGCTGGAATGAATTTCGCGACCGGATCGGCAAGCGAAAGCTTGCCTTGTTCGACCAGCATCATGGCGGCGACGCTGACTATGGGTTTGGTCATGGAGTAGATGCGAAAGATCGAATCCTCTCGCATGGCTGTTCCTGCCGCCTTGTCCTGCAAGCCCAGATTACGCGAATAAACGAGCTTGCCATCACGCGCAATCATGACGACTGCCCCGGGCAATTCGCCAGACTCAATTGCAGAGGTCAACATGGATGTAATCCGCGCGAGCCGCTCGGAAGACATGCCAACTTCCTCCGGAGAAGCGGTCGGAAGTGGTGTGGCCGTTGCGCACGACACGTACACCAGGCAGATTGCAATCAGCAGTCGATATAGATTATTCACTGGCTTTTTTCCACGGTTAGGATTACGGAGCGTTACTTTCTAAAGGCCGTCTTTTCAGCGCTGGTTCGAAGCTACCGCACGTTCAAAACTACCGCACGTCGAATGGCCCGGGACGCCGGCACGCAATTAGTGCAGTTGCCTGCGCCGCAAAGGCGGCACGTCGGATACGTCGGTGGACGTACCATCGCTGGTGGAGCGGCCGCTTTCCCAGCGGCGATCGAACAGCTCGTTCACCAGTTTGTGCACCTGCGAAATTTCCGCGTCGTCGAATTCGCGGGTCAATACGTGCTGCAGATCTTCCATCATGCGTTGCCGCCGTGCGAGATCTATTGATGCAGACGTCGGACCTACAAACATGACGTCAAACTCGTCGCGGCCGTCCTCGTGGTAATAGGTTATATCCACAGGCGCGGCTTCTTCGCAATATGCGCTCAACGCTTCCAGAGCCTCAGAGAAAAGCTGGCGGAAGCTACGCCCGACATCGCCGGTCCAGCATATTTCAACTACGCGCCGATTGCGGTCGAACACAATGCCTGGTTCGTCGGGATGAATGCTTCTGACGTCTGCGAGACTGTCCTCGTCGATGTAGTCCAGCAGTGGGCGCATGGCGGACTCCATTTGTTCAGCGCTGGTGCCTGCTTTCAGCAGAATCGTTCCGTGTACATGTACTTCAACTCGCATGGCACTTCTCCCTGAAGGGCCCGAGCCCATCTGGACCGGGAACTGAAGGGTTGAATTGTAACGCGTAGCTAGCGCGAAACCGAGAATTTGATGCCTGCTTTCTGGAGGCTCGCGCACGGCCCTGGCGCCTGAGAAACCCTTTGTTATCATCGGCGCCCGTTGATTGCCTTAAGGTTTGCCTGTGTTCACTGTTATGCGCTCGCGATTTCTGGCATTGCGCCCAAGAGTCCGCGCTGTGGCGTACATGATGGTAATGGTGCTCTTATTCGCGATGCTCGAGACCATCGCAAAATATCTGAGCCAGTTTTATCCCGTGCCAATGATTGCCTGGGGACGGTACACCGTCCATCTGCTACTCATGCTGGTTTTATTTGCGCCACATATGGGTAAGAGTCTGTTGCGTACCACTCAGCCAGGCGCGCAGATACTGCGGGCATCTTTGCTGATGGGGTCCACACTGTTTGCGTTCAGCGCATTGAGTTATCTGCCAATGGCTGAGGTCAAGGCAATCAATTTTGTCTCACCCCTGCTGGTGACGATCTTTGCGGCCTGGTTGCTGTCAGAGACGGTTAGTCGTGGGCGGTGGGTGGCGGTGGCAGTCGGGTTTCTGGGGGTATTGTTTATCGTCAGGCCCGGGAGTGGCGTACTGCAATGGCAGGCCGCGCTGCCACTTGCGTCGGCCTTGTTTTACAGCCTGTATCAAATCATGACTCGCAAATTCAGCGATCGTGAGCAACCTTTGACTTCGCTTTTCTACTCCGCTCTGGTTGGTTGCGTAGTCATGACATTGGCGTTGCCGTTGTTCTGGAAGCTACCGGCGTTGCGCCACGTGCCGCTGTTTATTTTGCTCGGAACCGGTGCGGGATTGGGTCATTTCATGCTCATTAAGGCCATGGAGCTGGAGAACGCATCCTTCCTGTCTCCGCTTATCTATACGCAACTGATCTGGGTGATGCTTGCTGGCTTTATCGTGTTCGGCGATTTACCCGACAGTCGTGCTCTTATCGGTATGGCCATCATCGTTGCCAGCGGGTTGTATGTGGCATTGGGGCATAGATTCAGAGCAAAAGAGTTCCCTGAGACGCCAATAGATTGATTCCATTCGAGTTGCGGGCTGGAGTTTGTCGGGGGTAGCCCGACAGCTACCTACCTTTCTTGCGCGGCCAAGAAAGGTAGGCCAAAGAAGGCCGCCCCACTGAACCGTCCCTCCGGGATGCCCTGCGTTACTCGCAGCGACAGGCGGCTGCGGAACTCGCCCGCGCAAACAAGCCTGCGCGGACTCAGACAGTCCTCGCCGACTTCCCCCGTCGCTTCTGCGTTACTCGGCGGTACAGAAAGGGGGTGGGTGATTTCGGTGTTTTGCAACGATGTAGCGCTGTAGGTAGGGCTGAACGTAGTTTGTGAAGCCCAACAATTCACCCAACCGGGAAAACGACGTGAAACCGGCACTCCGATATGTGAAGATTACATTCATCACAACCCAGTGAATCATGGTTGGGTCATGCAGCCTGTCGATTGCGCCGGGGCGTCACTCCGGGTGCTTCTCACCAGAGTTCCCGGTGTTGTCCGCTGTGTTGCCTGAAGGAGAGGCGTCGGCGAGAGTAAACCCGCTAATGATTTGTTCGCCTGTCAGCCATTGCACTGCAGTTCCGACATCCAACTCCGGTTCCGCCGCCAGAGCATCGTCAGTGGCGTCAGACAATTGTCGTTTTTCCGCGAGCGCTTCTGTCAGCGAATGCATTCCTGGGCTGACGCTCGCGATGCGTACTTCGAAATCGAACCTGTAAATCACCAGCCATCGCGGTTCGCTATCGAGATGAACCAGTTCCGGATCGGCATGCTGCGGCTGGTTTACCTGCCAGATGCGATCGACGGGGTAGGGTGTATGCAATGATCGGTAACCCGCCTGAAGGTCGAGAATGAGGCGCCCGTAGTCGGCAGGATTCACCGTCGCGAGTGTCTCCAGGTCGAGCGGTTGCGGATCGGTTGCGTGAAAAGTCTCGTGCCAAAGCCACTCAAGGCGAGCCACGTCAGGCAGATACACAAGATCGCGGGCTGGTCGGTAGGCTTCAAGAAAAGACGGGAAAGCGTCCCCATACTGATTCAGATCTCCGCTGGTTGATTCATTCTTGTGGGCGAACTGCGTCGCTGCCTGCGAGAAAAACTGTTCGCCGACGAGACGACTGGTTACAGGAAAGATCGAGGACAGCGCTTGCCGGTAGTTCTCGAGTACCGATGCGCGATAGACATTGAATCGCCGCTCGTGCGTCTCGAGCAGATTGGACGCGGCGCCGCCGTCACCAAAAATGGAAGACGCGAACGCTTGCTGAATCTCACGCAGCGACGGCTTGTTCATCGCTGAGTATGTTGGCGGCCAAGGCCGCCTCGTTCAGAAGTACCGGCAGTTCGGGAATGGCGACATCCCATTCGATCAGAGTCGGCCGTGGTCCCAGGCGTTTTACCGTGTGCCGGAACAGGTCCCACACCGGTGACTGTACGTGACGGCCATGTGTATCGATCAGGCAGGTGTCGTCTTCTTCGTGTGGGTCGTAGCCGGCCAGATGTATCTCCTTGCAGGCCTCGGTCGGCAGGGAATCGATAAATGCGACTGGATCGAATTCGTGATTGACGGAATTGACATACACGTTGTTGACGTCCAGCAACAAATCGCAGCCGGTGCGTTGGCAGATTTGCGCGATAAATTCCGGCTCGGCTATCGTCGAATGTTTGAATCGTACGTAGCTCGATACGTTTTCAAGCAGAATAGTACGGCCGAGGCGATCCTGGACTTCATCGATTCGGACGCAGATGTTGTCCAGCGCCTCCTCTGTGTAAGGCAGCGGCAGCAGTTCGTTCAGGTGCCGTCCCGTGATTGAACCCCAGCAGAGGTGCTCTGATACAAATATTGGCTGCGTTCTTGCAATGAGACTGCGCAGTTTGTTCATATGCGCATCGTCAAGCGGATCGGCGGAGCCGAGCGACAGGCCCACGCCGTGCAGACTTATCGGGTAAAGGCGCTGCGCCCGCTCGAGGAAGTCGAGCGTCTGGCCGCCACTGGCAAAGAAATTTTCACTGTGGACTTCGAGAAAATCCAGCGCAGGTCGACTTCGCAATAGCTCGCGGTAATGCGGCGCTCGCCAACCGATACCGGTTGCTGGCTGGGATATCGGTTTCACAGCGAGCGCTTTCCTGAAATGCCTACTTCTTCACAAATATCATGCCGCCAACGATCTTGTCGCATGACCCTTTGGCAACATAAACCCATTCGTCTGATGCGCCGGTGACGGTGCCCTGGCCAGCGCATGAGTGCTTGGCTGTTCCGCAGTCGTTCATGCCTGCTTTGACGATACCGGCACATTTCTCCATGCCTTTTTTGGCGGCAAGCGCGTTGCTGCTCATGCCGACGGCCAGCAGACCTACGATAGCTGAATGGACGATAAGATCGGTGGTTTTCATGAAAACTCTCCTTTTGTAGCGTTTTTTGATAGTGGCTCAGGCGAGGCCTTGCTGATATGTCCGCCTGCATAAGGGGACACGGTAATCTACGTAATCCTTACACGACCGGTTGCACGAATTTCAAAACAAGCTGACAGTGCCTGCTCACTGCAAGCAAATAGTGCCTGCGCGCTGGAAATTTAATAGTGCTCACGCGCTGCGAATTAATTGGTGCTCACGCGCTGTGAGTTAATTTGTGCTCGCGTACCCCAATCAGTTAGCGCCGAAGTACTGCAACAAAACAGCGTCAGCCAGGACACTACAATTCTAGCCGCGGAATTCCGAACTCGCCAGAACCAGCGACCGAATCTCGGAAGCCTGTTGCGGGGTGGCTGCGACGATTGCCAGGCTGCCGCGCGGAACTGACACGACTACAACGGCATGACCTTCATGGACCTCGGGCGTATCGATACTGGCGCTGCGCCCAGGCCTTAGAAGCAGAGCAGCGTCACCCGATCGGGTCGAAATTTGTACATGCGTCGAATCGACGCCGCCGATATTGCATTGATTCAGATATTGGACTTTGCCGATATCGCGTTGCAGTTGTCCACCGAAGTTGGCGAACGCCAGTTTTAATGCAGTTGGATCCGCTTCCGTGTTTGTGCCAATTATGTTCGGCTCGGACAGCACGTGATCGACGAACTGCAGAGCAAATCCGTCGCGTGATGGCAAGGTATTAAAAGCCACAAGGGCGGCTACGGTAATAACAATTGCCGCAGCGACTGGTAGCCACGTAGTCCTGAACCACCGAGGCCTGCCACGGCGAAGAAGAATTTTTTCTGCAAGGCCCTCTGATACAGGAACCTGCAATGTCGTATGCAAGTCCTGTTCAAACGCTTCGAGCTGGCGCGTAAATGCAGCGCATTCGAGACACTCTTGTGCGTGCGCAATGACTTCCTGGCTGGCGTCCTGAGGTGTCGCCAGCTTGGTGCGGCGGTAGGTGAGGCAATCCATGTCAGCTTAGCCCTGTCTTGCGATATTCAGATTGTGCACCGGCCATGCGCTGCAGTGCCTGGCGTGCCCGTGTCAATCGGGTCATGACGTTCTGCTCGCTAATTCCAAGCGTCTTTGCAATTTCATGGCCGCTGAAGCCACCTAGAATCTGCAATAGCAGTGGCTCACGAAAATGCTCCGGGAGAGTATTCAGGGCGTCCACCAGTTCGACTCGTTCCTGACCGGAAAACGACGTCGCTGGAATATCGTCGATTTCGGTATCCGCAATTTCCAATCGTTTACGTTGATATATACGCGCGTGTTCGTTGCGCAGGATCGAAAACAACCATGCTTTTGCGGCAGATTCCTCACGCAAGCTGTCGCGTGCTCTCCACGCTGCGGCAAACGTCTCCTGTACGAGGTCCTCGGCCTGCCATCGGTTACGACACATCCAGTAAGCGAACCGGAACAGGTCCGCAGAGTACGCGCGCACGATCATCTCGTAGTTGTCTGGCTTCATACAAACTCGGCGATGCGCTGCCTCTATGTCATTGCGATGAATCAGTGTCTTGCGCCGGAAATGGCCGACCCCGCTTCTGCGCCAGGCGCCAATTGCAGATTCCCCGGCCCATGCAGGACTAGAACCGCCAAACCCGCAATTCCTTACAGATGATTTTCATTGTCAGCACTGGCCTTTTTGTCAGCCTCATCTGTATCGCGCAAGATTGAAGGCAATCCCGGCTTATCTGACGTCTTCCGGCGAGAAGGCCGCGTCAATGGCCGACTGCGTTGAATCGCGGTCAGACTCGAGAATGTCCTGTAGTTCCTGTGCGGCTTCGCGTGAGGTCTGAATCAGTTTTGATTCATCGCGATAATCCGCGTGCTGGCGTTGCATGGTTTGCTCATCATGGGACCGAAAAGTACTGACCGTATCACGGGCATCCCAGGGTGACATTCCCGTCTGGAGTAGTACGTTCTCGGCCAGTTCCAGTGCCGAACCGAGCGTTTCGCGAATCAGAAAATCCACCCCGATATCCATCAGCCGATGGGCATGAAAGCGATTGCGCACCCTGGCGAAGATCTTCAGGTTCGGAAAATGTTTCTTCACCATCTCGGCGGTGCGTACCGACGCCTCGATGTTATCGATTGCGAGAACAAAAATTTCAGCGTCCTGTGCCTTGGCGGCGCGCAGCATGTCCAGCCGAGATGCGTCTCCGTAATATGCCTTGTTGTTGCCGAAACGCCGCACAACGTCGATCTGCTCACTGCTGATATCGAGCGCTGTGAAGTGAATGCCTCGCGCGGTCAGCGTGCGGGCCACCATGTGCCCGACCCGACCGAATCCTGCAATGATTATCGCCGCATCGTCCGTTTCTATTTTTTCGAACTCCTGTTTCGTTTTTTGCGTGTTTCGCCTGCGCAGCGCATCGTCGATTGCCATAGTCAGAGGTGTTAGCGCCATCGATATGGTGACGGCGATCACCAGTGAGTCTGCCAGTTGCGCTTCCACGATGCCGCCGCTCACAGCAATTGCAAACAGCACGAAGGCGAACTCGCCGCCCTGTGACAGGGTGGCGGCAAGACTGCGGGCAGTTACTGCGCTTTGCCCGGCAACGCGAGCGACCACAAATAGAACCACGGCTTTAATCAGCATCAACCCGGCAACGATCGAGAGTATGCGCAATGGTTCACTGACGAGGAGGCCGAGATTGACCGACATCCCGACAGAGATGAAAAAGAGTCCAAGCAGCAGCCCCTTGAACGGCTCGATACTCGCCTCGAGCTCGTGCCGGTATTCCGAGTCGGCGAGCAGCATGCCGGCGAGAAATGCGCCGAGAGACATTGACAGGCCAACCGAAGACAACAGTAACGAAGTACCGATCACAACCAGCAGCGCCGCCGCTGTGAATATTTCCGTGATAGCGCTTCGCGCGATGATTCTGAAAATCGGGCGTAGCAGGTAACGCCCACCAATTACGACGGCTGCAATGGCAGCAATTGCTTCACCGGCCGCCAGCCATGCCTGCGCGCCGGCTGGAGTACCTTCGCCTTTACCGAGCAGCGGAATCAGTGCCAGCATCGGTATGACAGCAATGTCCTGAAATAGCAGAATCGAAAATGAAGATCGTCCGTGGCGGGTCGTGAGTTCGCCGCGTTCCGCAAGAGTTTGCAACACGAAGGCGGTTGAAGACATTGCCAGCGCCAGGCCTATGACGATTGAAGCCGGGCCCGGAAGCCCGATAAGCAATGCAACGCCGGCAATTACCGATGCGGTCGCCGCGACTTGCGTGAAACCCAGGCCGAACACTGATTTGCGCAATACCCACAACCGCGAGGGTTGTAGTTCGAGCCCGATCACGAACAACAGCATCACGATGCCCAACTCGGCGATGTGCATGACGTTGTCCACGTCACCGATGATCTGGAGCCCGGATGGGCCAATTGCAACACCCGCTGCAAGATAGCCAAGCACCGCGCCTAACCTGAACCTGCGGAACAAGGGCACGGCAACGACGGCCGCTGCGAGAAAGACGGCGATTTGAGATAGAAATGTCATGACAGTTGTTTCACAGGCGAACCTGTAATCTACCGGGTGCAAAACACGCGAAGCCCCCCGGACCTTAACTCAGGAGGCTTCGATTGACTTGGTGCAGCCTCTATGGCTGCAATGAATCGCCTGGCAGCAGGTCAAACAGCCGCGACAACGCGGATTTCGATCTTGTACTTTGGCGCTGCGAGCGTCGATTCGACGCAGGCGCGGGCAGGTGGATTCTCCTTCGAAACCCAGATATCCCATACGGCGTTCATGTCGTTGAAATCCTTTATGTCGGCGAGCCAGATCGTTGCTGTCAGGATTTTTGACTTGTCGGACCCGGCTTCTCCGAGGTAGTGGTCAATTTTGTCGAGAATCTGGCCGGTCTGACCGCCAACGTCAGTGTTGGCATCGTCGGCAACGATTCCTGCCGTATAAACGGTGTCGCCGTGAATAACGACCTGCGACATACGCGGCCCGACGTGAAGACGTTTGATGCTCATGTTGCGTTTCCTTTCAAGATGGTTGTTGAACAATATCTCACTACATCTCACTCCGCGTGAGCGTATTTCTTTTGCCAGACGAATGCCATGATCGCAATAAAAGCCTACCTATAACGCGAATGTCATTGCAAGCCCGGAACGACGCGACTTCGCGACTAAACGGCGAGCCAGATGCTAAGCGGCCGTGAGGCAAAGTTTTGCGCGCCGGCTAAACGCGGGCACAATCCTCTGTTGTGCGAAGTGTCTGTATCCACGATTTCTTATGACGGTATCACATGCGTATCGTACTTACGCGAGAGCAGCAAGGCGCGGGAGTTTCATGGCATTCCGTCACTCCGCCAGTAGTGGAGCGTCAGAGGCGTATCGGGAGTGACCGGATGCGCTTGCCGGTCGCAGCGTAAATCGCATTGCAGACGGCTGGCGCCAGCGGCGGTGTTCCGGGTTCACCGACGCCGCCAAGATGTTCGGTCCCGGAGTTGATGATATGTACTTCGATTTCAGGCGTGTTCGCCAGTCGTACCATGTCGTACTGCGGAAAATTGGCCTGCTGCACTCTGCCTTCCTTGACCGAGATTTCCCCGTACAGCGCGGCGCTTAGCGCGAAGACAATGCTGCTTTCCATTTGTGCGACAACGGTGTCCGGGTTGACCGCGAATCCGCAATCGATCACGCAAACAACTCTTTTCACGCTGAGCGTCGAATCGACAATCTCCACATCGGCTACTTGCGCGACAATGGAATGAAAACTTTCGGCCAGTGCGATACCGCGGCCATGGCCGTCCGGCAGCTGCGCGCCCCATTGTGATCGTAGCGCGGCCGTTTCGAGTACTGCGCGGTGGCGTGGCGCTTGCGCAAGCATCCCGCGCCGATATTCGTACGGGTCCTTGCCCGCCGCGTGGGCACATTCGTCGATGAAAGATTCTGCGAAGAATGCGTTGTAGCTATGACCTACGCTGCGCCAGAAACCAACCGGCACTGGTTCGTGGGTAAGGATGTGTTCCACGCGCCGGTGCGGCAGCGAATAGGGGAGGTCGAACGCACCTTCTGAAGTCGTTTTGTCCTTCATGACGTCAGATGCCGCTGCAGGCATCAGGCGGGCAGTAATTCCTGCGGTGCATGACTGGCCAATGATCCGGTTGTGCCAGCCGTCGATATTTCCATTGCTGTCGAGCGCCGCGTTGAATCGCGCGGCGGCCATCGGTCGATAGACGTCTTGACGGGTATCTTCCTCGCGTGACCAGATCAACTGGACCGGCGTGTCTGGTAGTTGCGCCGCAAGCATCACGGCCTGCATGACCACATCGACTTCCGTGCGGCGTCCGAACCCGCCACCGAGGTACGGGGTGTGCACGGTGACGTTGTCACTGTCCAGGCCAGCGGCTTTCGCGGCGAACCAGCGCGCCAGCGTCGGCGCCTGGTTTCCGACCCACACCTCGCACTGCGTACCGTCCCGTATTACGGCGGTGCAGTTCAGTGGCTCCATTGCAGCATGTGCAAGATACGGTACGAAATAGTCGCCGGTAACTGGTCTGGCAGCGGCCGCAAGTGCAGAATCAACATCGCCGACCGAGTCGTAGGTGCGCGCATCGCCATCGAACAGTAATTCGAGATAACGGGATTTCTGTTCGTCAGTATCGTGCCCGGCATTGGCGCCGGCATCCCAATCGATGGCCACTTCGGCGAGGCCTTTGCGAGCCTGCCAATAGTGTTCTGCAACGACTGCGATTGCGGCAGCCGACGTACTGGTGGCGGGTAGATTGAATACGCCTTTTACGCCTTTTCTCGTGAGTGCTTTCGATGCATCGAAGCTACTGACGCTTCCTCCGAATACCGGGCTCTGAGTGATCGCGGCATAGAGCATTCCTGGAATGCGCACATCGAGGCCGAAATTTGCACTGCCATCGACCTTGGCGGGAATGTCGAGGCGTTTCTGCGGCGTACCGAGCAGTTTGAATTGTGCCGGGTTCTTGAGTGCAACATCTTCCGGAATCGGCAGTACGGCGGCATCCAGTGCGAGTTCACCGAAACCCGCGCGCTTGCCGGACGCAGCGTGTTCTACCATTCCATTAGCAATTGTGCATTCGCCCATTGGCACGCTGAAACGGTTCGCGCCAGCTTGTATCAGCATTGCACGTGCGGCCGCACCTGCACGTCGCATTGTCGGCCACGCGTCACGCACGCTGGTCGATCCGCCGGTTGCCTGAATCCCGAGTAATTCTCCCAGCTTGAACTGAGTGGTGCGCATCACGGCAGCAAGCAAGCCGTCATCATCACCACGCATAGGAACCCCATCGCCGAGCAGCGTGGCGTTTGCGTACAGTGGATGCACAATTGCCTGCTCGAAGCGTACTTTTGAAAGATCGGCATCAAGCTCTTCGGCAATCAGCATTGGCAGTGAGGTGGTAATGCCCTGACCCATTTCCTGCCGCGGCACCTGCACAATGATGTTGCCGGCAGTGTCGATTTTCAGCCAACCAGTAAGGACGGCTTCATCGTCGTCCGGTTCAAAATTAGCGGGGGCAGAGAGCGGGTCGCGCTCCGCATAGAACCGCCAGGTTCCGATGGCGAGTGCACCGCCCAATACACCCGCGGTGATCAGAAAGCGGCGTCGCCATTTGTTGCGCGGCTTGCCGGATTGGAACAGATTCCCCGAGCCAGTCGTCGTCGAATCGTTGTTTGTCGCGTTCATGATCGGTCTCTCACTTATCGTCAGTAGCAGTCGAAGCAAGCTCACGAATTGCTGCGCGCACGCGCGGGTAAGTGCCGCAACGGCAAATGTTCGTGATGCCGGAAGCAATGTCGTCGTCTGACGGATCAGGGTTCTGGCTAAGCAACGCGGCCGTGGCCATGATCATGCCGCTCTGGCAATAACCGCATTGCGGTACCTGATGATCGATCCAGACCTGCTGGACTCTGTGCAACTGGTCTCCGTTGCGAAGCCCTTCGATGGTCGTGATGTCCTGACCAGTGCAGGCGGATACCGGCATAATGCACGAACGAAGCGGCGTGCCGTTCATGTGTACCGTGCAGGCTCCGCAGGCGCCTATGCCGCAACCGAACTTGGTGCCGGTCAGATTCAGATGATCGCGCAACACCCATAACAGTGGCGTGTCCGGTTCCGCGTCCACGCTTTCAGGCTGGCCATTTATTTTGAGATTGATCACGCGGGGCTCCAGTAGCTTGTTTGAAGGAGAAAAAGTCGGGCTGTCGACTTCAGCTTGAAATTCAGACAACTGCGGCGCGGACGGTGCGCATCGTGACCATTTCTTCGGCGCCCGTGGGGTGGATGGCAACGGTGTCATCGAAGTCCTGTTTGGTCGCGCCCATTCGAACTGCGACCGCGAATCCCTGAAGCATTTCGTCCGCGCCGAGTCCGATGACATGGCATCCGACGATACGCTCTTCCGGTCCGGTGACAATCAGTTTCATGGTGCACTTTGGCTGGCGTTTGGAAAACGCGTAGTACATCGGTGTGAAACGCGTTTCATAAATTTTTACATTCTCCACGCCAAATGTTTCCACCGCCTGAAGTTCGGACAGACCGACAGTTCCGATCGGAGGGTGGCTGAAAATAACTGTAGGAATATTCTCGTAATCAAGATGTCGACCCTCTTGCCCATTGAACAGACGATCGGCAAGTCTGCGGCCGGCCGCGATGGCGACCGGCGTTAACTCGAATTGCCCTGCGACATCACCGATCGCGTACAAGCCCGGGATGTTGGTTTCCTGATACTGGTCGACAATGATGCTGCCATTCGGGCGGAGCTCCGCACTGGTATTCTCGAGACCAAGCCGGTCAGTGTTTGGCGCGCGTCCGATCGCCCATATGAGCGTGTCAAGATTCTCGATGATATCGCCGTTGCCGAGTTCAACCTTCAGCTTTCCGTCCGAGCGCTCAACATCCATGACGGTAACGTGTTTAATGCACTGAACGCCATCGGCCTCCATTTGCACCATGAGCTCATCACGTAGCGTCTTGTCAAAATGGTGAAGAAAATGGTCCCGGCGCACGAGCATCGTAACGTCCGAGCCGAGCGCGCGAAGCATGCCCGAGAATTCTACTGCGGTGTATCCGGCACCAACGATGGCGGCGCGTTGAGGCTGTTCCTCGAGTTCAAAAAAGCCATCTGACGTAATGCCGTGTTCAGCACCAGGGATATCGGGGATGTTCGGGCGTCCCCCAACGGCGATCACGATATGTTCGGCACTGAACCGCTCGCCGTCGGCTTCGACGACCTTTGGTTCGACAAAACGCGCGTAGGCTCGCACAGTGTCGACCTTGCTTTTGCTCAGGCCTTTTTCGTAGCCGGCGTTGAGCCGTTTGATATATGCGTCGCGGCGTGTTTTTAATGCTGCCCAGTCAAACTTGCCGGGGTGCGTATCGAAGCCGTAATCGGCAGCTTCTTCTACCGCATGATTGAGGCTTGCGGCAGCCCACATGATTTTTTTCGGAACGCAACCGACGTTTACGCAGGTTCCACCCATTCGTCCGGCTTCGAACAGCGCTACCTTTGCGCCGTAAGACGCCGCACGATTGGCCGTCGCGACACCGCCACTGCCACCACCGATAACGAGTAAATCGTAGTGTTTCATTGCTGACCCGCGATATTGTTTGCAAGAGGGCGCAGTATAAACAACGAATTGGCAAGGGTCGGGAGAGCTGTTCTTGCCGGGGGTTTCCGTCGAGACCGATTTCCGGTACGTCGGTGCAAACTCATCGACAGTGGCGGATCCGCTGATATATAGTTAGTTGTCTAACTTGTTGGTCACAGATGGATTCGAGCATGCGGAAGCAAGCGGAAAAGCGGGAGCGTTTGGTCAGGGCGGGACGTCAACTGATTCACAGTCAGGGATTCAGCCGCACGACGCTCGCGGACATCGCCGAAGCGTCCGGGGTGCCGCTTGGAAATGTCTATTATTACTTCCGGACCAAGGAGGATCTGCTGGCGGCAGTCGCCGACGCACACGAAGATGATTTTCGCGCACGGGCGGCGGAATTCGACAAACAACCTGTGCCTCGCGAGCGTTTACTTGCGTTCCTGGATTCGGTAATCGAATCTCGCGACAGCATCGTGAAATCCGGTTGTCCGGTCGGCAGCCTTTGTCAGGAAATGAACAAGACCGAGACGGACTCCCGCGCTCGCGTGAATCAGGGACTCATCCTGCGTGCTCAGTGGGTTTCCGAACAGTTCCGGTCGATGGGGCGCGTCGATGCACAGGAACTTGGCGTGTGGCTGATCGGTTCGGTACAGGGCGTAATCTTGATGGCAAATGCGCTGCGGGATCCTGGCGTGGTTGATCGCCAGATCAGTCAGTTGAAAGCCTGGGTCCAGGCATTTTGAAAACCCCAATTCGCTGAATACCCCAATGCGGTGCCGCTGATCGGTTTGTCCTCATTCACTAACCAGGAAGAGATATGAAGAAAGTATTGTTGTTTGACGTTAATGAATCACTTCTTGACCTGCGTGCGTTGCTGCCGCAGTTCGAACGATTGTTCGGCGACGGGCAAGTGTTGTATCAGTGGTTTGGTCAGGTTTTGCACACCGCGATGCTGACCGTTATCACCGACGCTTACAGTGACTTCGGGAAAGTGGCGCGTGCTGCGCTGGATATGGTCGCGGCGCGGCGTGGCGTTACGCTGAGTGAAGATGACCGCCTGGCCATCGTCGGTGGCATGCGCACACTGCCACCGCATCCCGATGTGTTGCCGGCAATGGAGAAATTGCACGCTGCCGGTTTCCGGCTTGCAACCTTGACGAATTCGCCCCCGGCGGTAGCGAAGGCACAGCTTGAGAACGCCGGTTTGATCGGGCTTCTGGAAAAGGTTATTTCAGTTGACGAGGTGCAGAGCCTGAAACCGGCAGCAAAGGTGTATCACCATGCCGCCAAGACAATGGGTGTTGCGCCCGGACAAACGCGTTTGATCGCCGCCCACGGTTGGGACGTTGCCGGTGCCATGAGAGCCGGTTGCGCGGCGGCGTTTATTGCCCGGTCCGGGATGGTGCTTGAACCCCTGTTCGAGCCACCGGATATCGTCGCTCCCGACCTGCTTCAGGTGGCGGAACGGATCATCGCTGTTGATCAATAACCGCGCTCGGATGCTGGCGTCGACCGTTGTTTCGAATTTCGAACAAAAAACAAAGCCCGCTACTCACGATTCAAGGAATTGCAAATGATTGATCTCCATTATTGGCCGACACCCAACGGACACAAGATAACCATGTTCCTCGAGGAAACCGGTCTCGATTACAGCATTGTCCAGGTGGCGATCGGACGGGGGGATCAGTTCAAGCCCGAGTTTCTCAAGATTGCACCCAACAATCGCATGCCGGCCATCGTGGATCATGACCCGGCCGGTGGTGGAGATCCGATTTCAGTGTTCGAATCCGGTGCCATTCTTCTTTATCTCGCCGAGAAAACGGGGAAGTTCATTCCGGCGGACACGCGCGGCCGCGTCGATGTTTTGCAATGGTTGTTCTGGCAGATGGGAGGGCTTGGACCGATGGCTGGCCAGAATCATCATTTTGTTACCTATGCACCGGAAAAAATCCAGTACGCAATGGACCGCTACGTGAATGAAACGTCTCGCCTGTACGCCGTGCTCGATCGACGCCTTGCCGATCGCGAGTATGTTGCGGGTGACTATTCAATTGCCGATATGGCCTCATATCCATGGACCGTATCGCACAAGCGGCAGCTTCAGGATCTCGACGACTTTCCGCATCTGAAGCGCTGGTTCGACGCGATAGGTGCGCGTCCCGCGACGGTGCGCGCATATGAAAAAGGCGCTGCAATCAGTGTCAAGCCGGTGATGGACGAAGAAGCGAAAAAAATAATGTTCGGCCAGACCGCGGATACTGTGCGTGCGGAGTCGAAATGACGATACAGCTTTACGATCTCGCCACTGCTGATCCGGGACTGCGATTTTCACCGTACTGCTGGCGGGTGAAAATGGCGCTGGCGCACAAAGGCCTCGTCTGGCAGGAGATACCCTGGCACTTCACTGAAAAAGACCGCTTGCCCGACCCCAATGCCGGAACCGTTCCGGTTCTTGTCGATGACGGTGAGACAGTGAGCGACTCCTGGAAGATTGCCGAATATCTCGATGAACGTTATCCGCAGAACCCGCTGTTCGATAGTGCCCAGGCCAGATCCGAAGCGTTGTTGATCAAGTTCTGGATAGAACGCACGATTCATCCGTTTATTTCCCGAATGGGTGTCGGAGATTTTCTGTCGACCTTGCACGAGAAAGACAAGGCTTATTTCCGTCAATCGCGGGAGAAGCGTATCGGCATGCCGATAGAACAGTTCATGCAGGATCGCGATCAGACGCGAGAGGGATTTCGCACCGCACTTGAGCCGTTGCGTGCGATGCTGGTTGAACAACCCTATGTTGCCGGGAACAATCCCGGCTATGCCGATTACATCGTATTTGGGATATTGCAGTGGATGCGCTGCGGATCGCCGTATGCGGCGTTGCAGCGGGACGATGCCGTGTTTGACTACCGGGAACGGTTGCTCGATCTTTATGATGGCTATGCTCGCAACGCACAATACAGGGAGGTCTCGAGCTGAGCTAACCTGGCTCGGAAAAGAGCTGAACTGAACGCGAATCAATGAAATCATTTGAATCCATCCGCAAAGCAGCTGTAAAGAAGCACGGTCAGGCCGAGCTGAATCAGCGATTTTCGAAACCGAAGTCAGGCAGGTCGCTGTCAGCGACGACTGACGACCGCTATCTGTCAGCAATGTCGAAATGCATTTTTCAGGCGGGCTTTGTCTGGAAAGTCGTCGAGAGCATGTGGCCGGGATTCGAAGAGGTGTTTGCCGACTTCGTGCCTGAAGATCTCCTGGCGTTGTCACCCAAACAGGTTGACGCGATCAAGCAGGACAAGCGCATTATTCGCAATCCGCAGAAAATCAAGGCGGTGTTTGACAATGCCCGTTTCGTTGCACGCATTGCGGGGGAGTACGGCGGTTTCGGAAAATTCCTGGCTAAGTGGCCGCAAGATGATTTGGCCGGTCTGTGGGCAAAGTTGTCAAAGGAAGGCAGCCGGCTCGGCGGCATTACCGGTCCAAGATTTCTGAGGTACGTGGGCAAGGATACGTTCATGCTGTCACCGGATGTCGTCAACACATTGATTGCGGCCGGTGTAATCGACAAGGCGCCGACGGGCAAGGCCGCGCTGGCAGCGTGTCACCAGGCATTCGCGCGTTGGCACGAGGAAAGCGGGCGGCCTTATTGTGAACTCAGTATCATCGCCGCATGCTCCGTGTGACGCCGTTGAAATAATGTTGATCTCTTACTCTTGCGCCGATATGTGCAGTTGTACGGTGTCCCTTTCAGGCACGTCGGGCAGCAACCCGGACCGCGCGGCGCTGGCCAGCGTAGCGGGAGGTCCATGAACGGTAAACGCATCGCGATACTCGAAAGCCGTTTCGGTGACCATTTGGCAAAGCTGCTGCGCCGGGGCGGTGCCGACGTGCTGCAGGCCCCCGCACTTGCGGAATTGCCGGACGTCGATGCGCCGCGGATCGCCGAACTGATTGACGATTTGTTGGTATCACCGGCGAAGCTGTTTTTGTTCCAGACGGGAGTCGGCACGAGAGTGTTGTTCGAAACGACCGATACGCTCGGCAAGACGGAGAAGCTTCTCGCGTTGCTCGCGCAGAACAAGGTCGCTGCCCGCGGCCCCAAGCCGACCGCTGTGCTGCGCGGGCGCGGTGTGCGCATCGACTGTAGCGCGGCCGATCCTTACACCACTGTGGAGCTCTTGCAGGCAATTGCGGAAGTGGATATCCGCAACGCGCGCGTCGCCGTGCAGCGCTACGGGGAGACCAACGCCGATCTCACGCAAGCGCTGGTGCAACGCGGCGCCTCAGTGATCGAAATTCCGACTTACCGCTGGGCCTTGCCGCCCGACATCAGCGGACTGGAACAACTGATCGCGTCGCTGCAGTCGGGTAGTATTGATGCGGTCGTTTTTACCAGCGCATCGCAGTTGCGAAACCTGTTGACAGTAGCAGGAACAAACGGCGACGCAGAAACGCTGCCGCATTTCCTGAACAATACCTTGGTCGCGTCAATCGGACCGGTTTGCAGCCGCGCGTTGCAGCAGGCAGGCGTGAAGGTATCGCTGGAAGCCGAGCCGCCGAAACTGGGGCCGCTGGTCGCGGCGCTGACCCGCCAGCTCACGCCGGCGTAGCAGTCCATCAGCGCTGGGTGACGACCGGAATCTGTCAGTGATAGCGAGATAAAGTTTCCTGCGAAAAGCGGACTCTTGCCAAGTCAGAAAAACCCGGCACAAAGCCAGGCGTTTCGTTCATATAGAGTCTTAATCAGGCAAAAGTGCACCTGACAAGCTTGCCTGTGCCGGACGTTGAGTTATCACTGTTCACTGTTCTTCGGACGAAGCGGAAATTCGAAGTTCGTACCGAACTCTTTGTTGAAGTTATCGTGGACTTCATCCATTACAGGCAAAGTCTCCCACGCATAGCCTTGCAGGATCCAATCAGGCGTCACGTACTTTTCGCCGCTTTCGGTTTCCTGTTGCCTGGCAACTACGGACGGCGGCGGGAAAGGCTGAGAGTTCATCATCGCGACACGGGTGCGCACGCTATCCCTTGTAACGTTCCAGACCATCCCGTCTACTGCAAAATCTACCGGGCCGTCGTAGATCTTACGAACTGCGGTCACCACATCCGGCAGAGTGTCGGGGTCATTCTGAAAATGATATGCAACTGCCTGTTTGGGCTCGATCATTGCCATGATCTTGCCAAACACGGGCGCGGTGGTATGAACCATCGTGCTGACGTAGATCGCTTCTGCTGGCTGGAACTTGTACCTGGTAACAAAATCTTCGTTCGGCAGGAAACACTCATGAATCGCCAGGTCCGCACCTTTAGCAGCCTCCATCCACCATTTGTTAGCCAAGGTGTCTCCGGAGAAGGCGATTTTCATCCCCTTCCATTCCAGGATGAAGCTTACGGAACCTTCAAGGTGGATTGCTGGAATTGTGCGGATGACCGCACCATCTTTTTCATAGATGACGTTGTTTACTTTTGACCAGTCGTACTCGTGGACAGTGATTCCAAGTGAGCGGGTATCGAGGGCACCCTTGCTGGTTTCAAGCATCCAGTTGTAGAACTGCAAAATGCCATTGATGGCGTTTTGCGTGCCCCAGTTTTCGGGCATTCCTCCTCCACCCGGTCCCCATACTTCAAGCGGTTGGGAACGACCGTTCTGCATGCCGTAAATCCAGAAAGTAGGCAGGTCTCCCATATGATCGGCATGCTGATGTGACAAAAAGATCTTGGTCATGTAGTCCAGCGGCATACCAAGAGCGTAAAGGGTGGTAAATGAACCCGTTCCTACATCAAATATGAATTTGTCTCCGTTTCCAAGCTCAATCAGAAAGCAGGCAGCTGCCTGCTTGAGTCGCGGCATGGGCATGCCAGAGCCACAGGCGATTACCCGTATCTCGTCCGGGCCCAGTTCTTCGGTTCCAGGGTAGTAAGCTTCCTGGACCGGGTAGGGCTTGGTTGGAGACCATCCAGCACCATCATTTACGGCTGAACCTTCCGCAGCCTGTGCTTGCGCCAGCGGCCGGGAATTCTCACCGAGTGTTCCATCCCGGTAACCGGCAAGATAAACAACTACCAGCGCGATACTGACAATACTGGCCACAATGACGTGACGTGATTTCATGCTGTTTCTCCAGATCAGAGCTTGAGCGCGGCGGACAACTACGCAGCTGCGCCGCGGGGAGATTCAAAGTGTACCTAGATTAATACATTTCCGGCTGGCCCGGCCAGCCCGGCCAGTTGTCGAAACATGGCCCAGAAATAACGTGGTCCAGAACAAATGGTGCAGAAACAAAATTGGTGCAGAAGTATCAGATGTCTCCATAGGGCGCGTCGGTGCCTGCATCATTCCACTATGCAACCGATTGAATCTCGGGCCAAAGTCGCCATTCAGGCCAGCTCGATCGCCGTCCGAATCGTCCGCTTGATCTCGGATTAGTCAATTTCGCGATACGCGACCGATACAATTTCGATTTCATCTTCCCCTGCCGGCGTGCGCAGTACTACCGTGTCACCTTCGTGCGCCTTCAGTAAGGCTCGTGCAAGCGGTGAAATCCAGCTGATACGTGCAGACGATGCGTCGGCTTCGTCGATGCCGACAATGGAATAGGTTTTCTCCTCGCCATTGCCGTGAATCAAGGTGACGGTCGCGCCAAAGAACACCTGGTCGGTTGCTTCCCGAACGGCAGGGTCTACAACGACTGCCGCGTCGAGGCGCTTGGTAAGAAATCGGATGCGGCGATCAATCTCGCGCAAACGGCGTTTGCCGTAGATGTAGTCGGCATTTTCCGACCGATCACCATTCGAAGCAGCCCAATGAACGACTTTGACCAGGTCAGGACGTTCCTTGTCGAGGAGTTGCAGCGCCTCGTCTTTCAGTCGTTTGAACCCGGCTGGCGTGACATAGTTTTTCGTCGACTTGGGTAGCGCTGGTGACTCATCGTCGTCATCGCGCGCAGCTGTGGGCGATGCGGTGTCCGGGGATATCGGGCGTTTCATCGGATTGCCTGAGGATGGTTACCAGTGGTCGGCGCTATTGCACTTGTATTGTGTGTTTCGCAAGGCAACTATACTGTCCGACGTTAGAATTGAGAAAGCAATTAAACCCATTGTAGCTGCGATAAGGAGTAATCAGATGAGCATCAAGATTGGCGACGCATTTCCGGGTGGCAAGGTATGGGAGTACGTTGAAGAAGAGACAGCGGGGTGCAGCATTGGCCCGAACGAGTTCGACGTAGACGCTCTGGTCAAGGGCAAGCGTATTGCCCTGTTTGCGTTGCCCGGTGCATTTACGCCAACGTGTTCGGCCAAACACCTGCCGGACTATGTTGAAAAGGCTGACGAGCTCAAAGAAAAAGTCGATGAGATCTGGTGTTTGTCGGTCAATGACGCGTTTGTAATGGGCGCCTGGGGAAGAGAACATGGCGCGACCGGAAAAGTGCGCATGATTGCCGACGGCAATGGCGCGATCACCAAGGCGTTGGGTCTGGAAATGGACCTGACAGCGCGCGGTATCGGGGTGCGATCGCAACGCTATTCAATATTGCTCGACAACGGGATCGTAAAGACACTCAATGTAGAGGCGCCGGGCAAGTTCGAGGTGAGTGACGCTGAAACCATGCTTAAGCAAGCCTGATGCTTGAGTAGGATTGATGTTCGAGCAAGCCTAAAGTTCGATCAAGGCTGACGCTCTAACAAGCGTATTTGTGGCGCTGAATTTGCTTCATTGAGGCAAACAGGAGGCGACATGAAACGAATTGTTACCGGATTGCTGTTCCTTTCCATCTGCGGATGCGGTGTGGAAGCCGTCGGCACTGCCGCCACTGGAGCGAGTATGAAAAAGCAGGAGCTGGAAGAAGGTCAGCGGACGATGGAGCGGGTCGAAAGCAATATCGAGCAGATGAATCTGCAGTCGGTCGATCGACTGCAAGACGCTGACGACGAATCGTAGTCCGACGTCCGGGTTCAGGCCGGGGCTGTCTGTTCCACTTTCAGAAACTCGATCAACGAGTCCAGAACAGCATCGGGCTGTTCTGACATCAGCGAATGGCCGGTGCCATCGAGGACAATGGTTTTGGCATCGACAAAATTCTCGACAGCTTTCGCAGCCGAGCGCGGTGGTGTCATAAGGTCGCGCTGGCCGAGTACCAGCAGGAACGGACATTTCACTTTCGTCGCGGCGTCGAGGCCGTTTTCATAGTCGTTGCAGGCGGTGAAGTCAGTGTGCAAAACGCCGGGTCCCGTGCGTTCCATCAGGCGTATAGCACTTCCCATTATCCACGCGCCGGGCACACGATTACCACCGATTTGTGCACGCGCACTGTGTGAATAGACATTGATCATTTCGTAAGCGACATGGTCATTCGCCTGTGAAGTGCTAAGCAGTGCGTCAGTCACCGGCATGGGTATGGCGGTGCCGATCATTGCAACGCGACTGATGCGGTCCGGATCATGTGTCGCGGTCTCGAGTGCGACGAGCGATCCCATGCTGTGGCCAACCAGGGCAGTCCGGGTGACACCGGCCGTATCCATGAGTTTCCCGATCCAGGCTGCGAGTTCCCCGACACTCGACAGTGGCTCGCCTTCTGATCGGCCGTGGCCGGGCAAATCGACCGCAAGCGCGTTCCACCCGTGGTAGGCAAAGTAACGGCTTTGCAGTGCCCACACGCTATGGTCATTGGCAGCACCATGGATAAACAACACTGTGGGCAGGCTGGAATCAAAGGTGTGACCGGCAGTGTAGGCGTAGGCTTTTTGTCCGTTGACCGTTAGCAGCACGTCATTCTCCAGTACTCAGGTTTTCTGACTCGCGCGAAGTGCGCGCGACATGTCTTCGAGTAAATCATCCGCCGCTTCTATACCGATGGACAAGCGTACTGTGCCGGCGGTGATCCCGGCGGCGCGCAGGGCCGCCTCGTCCATGCGGTAATGGGTCGTCGTCGCCGGATGAATGACCAGAGATTTCGCATCACCGACATTGGCCAGATGTGAGAATACCTTTAGCGATTCGATAAACTTCTTGCCGGCAGCGCGCCCACCTTTCAGTTCGAAACTGAAAACGGCACCGCAGCCGTTGGGCAATAGTTTCTTTGCAAGTTCGTGATCGGGGTGCGAAGGCAATTCCGGATACACGACGTGTTCAACCGCATCGTGCGCATCAAGGAAGGCAACAATTTTGCGGGTGTTTTCGATGTGTCGTTGCATGCGTGGGCCGAGAGTTTCCACGCCTTGCATAATCTGGAATGCGTTCATCGGACTCATGCACGCACCGAAGTCACGAAGTCCTTCGCGGCGCGCGCGCAACAGGAAAGCCGCAGTAGTCGATTCCTCGGTGAACACCATTCCGTGAAATCCTGCGTAGGGTTCACTGAGCGTCGGAAATTTTCCGGATTTGTCCCAGTCGAACTTGCCACCATCTACCAGCAGTCCACCGATTGCGACGCCGTGACCGCCGAGAAACTTCGTCGCCGAATGAAAAATCAGGTCGGCACCGAGGTCGAACGGGCGCATGAGGTAGGGGGTAGTAAATGTTGAATCGACCAGCAATGGCAGTCCTGCCTGGTGGGCAACTTCTGCCACGCGCGGCACGTCCAGAACGTCGAGGCCGGGATTGCCAAGCGTTTCGCCGAATATCAGTCGGGTTTCCGGCCGGATCGCAGCGCTGAACGCGTCGATGTCGCGAGGGTCAACAAATGTAGTGTCGATGCCGAATCGCGGCAACGTGTATTCCATCAGGTTGTGCGAACCGCCGTAAAGTGACCGGGAGGCAACAATGTGTGAGCCGGCATTCATCAACGTTGCAATTGCCAGGTGTAATGCAGCCTGTCCGCTGGCCGTGGCGATCGCGCCGACTCCGCCCTCGAGCGCTGCAATACGTTCTTCCAGGGCTGAGTTGGTGGGATTGGATATGCGTGAGTAGACGTGCCCGGCGCGCTCCATGTTGAACAGCGACGCTGCATGGTCCGTATCCGGAAACACGTAAGACGTCGTGTAATAGATCGGTTGGGCGCGTGCGCCGAACTGCGTGTCGGGTTGCTGTCCCGCATGCAGGCTCAGCGTGTCGAACTGGTAGGTTTTTGGTTTTGACATAATTGACTGCGTTGTGGATTGGTTCGCGGCGGATTCGGGTTCGGGCTTATGTCAGAAAGTGTAAAAGCAGCGCTGACTACCTCCGATTTTATCCGGATATGCCACACAACCTGTCGAAATCACTGCACTTGTTGGAATCGCTGTAATTGTGAGAATCACTGTGGGTCAAATTAAGAACTGAAGCGACTTCTTTCCGGAATCGGCCGGAGCGCGGGTCAATAGAGTGCGCCGCGTGCGGCAATCGGCCAGACGCATTCGACGGTGTCTCCGCGATAGCCGACAATCCAGTCGTACAGATTCACGGTCGGATCGCAGTGTCCGGGAATGAGGCGAATCTTGTCGCCCAGTTTGAAACGCGACTGGTCGTCCAGACGTAACACGCCGTGTTCGTCCGATGCGCCGAGATATTCGGCGCCTTCGTCGGCGACCAGCGGCAATCCGGAATCGACCGACAACGCCTTGAGTCCGGCGTCGACGACAGCGCGTCCGGGCAAGGCACGGCTCATCACCGTCGCCAGGACGAACAGACTTTGTTGAAATTCGTGCACGGGTTTGCCATCAGTGCCCATGTTGCGACCATAGTCTGCGTCCATGAAGATGTACGAACCCGGTTGCAACTCGGTATAGACACCGCTGGCCGCTTCAAGTGGATAAGTGCCGGTGCCGGCGCCGGTCACGATGTCGCAACGTATTCCTTTTTCGCCTAGCAGTGTCAGTGTATTGCTTACCATTTGCACGGCCAGTTCGATCAGGAGGCGACGATCTTCAGGTGAGCGTACGTGCTGGGCTGCGCCCTGATAGGCGTGAATACCCTTGAAATTGAGGCTGTCGCTGGTATCGACAAGTTCGGCTAGTGCGACCGCCGGTTTGCCTGGCTCGATCCCGCATCGGTTTGCTCCGACATTGATCTCAATCAGGACGTCAAGTGTCGTACCGGCCTCGGCCGCGGCTGCATTGAGCGCTGCGACATTAGTGGCATCGTCGACCAGAACGCTGACCCTGGCGCGCCGTGCGAGCGCGACCAGACGTTCAATTTTGCGGGGACCGACGACTTGATTGCTGACCAGAACATTCGGGATGCCGCCGGCGACCATTGCTTCGGCCTCCGTGACTTTCTGGCAGCAAACGCCGACAGCGCCACGCGCCATTTGTCGAAGCGCAATTTCGGGGCACTTGTGCGATTTTGAATGCGGGCGGACGCGAATCTGTGATTCGGCGAGTGGCGCATGGAGATGGTCGAGGTTGGTTTCGAATGCGTCGAGGTCTAAAAGCAGCGCGGGCGTATCGACGTCGCTCAGTATCATGCCCGGTTCCGCCGGGCGGGGCAGGGTGAAACTCATATGAATTGTCTCCGTCGATACGCGTTATATGGCCCAAGTCAGGTGCTCGGGGTTTGATACATAGACGCTTTCTGTTGCATCCCGGGTTTCGGCTCGATCAACCTGTACTCAGTTGTCACGACCCTTGCGACAGTCGGAACGCATGACGTTGCCGGCAGCTTCGACACTCCAGTTGTTGCCGTAATTTCCATATACGAATCCGAGAATGATCTCCAGATTCTTCTTTTCGACAGGGTCGCCATATTCGCGGTTCTCGACCCTCGTTTTGGCCTCTTCGTAGCTGACCTCGGACTTGCGCCAGGTCATGGCTTCCGAGGCAAAGGCACCAATGTCGTCACATGTCATCGTGCCGAGTGGGTAGGGTGCTGCAATCGCCTGGCAGGTTGCCAATGCGAATAGCAGACAGGCAATTGATCTCACGGTTCTGATTGTCGCCATGCTTGGAGTAGTATTCGGGAATCGGTTCAAGTTCGGTTATTGTAACCATGTTGGCTTTTCCCGCCATCATCAGACCGCACACTGCGGTTGTTCTAGCGCTCTTTGCCGCTAGCTACACGGCGACATACGTGCAGCATACGCATGCCCGTAACCTCATCATGCCGGCAATTCCTGCGGCGCATGATGTCCTGGCGTCGTTCGAGCCGGCGCACAGCGTACTAGCGTCGTTCGAGCCGGCGCACAGCATACTAGAGCCGTTCAAGCCGGCGCGCAGTATCAAGGTGCAAGACCTGCCGCCGGACCTTACCCGCGAACAGGTCCTTTCGGCACTTGGCAGCCGCGATATCGATGTTCGCCATGGTGCCTATGTCGCTCTGGGCGTCCTGGGCAAGAGTGAGGACCTGCCACTCCTGTTCAGCGCGCTTTACGACAACGACAAGCTGCTCCGCAGAATTGCCGAGGATGCGATATGGAAAGTATGGGGACGGTCCGGGAACGCGGAACATGACCGTCTTTACCGCCTCGGTGTCGATGAGATGCACTCCGGCGAGCTTTCCCGAGCGCTGGGCAGCTTCACAACGCTCGTCCAGCTGGCCCCGGATTTTGCCGAAGCGTGGAACAAGCGTGCAACCCTGTACTTCATGCTCGGGGAGAACGATCTTTCCATTGCGGACTGTGAGGAGGTTCTTTCACGTGAACCGAATCATTTCGGCGCATTGTCGGGATATGGTCTTTTGATGCTGCGCCAAGGAAATTATCAACGTGCGCTGGATTACTTTGAACAGGCTCTGACCGCCAATCCGAATATGCCAGGGGTTCAACGCAACATTGAAATGATCACTGAACAGCTTGCTGAGCAGGAAGGCGATGGCGTTTAGGTGCGCGGCGTCCAGGGGCATCGCGTACAGGAGCGCTGTCGCTGCTGCGTTCTTTGCGTTGTTTGCAATGCAAGTGTTTGCCGACGATTGGGGGCCGCTGTCACGGGAGCGCGCGCTCGTGCAACTGGATAGCCCACACGAAAGCGAACGCCGGGAGGGATTGGCTCGCCTGGCTGAAATCGGTACCGAGGCTGATGTTCCCTACATGCTGCGGCGTTTGCACGACGATGCGCCGCTTGTGCGTGGAATGGCCGAACAGGCGTTGTGGGGGCTTTGGCTTCGGCCGAACGATACAACGGCCGATCGGATGTTTCAGACGAGCGTTGTGCTTTTCCAGCAGAAGGACATGGAACGGGCGATCAGGCAACTGGACGAAATTATTGCCTATAAACCGGAGTTTGCGGAGGCTTGGAATAAACGTGGTGACGCGTATATGCAGCTCGGAAATTACGACCGTGCGCTAGCCGATTATGTTCGTGTCCTTCAGCTCAATCCATATCAATTTTCGGCGATGCTCAGTTGCGGTGAAATCTGGCTGGAACGGCGCAATGCCAGGCAGGCTGCAGAGTATTTTCGTCGCGCACTGGAACTGAATCCGAACTTGTTCAACGCCGCGCTAATCCTGCATCAGCTCGAAGAGATGCTTGAAAACGATCGAATCTGAAGGTGTGATGCGCGTCGTAGTAGGTGCTGGTCGATGCGGCCGGGGTTGTGTTTGGCGGTGGATTGAACCACAGAGACACAGAGGCACAAGAGAAAAACTGAAATGCCGTAATCCTTGAGTCGCTAAGGATACGATGGTGCACGGTCGCTCAGAATCGATTCCGCAGTGCCATGGCATCATCAATTCGAACTGATTTTGCCTTTCTCTGTGCCTCTGTGTCTCTGTGGTGAGCTTGTCAGCGGTTCGTCTAATGCACTCTGGCAACCGCATCGATTCAGGTGCGCTTCCTTTTGACCGGTTTTTTCTTGCGTGGTTTGGGAAGCTCGATTCCGCTTAGTTGTTGGTAGACTTTTACGACTGCCGAATCATCTTCTCCAGCCAGGCCCGATCCTGCTGCGGCAAGGTATAGCTGATGCGCGGCGGCGGTCAATGGCGCCGGGAATTGCATTTTGTTTGCACTGTCGAGAACGATCCCAAGATCCTTGACGAAAATACTCACTGCTGACAGCGGCGTGTAGTCTCCGTCCAGTATGTGGGGTACGCGATTTTGAAACATCCACGACGAACCTGCACTATTCGAGATCACTTCATACAGTACTTTTGGGTCGGCGCCGGAGCGAATGCCCAGTGCGATGCCTTCGCAGGCCGAGGCAATGTGCACGCCGGCGAGCAACTGGTTGATCATCTTGACCTTTGATCCCGTGCCGGCTTCATCGCCGAGCCGATACACTTTAACCGCGATCGCGTCCAGCACTCTTTTGGCTTTGCGAAACGCACTGGGCGTGCCCGACGCCATGATTGACAGTTCGCCGGTAGCGGCTCGTGCGGCACCGCCGGATACCGGTGCATCGATCATCAAAACGCCTGCGTCGTCAAGGCGTTCACCGAGATCAATCGCGAATTCGGGCGCGACGGTCGCGCTGGCAATGACAACGCTACCGGGTTTCAGCGTTGCCACCGCGCCATGCTTACCGAACAGAACTTCGTTTGTCTGCGCTGCGTTGACGACAAGCACGATGACGATATTGCATTGAGCGGCAAGCTCTGCCGGACTGCGGTGCGCTACGCCCCCTGCCTTGGCGAAGGCATTGCGAGCGCTCGCCCGAATATCGAAGGCATGTGTCCTGAAACCTTTCTTGATCAGCGTGCGGGCGACACCCATACCCATTGAACCGAGCCCGATGACGCCGACGGATGCTTTTCTGGCGCTAATAGCCACGCGTGTTCCTCCTTATGTATTTGGGTGACGGGTAGGCCGCAGATTTCTGTAGCATGAACCGGCTGATGGCAGAATGTGCTCTGGACGGCGACTGGGCACTACTGTTGAATGCGTATCATGATTGCTTTTGCATTGACCTGCATGCTGGCGCTTTCACCCAGTAGTCGCGCCACATTTTATGGCGATACAGAAATTTACGACGACATAAATGTGGATAGTGTAAATGATAGTACCGTGAGCGCACATCACAGCAAGGAAGGGTTTCGCCACCGTTACCCGCATCCGGGCAAGAACAGTTTCTGGAAATGGCAATGGGAGCGTTATCGAAAAGGTGTGCCGGCAGACCCAAAAGAAGGGTATGGTTTTCCAGTGCTCAGACTGGATGTTGAATTTCTCAGAATGAATCGTGCAATCGAGACGATAACCTGGCTTGGACACGGCACGTTTTTTCTGATGCAGCATAGGGAGACTCGACGACTTGCCGGTTTGCTGGCAATCGAGCCGCAGCAGCGCCCCGTAGTGGAGTTTGCGGGCAAATGAGCACCATTTCGCTCGTGCAGTTGCCTGAAAAGATCAAGGCCTGGGCGCGAGAGTTGGGGTTTGAACAGACGGGAATTGCCGACTGCAATCTGGTGGATGCGGAACAACGCCTGAACAACTGGCTTGAACTTGGTTACCACGGCGATATGGACTTCATGGCGGCGCATGGCACCAGGCGCACGCGCCCGGCCGAACTGGTTGCGGGTACCCGCCGCGTGATCAGCGTGCGCATGAATTACATGCCGGACGACGTGAAGCCTGCGCAATCGGTTCTGGACGATTCCGAAAGTGCCTACGTGGCGCGTTATGCCATGGGGCGCGACTATCACAAGGTGTTGCGCAACCGGCTCGAAAAGCTGGCGCGACGCATTGGCGAGGTTATCGGCGATTTCGGTTATCGCGTGTTCACCGACAGTGCGCCGGTGATGGAAGTCGAACTCGCTACGAAGGCCGGCCTGGGGTGGCGCGGAAAGCATACTTTATTGCTGAATCGTGACGCGGGATCGTGGTTTTTTCTGGGGGATATTTACACCGATCTGGATTTGCCTGTTGATCAGCCTGAGCAGGAGCATTGCGGAAGCTGCATGCGCTGTATCGATATCTGTCCGACCAGGGCGATCGTTGCGCCTTACAAGCTGGACGCGCGCCGATGCATTTCCTATCTGACGATCGAACACAAAGGGTCCATTCCTATTGAACTGCGACCGTTGCTGGGGAATCGCATTTACGGTTGCGACGATTGTCAGCTGGTGTGCCCATGGAACCGGTTTGCGCAAAAAGCGACGTTGCCCGATTTCGACGTGCGCCACCGGCTTGATGGTATCCGGCTTGTCGAATTGTTCGCGTGGGATGAACAGACTTTCGAGCGCAACACACAGGGCAACGCGATACGGCGCATCGGTCACGAGCGCTGGTTGAGAAATATTGCGTGCGCACTCGGAAATGCTGCCAGCTCGCCAGAAGTCGTGGCTGCTCTTAGAGCACGTGCGGATCATCCATCGGAACTGGTGCGAGAACACGTTGCATGGGCTCTTGAGCGACACCAGCAGTCAGACACTGGCGAAAAGGCAGACTAGTGTAGTGCTTCACTGTTATCGGCACTTATGTTGGACTACAGGTAGAGCGTTCAAATGAACAAAAGTGGCGAAATTCTTCTCAGACAAGGCGCAAACCACAGCGAGGTTGTACACCTCGCGAGGATTTGTAACGCAGTATGAGGCGAATTCTCGCCGTCTTTTGTGCCGTTAATTGTGAAGCACTACACTAGTGTCGCGCTGGCTGATCAGTATAGGCGTCGCCCTGGTCATACTCGGCGTGCTTTGGCCGTGGCTGGCGCGCATGGGTTTGGGACGATTGCCCGGCGACATTCACATCGAACGTGACGGGTTTCAATTCTTCTTTCCGATCACGACCGGGCTGCTGATCTCCGCAGTGGTTACACTTGTTCTTTGGTTGCTGAGACGATGAATCGAGCGAGGTGACCGGTGCTAGAATCATCAAGCCGTCACAACAATCCGTCAGAATGGCCGAATCGGAAATCCGGGACGGCATGGGCGACTTCGATGCAGCGAAATCCCAGCTTGGTGAAGCCGGTCAGGCGCCTCGCGTGTTTGTTATGCATACCGTGACTTTTTCTGAAGCCGCTCCAGAACGTGCGGCTTTTTTCCTGGAGTAGAGTGCAGTGACTGATGAACTGAAATCAAGCAGAACGGCGTTGAACCGTTTGCCGGCACGTGGCCATTACGATTTCGAAACAATCGCGGCAATTCTCGACGAGGCTTACTTATGTCATGTGGGATTCGTGACAAATGGCCAGCCCTATGTGATTCCTACGATATACGGGAGGGAGGGCGAATTGCTTTATCTGCACGGTGCAGCGGCAGGGCGATTGCTGAACGCAACGGCTGAAGCGACGGCGATCTGTGTCACGGTGACGCTCGTCGATGGACTGGTGCTTGCACGCTCCGGATTTCACTCGTCCATCAACTATCGTTCGGTCGTCATGCTGGGTTCTGCCGAACCGGTCGAAGCAGATCGAAAGGACGAGGTGATGAAGATCATTTCAGATCACGTCCTTCCTGGAAGATGGGAAGAGTTGCGTCCTGCAAATGACATGGAGCTGGAACAGACGAGCGTGCTCCAGATGGACATCATCGAAGCATCTGCCAAGGTGCGCAGCGGTCCGCCACAAGATGACGAGGAAGACTATGCGTTGCCGATCTGGGCCGGGACAATCGATTTTCAGTCGACGTCAGCGGTCGCACGCCCCGACGACCGGCTGCATTCCGACGCGGCGTTGCCAGAGTACGTCAAGAACTATCGGAGGCCGCAAGGCTAACCCGAGCTGCCCGCCGCAAAGGAATTTGAACATCACAGTATGCTTGAAGTGGTTTTTCACCACAGAGGCACAGAGAAACTCATGCTCCGGAACGAAACGGAATAGGTGGGAACTGTGAATTGGCTCCAAAGCAGATAATGTGTTTTTCATGCCAATCAGATTCTTGTTCTTCTCTGCGCCGCTGTGTCTCTGTGGTTAAGCCCTATGTACGAGAAAATCTGTAGGGCGCAATAAGCGCAGCGCATTGCGCCGAATGGGAGCCGATAGAATCGCGATTGCGCGCCACGTTCTCAAAACGTCACAACGGCATAGGTCACGCCGATACAAATCATGAGAACGATCAGGGCACGCAATATCCCCTGGCCCGGACTTAATGACGCGTCTCGCGTGTCAACCGAAGTTTTGACTCCGCTGAACATCGGCACAATGAGATTCTCTTTCTTCTTGGTCAGATAAAACAGAATGGCGCCCAGGTGGATGCAGATCAGTGTCAGCAGCACCAGCGCATTCGCTTCGTGAATCGCGCCGAACGTGCCGGCAACGTCATCTGACACATATTTCCAGAGCGGACCTGTAGTCATGATCTCGTCGTCCTCGAACAGCCCGCTCACGGCTTGAACGAGTACGCTTGCCAGCATCGCAATCACCGACCAGCCGCCCAGTGGATTGTGCCCCGCGTGTTTGTCATAACTGGAGCCGCTTAGAGAACGCGCATAGCGCCAGACAGCCAGTGGGCCGTACATAAAATTCGCGAACCGCGCGTGACGGGTACCGACTACACCCCAGACAATCCTGAACAAGACCAGAGCCAGAATCGAATAGCCGCCGAGCACGTGATACTCCATCGCGTTGCCGCCAAGACTGACAGTTGTGATCTGCGACACGATCAGTAGCACAAGGACCCAGTGAAAAACCCGAACGGGTACATCCCAGACGCGCGTTTTCCGATCATGTGGCGTGATCTCGTTGTCGCCGCCTGCCAATCGCTCTCCGTTCACGGTCACTCGGACACGGTCGAGTGCGGTGTTAAAACGAAAACTTAGGCCCCGAGTTGATCGGCAAGATCGGTCAGGCTGGTCGCGTTGTAGTCGAACGCGCTGTCAGGTGACAAGTCGACTTTTGCGCTCGGTGGCATTTCTTTTGGCCGGGCGACGAATGCTGCACGCAGGCCGGATTGCTGCGCTGCGCGAAGGTCGCCTTTGTGGGCCGCCACCAGCATGACACGGTCAGCTGGGAAATCGAGCATTTTTGCCGCGCCCTGATAGGTTTCCGGGTCCGGCTTGTAGTGATTGAACAATTCGGCGGAGATAACACAGTCCCACGGCAGTCCGGCGTTTTTGGCCATGTTGGTCAATAACGACATGTTGCCGTTGGACAGCGTGGCGATGACAAATTTCTTTTTCAGGCGCTTGAGCCCACGCACTGAATCCGGCCAGGGTTTGAGACGATGCCAGGCGCGATTGAAGTGATCCCTGTCTTCTTCAGTCAAACCCTCGATGCGGAACTTGAGCAGCAACTCATCGAGAATCATTCGGTGCAAGGCATCGATATTCATCCACGGCAATTCGCCGCTACGAACCCGGTCCATGGCCGGTGCGTATCCGGCACGCCAGGCATTGGCCATGCGTGCCCAGTTGAACTTGATGTTCTTGCGTTGCCCCAGCTCGCGTCCTTCGCGCGTAATACTGCCACGCCAGTCCACTACCGTTCCAAATATGTCAAAAACCAGTGCGTCAACTGTTGGCATTGCAGTCCTCTAAAGTGCGTGATATCGGGATTATATGCAGTTGAACGGGATTGCGTGTGAAATGGCATTCACTGGATCTGCTTGCCCACTGAAAGGACGAAGGTTTACGCGACGCGCCCCCGGATCCCACGTTGTCGGCCACCAGGGGCATGTCAGTTTGTGCGCGCGTTAGTTACGCGCCGCTTTGCCCAGGCGGTATTTGACGCCGACAAAAAGACCGCGCGGCGCTCCGGGTGCATTGAACTGCTCGCTGGACCAATTGTTGGAATCGATCTGGAAATTTCCGCTCGAGTCAAATACGTTCTCGGCGAGTATTGCCGTAGAGGAATAGCGCTCGTCAAATAAGTTGGTGATCTTCCCGAATATCTCCAGCTTGTTGTTCAATTCATAGCGAGTATTCAGGTTGATTACGGCATAACCATCTACTTTGCCCGCGCCGCCGAACGTGCGTGTAGTTCCGCCAAGGTCGGTCGATTGGCCTGCCTGGTGCAGGTTGTTTTCATTGCCGTAGGCGTAAGAATCTGCGAACGCAACCAGGGATCCGCCGAGCGACCAGTTGTTGGTGAGTCGGTAGTCTGCGGAAAAGCGCATTTGATGCTCGGGGATTGCCGGAATGCTTTGCCCGGGACTAACCTCAATCAGATCGTCAACCCCAGGTGAATAGCAGGCTGCACTTTGCCCTCGCGAGCTGTTATTTTCCTGCAGCAGGCACGCGCTGCTCTCGAATGTTGCATCAATGTAACTGTAGTTGATGTTCCATCTGAATCGGTCGCCGGTGTAGGCCGAGATGCCGGCTTCCAGGCCTTGGCGCCGCGTCTCTCCGAAGTTGGTGAAATAACCGGCGCTGGTGGAGGTGCCGACCCACAGGATATCGTCCTCGCTGTCGGTGCGGAACACGCCTGCGTTCCAACTCAGACCGTGCCCCATTCTGCCGCGGAATCCGGCCTCAATTGTCTGTGCGACAACTTGCTCGAGAAACGGGTCGGCGGCCAGACCGGCAGGAAGCGTACACGGGTTATTGGGGTCGGCACAGCCCAACTCGATTGGGCTTGGCGCACGGCTACCCTGGCTCCATCCTGCGTAAGTCGTCAAAGTCGGTTGGATTTTGTAGGTTGCGCCGATCGCTGGATTGAATTTCTTGTAGGTGTGATCGCCATCCAGGTTGGGTGGCGTCAGTACCAGTTTATCGGTGGTTTTGACGTTGGTGTGGTTGTAGCGGCCGGAAAAAGTGAGCGCCAGCGCGTCGCTGTAATTGTAAGTATCGGTAAAGTAGATACTCGCTGTATCGGTCGTGCCTTCGAGAATGTTTTCCACTGTCAGCGGTTCGGTAGTCATGACACCACGGGTGGCATCGAACACACCTTCCTGAGCAGTCTGGAAGAACTCGGAATCGCTCCGGTCATAGGTCGCCCCGAACGCAAGTGCATTGTTGTCCAGAGCCCATGTCGCTTGCAGTCCGATGCCGTAGCCGTCTTGTTCGGTTCTCGAACGGTTCTCGACGGCCGATTCGTCGGCATTCACGCCGTCATTGGGTCCACCTTCGAAGTCGTCATTGACGTCGCCATTGAGTGTGTTGGCATTGTTTTGCCGGTAATAAGTCACTCCCGAAAGCAGCCACGAATCGTCCAGCCAGTGTGTGCCGGTCAAATTAGCCATTGCCATCTCGTTCTGTGTGTTGTCGGGATGGGTGTAGATTGACTCCCAGCGATTGGCCAGGAAGGACTCCGGCGTGACGCCATTGCCGTAGAGGTCGGTGTCCGCCAGTGTGATTGCCAGGTCAAGGTCGGTGATGCCATTTTCCCAACCGACTTTTCCGAACAGCTGGGCTACCTCGGTTGGAGAGAAGTCGCGCCAGCCGTCTTCCTCAAAGTAGTTGGCGGCAATGAAATAGTCGACCTTCTCGTTGTAACCGCCATAAGCGATGTCGGCTTGCTTGCGGCCCCATGATCCACCTGACAAGGTGGCGTCAACGCCAGGATAATATGCGCCGCTCTTGGTACGGATATCGATTGCGCCACCGAGTGTATTGAGTCCGAAAATCGGATTCGATCCAGGTACCAGCGTCATGGTCGATATTGCGTTCTGCGGAATCAGATCGTAGTTGACGATATCGCCGAAAGGTTCGTTGATGCGCACGCCGTCCTGATACACGGACAGACCTTGCGGCGTACCGAGAAGCGGAGAAGAAAGAAAGCCGCGATAGGTCAGATTAGGCTGGTAGGGATTGTTCTGGACATCCTGGACGTATATCGATTGCATCGTCTCTTCCATGAACTCGGGCAGGTTCAGTGATTGCTGCTCCTCCATCCGTTCGCCAGTCTCGACCTGGATGTTCGCCGGAACTTCATCCTTCGGTGTCGCCAAGCCCGGCACTGGAGTCGAGCCGACAACCTCGACCGATGGCGCCTCAAGGTTGATTGGCGTTTCATCCTGGGCGAACGTTGCGCCTGATGCACAGGCAAACATGATCGTGACCGCAGCGCGAACGGCGGATGACATGCGATTGAGGGGATACATCGACATTCCTTTCTAGTTCTTATCGGATTGCGGGAAATTACGGCGCAGTGCCGAAGACCAGCTTCCCGCTCTCAGTAGATGAATCTGAGGACACGCAACTGTAGGATTAACAGGCCATCTTTCGTCAGGGGCATCCTCCTATTCTGGCTTGGGAATTTTTCCCGAACCAGAGCATACTGGCGCGTGAGGACGGAACGCCGAATCATTTTTGTATCCGTTCCTGTACGCGTTTTCGCATCAATAAGCTTACGAAAATGGCTGTCAGCACAAGGTAAGCGCTCAGAACAGGCAGGAGAATTGCAATGAGTGGATGGATGATGCCGGCACTGCTGGTAATCATTGGGCTGCCTCGCTGAACGGAGAAGTGTCAACGCTATTGCGTGGAGATAGCGGTGCCAAGCGGCGAAACTCACACATGCGAGTGTGAACTTTTCCCGGTCTGCCGGCGGGGAGCGGGGCATTCCAGTGTCGCGGCTCCGATCGGGAGGATTTCCCTGTCAGGCGCGGGTATCATTTGGAATCAACCCTTGTACCAAGGAGTTCAAGCTCGTGGCCCAGTCCAGGCCTGGTTTACTGTCACACCAATCGCATCGGGTTCGCACAGACGCGATCAGCCCTTCTGTACGGCGTGACCTTTTTGTGGTTGCCGCCGTTACCTCCGCGACATTCTTGTTGTCGAGCGCACTGGAATTGAATGAACGCTTGATTGCATTCACGCGTCCACTTGAAACCTACCAGATTGATGAACTACCGACCACTTTCGTCGCGATGATCATGGCGCTGGCGTGGTTTTCATGGCGACGTTCGCGCCAGTCGATTGAGCAGGCGAATCTGCGCCTTGTGGCCCAGCGTGAACTTGCGGAAGCACTCACTGAGAACCGCAGACTGTCGCAACGCTATCTGCAGGTTCAGGAGGAGGAACGGCGCTTCCTTGCACGAGAACTGCACGACGAGCTGGGGCAAAGTCTGAACGCAATAAAGGTAGACGCTGTCAACATTCGGGCCGCCGCCGGCGATCAGCCCGACGTGGGTCGCAGCGCGCAAGCCATCATTGATGTATCAAGCAAAGTGTACGACGTTGTACGAAGCCTTTTGCGCCAGCTTCGTCCGGTTGCACTGGATGAGCTCGGGCTTGCAAGCGCCGTGCAATTTTCGGTCGACGAGTGGCAGCGTCGACACAAGGGTGTCGAGTGCGTACTCTCGATTGACGGTGAACTGGAGGGGCTGAATGAGGACGTCAACATCACCGCTTATCGGTTCGTGCAGGAATGCCTGACCAATGTTGCCAGGCATGCCGAGGCGCGACGCATCGAAGTATCGCTGCGTCGGCGCATCATGGGCGCTGGAGGAGATCAACTTGAAATGTTTGTTGATGACAATGGTCGCGGTGTTGATCCTGCCATTCCGCGCACCGGTCTGGGACTGATTGGTTTGCGCGAGCGTGTTGAAGCGCTCGGCGGCCGCTTTGAAATCACCGGCGCATCCGGCTCCGGTACGCGGATTTCGGCTGCGATTCCACTCACAGCAGAGCAATCGGGTGCAGAATCATGAACACGGCGAAAGACGTAAACGATCCGCTGCAAGTGGTTCTTGTTGACGACCACGCGGTCGTAAGAGAAGGCTACCGTCGCTTGCTGGAGCGTACCGGTGACATCGCCGTGATTGCCGAGGCTGCAAACGGTGAAGATGCATATCGCCTGATTTGCGAACATCAGCCGGATGTCGCGGTGCTCGATATCAGCCTGCCTGGTATCGGTGGGATAGAGGTAGCACGCCGGGTGATCGCACGACTTCCCCATCAGAAGATTCTGATGTTCAGCATGCACGAAGATACAGTGTTCTCGTCAAGAGCCCTTCAGGCCGGGGCGCGTGGCTATGTGACCAAGTCAGCGGCTCCGGATGTACTGATCGAAGCCGTGCGTCTGGTTGCCGCGGGCAAGCTGTATATCAGTCAGGAAATGGCGCAGGAGCTGGCGATCCAAATGATTCCCGGTCGCGAAAAACCGATCGACGCACTTTCGGCGCGCGAGTTCGAGGTTTTTCGACTTTTGGTCGCAGGGCATACGCTTCAGGAAATCTCCCAAATCATGCACTTATCGTACAAGACCGTCGCCAACTACCAGTCCAGCATTCGCCAGAAGCTCGATGTCAGCAATACCGCACAGGTTGTCCGCATCGCACTGAATCACGGCATGATCGCCAGCGCGCCGATTGACGGGGAAGCGGGTGAGCGTGCCGGCTGATCCGCTTCGGGAAAAATTCCCGAGCGTGGCAGGTGAAATACCCCTGATGCTGACGTTCGGATCGGCCCTACACTGAATCTGTCGGGCGCGATCTACGCCGACGACGATTTATCAGGCGCAATGCACGCCTATCGTGAGACCTCCGAAGAGCAATACGTGTGTGATACTCCTCCTTGCAATTGGTTGCGGCCGGTCTTTGACCGGCCGCTTTCTTTTGGCGTATCGTAAGTGCATGTTGAGTACGATTCGGGTATGCCATCGCGCTGAATGCCTGCAAACTTGGCAGATATCAAGCCTGTATCGTTTCAAACGAGAAGCATTTCAAACCAGGTGCATTTCAAACCAGGTACGATTGAAACCCGATTCGTGGGGATCCGGGGTCGCTTTTACACGCTAGATTGGATTGATGATCACACTTGATGGATTTGTTGCCTCCGCATCCCGCGGCGACTTGCCCGACGGGCTAGCCAGCCCACTTCAGGCCTTGTGGTACGAAGTGCGCGGTGACTGGAAGCGCGCTCACAAAATTGTGCAGGGAGAAACCTCGGCCGAGGCGGCCTGGGTTCACGCCTATTTGCACCGCAGGGAAGGCGACCTGTCCAACGCGGGTTACTGGTACCGGCGCGCGCAGCGGCAGATATCAACAGCTTCGCTTGATGAGGAATGGCGCACCATCGCCGCCAGCTTTATCGAAGGCGAGGACATCGACTGACTGCGGACAGAGCGCAGGCCGGATTGGCGTAGCGTAATCCGACGTTAACTATCAGTTCCGGTTCTATCAGTTCCCTTACGGCGCAATGCGCTGCGCTTATTCCGCACTGCAGGGTCACATTGATATTCAAGGTTCGCTCTGTAGGCGTAACGCTCATTGCTTCTCGCTTGCGGCGATACTCAGAACGCATCCTCCCATGATTTGGACAATCGAGTAGCGGAGTGAATGAGTCCGACCATCGAATAGGTTTGTGGAAAGTTGCCCCATAACTCTCCGGTTGCCGGATCAATGTCTTCCGATAGAAGTCCCAATGGATTGCGCACGGCAAGCATGTTTTCGAACAGCTCGCGGGCTTCGGATGTGCGGCCAAGGTACGTCAACGCATCGATATACCAGAATGTGCATGCGTTGAACGCCACTTGAGGTTTGCCGAAATCGTCCTCGTCCGCATACCGGGCGATGTACGGGCCGTGTCGCAATTCCCTTTCGATGCGCGCAACCGTACTGGCAAAGCGCGGATCGGTGCCAGAAATAAAACCGACGCCCGGAAGCAGAAGCAGTACAGCGTCCACTGATTTTCCGCCGAAAGTCGACGTAAAACTGTTCGACTCTGTGTCCCACGCATTTGCAAGAATCTCGCCGTGAATCTTACCGGCCATTTCCGACCAGTATTGAGCGCGGTCTGGCAAATTGAGCCGCGTCGCTATTTTCGCAAGGCGGTCGCATGCCGCCCAGCACATGACGCTTGAATAGGTATGCACTTCCATCCGGTTGCGTAATTCCCAGAGTCCGGCGTCGGGCTTGTTCCATGACTCTGCGGCGCGTTCGCCTAACACTTCTAGGCGTTGGAACAAAGCTGCATCACCTGTCCGGGTCAGCCGACAGTCGAAGAAAATTTGCGCGCAGGCCAGAATGATTGACCCATAGCCGTCATTCTGCACTTGTCTGTAAGCGTCATTACCGACTCTGACCGGTCCCATGCCACGATACCCGGCAAGCGCTACGGTCGTTTCGTCAAGTTGCTGGCTTTGCGTGATGCCGAACACCGGCTGCAGATAGCCATTCTGAGACGCAGCCGCGATGTTCATGATGTAGTTGAGATAGCCTTCCATTGTTTTGGTGGCGCCCAGCGCATTGAGTGCGTGCACGACGAACAACGAGTCTCGCAGCCAGCAATATCGGTAGTCCCAGTTTCGCCCGCTGTCAGGGGACTCCGGAATCGAGGTGGTTGGCGCCGCGATGACAGCGCCTGTTTCTTCGAAGTGAGACAGTTTCAGCGTAATCGCGGCGCGGATAACGGCGTCCTGCCACTCGAATGGCAGTGTCAGGTAACGGCTCCATTCCAGCCAGTACTGGTCAGTTTGTTCGAAGTGTTCCCGATAGGCTTCGGCAACCGGCATCGTCAGGGTTTCGTCCGGCCCCAGAAAAAATGTAAGTGGTTTGTCGAGAATGAAAGGTGTTTCCTCCAATACATAGGCGACAGACGCATCCGTCGTGAGACGTAGCGTCAGATCCGACATGACGTAGCGGATGTGATTGGAACCGTGCGTAATCTCCGGGCGCTGCTGACCATATTCGGAAGTCGGACGCACGCGCATTCTGATTCGTGGCGTGCCTGACAGCGGAGTGACTTGCCTGACCAACGTGGCAGGCCGGTATGTGCGGCCGAACAGTTTGAAGCGCGGCGCAAAATCGGTGACCAGTATGGAAGAACCGTTTCCGTCGCTGAGCCGGGTCTCGACAATGGCAGAGTTATGCCGGTACTGCTGTCTGGATTCGGTGAAGCCCAGCAAATCCACGGCAAAAACACCCTGGGCATCTTCGTGCGAATTATTCATAAGCGAGCAAAACTGCGGATCACTGTCAAACCTCGGCAAGCAGGCCCAGACGATTCGTGCTGATGAGTCTACAAGGGCGCTGAAACTGCAGTTGCCGATGATGGCGAGATCAAGGTTGCTCAATGAAAAGTCCTTCTGGTTTCTTACAGGGAAGGCGGCCAGCTTTCCAGCCAGGCGATCACTTGGTCCACATTTTCAATGCTATAACGCGCGGTAGTTTCGACACCATCGCCGACGCGAACAGAGTAGCCATTCATCTGGTTGACAAATGCAAAACCATCTTCATCTGTGATGTCATCACCGATGAAGACTGGTATCCGACCCATAAACGGCGTTTCTTCCATAAAATCACTGATAGCCGAACCCTTGTCGGCGTGCCAGGGCTTTATCTCACTGACCATCTTGCCGTGAATGACATGCAACTCGTGAGCCAGCGGTTGGACAAGATTCTCAACGAAGGTCTTGATCTCCGCTGCCTTGTCAGGGGCCTGGCGATAATGAATCGCCAGCGCACGTGATTTGTCCTCCAGTAGGACGCCTTCGTGTGTGTTTGCGATTTCCGTCAGGGGAGGGCGTAATGCTTCCAGCATCTGCGACTCCGGGTGTGAGTGGACAACACCTTCGGCATCACGGCGCTCCAGGCCGTGCAGGCCTGCAACGGGGAAGCGATGCGGCACGAACAACTCGTCAAGGTTCTGGATCGTGCGGCCGCTGACAAGAGCAAGCGCGCCGCCAAGGCAGGCCATGACTTCTTCCAGTATCTGACATACCCGATCGCTGCGATTGACGCCATCCGGGGTCTGGCTCAAGTGAAGAAGTGTTCCGTCGACGTCCAGGAATAACGCCCACTCAGAAGCCGGGCGCAGCGACACGGCGGACTGGTTGTAAGCATTCTGCATTCTGGTTTTGGCGAGGACCCGATTACGAGCCCGTTACTCTATATCATCATGTGAGTGTAGGGCGCAGAGGCAACGCGATCATTGTGAACGATTGCCTTGTCACGTGACGCTGTGGCATGGACGGGCCGGCTGAAAGACGGTGGGGTGGCATTGAATGCGGTTGATTGAAGTCAACGTTCACGGCCTTTTCTGTGGTACTTTGTGAATGGTTCGGAGTCTGGGAGTACGCACGTATTCTCGGAAAGTTGGCGAATTGATGCAGTTATGTTGTAACTGGCTCATTCGTCGCAGAAGCAGCTAGTCTTGATCGCTTTATCGGGTTACTCCTATGGCAATGCATGGTATGGGAGCTTTCGAAAAGTCCTCTTTGGCCGACAACGGCGCGGTTCGGGGCGGATTGTGACGCATCGAGGCAAGGCGAAATTTCGGGCAATCGCCAATCGGCTCGAAAGCCCCCGGTTCGAAAGGAATCGGCGCATTGGTCCTGAGAATCGACACAGCGTGGTGGTACAGAAAAACAGCGACTTCAAGCAACTAACGGGAAGCATTGGGCGTCTCGTTGTCGTTTCAAATCGGGTCGCCGATCCTAAACGTGATCGTAAGGCCGGCGGTCTGGCAGTGGCTGTTGGCGAGACACTTGCAGCAACCGGCGGCGGCTGGTTTGGCTGGAGTGGGAACGTTCGTTCCGATGCGGCAGACGTGAAGCCTGTTGTTCGCAACGTCGACGGAATCCATATTGTCACCATTGACCTGACCAATGAAGAATTGGCCGGTTTCTACCAGGGTTTCGCCAATCAATGTCTGTGGCCCCTTCTGCACTACCGCATGGATCTGGTGCAATTCGAACGCGACTTTCTTCTCCAATACCGGGCGGTGAATCGCCGATTCGCGACAGCTCTCGAAAGATTTCTCGGTCCTGACGACATCATCTGGATCCATGACCTTCATTTGTTGCCGCTTGGGAAGGAGCTCAGACGCCTCGGTTGCAAGCAACCAATCGGTTTCTTCCTGCATGTCCCGTTTCCTCCGCCTGAGGTTGTCGCTGCGCTTCCAGGACACGCTGAACTGATGAGAGACATGCTGGCATTTGATCTGGTCGGGTTTCAGACCCAACATGATTTGTTCTGCTTCCGCTCCTATGCGCGTAAGGAGTTGGGCGCACGCTTGCTCGAGCATGATGCGCTCAAAGCGCCGTCAGGGCACTTGGTGGCGAGCGGCGTGTTTCCGGTCGGCATAGATGTGGACATGTTTGTTGCGCTCGGGAAGACGGCTGAAGCGCGCCGCGAGTTTGCGCATCTACGTGAGTCGGTTGGAGAACGCGACCTTGTCGTTGGCGTCGACCGGCTCGACTATTCCAAAGGCTTGACGCGGAGGTTAATGGCGTATCGCCGTTTTCTGAACTCATATCCAGAGAATCACAACAAAGTCGTATTCTTGCAGGTGACGCCGCCCTCACGTGAAACAGTGGATTCGTACGCGATCATGAAACGCGAACTCGAGCGGCTCGAAGGCGAAATTAACGGTGAATTCGCCGAATTCGACTGGACACCGGTGCGTTGCGTGAGACGTGCCGTGAGTCGTACCAAACTGGCTGCGCTTTATCGTGCCAGCAAGGTTGGTCTCGTTACGCCGCTTCGCGACGGCATGAATCTCGTCGCCAAGGAGTATGTCGCGGCCCAGGACGAAGACGATCCCGGAGTGTTGATCCTGTCGCAATTTGCGGGTGCGGCGGAGGCAATGGAACAGGCGCTCATCGTGAATCCCTATGATAAGGATCAGGTCGCGGAAGCGTTGCAGACGGCAATCAAGATGCCACTTGAAGAGCGCAGGACTCGCCATGAGTCGCTACTTACAACGATACGAACGCAGGACGTGCATGCCTGGAGCAAAGCGTTTCTTTCCAGGCTCGCAAATTGCAAAGCGCGGTCAAATGGCGATCCGCCAGCGCAGGCACGCAATGCTGTGCCAACGCGTCCTGCTCGAAAGAGAAAGGCAACGAAGGAAGCAAATTGACGTACAGGCATGTTCACCTGTCGCGACGTGCGATCATCGGCGTGGCTGGACGGCACGCAGGGCAAAGCGTTTGCAATCCGTAGCGTTTTCCGTGCCGCGCGTTTTTGGGTATTCTTCGTACTTTGGCTTGAGCACTTCTCACTGAAGAACTTGCAAGCCGTATTCAGTCCGCGTAGTAATGAATATTCGCCGGGTCATTCGTAACCCGGTTCACAGAGGGGAGAGACAGAATCATGGCGCGCAAAATCGCACGCAAAGCAGTCCGAAAGAGTACCGGTAAGAAAGACCCGTCAAAGCTCCGGTCGCAACAGTGGTTCAATAATCCGCACAACGTGGAAATGAACGCGCTGTATATTGAGCGCTACATGAACTGGGGCCTGACACGCGAAGAATTGCAATCAGGCAAGCCTGTCATCGGAATTGCCCAGTCCGGCTCGGATCTCTCTCCCTGTAATCGTCACCACCTCGAACTTGCCAATCGCATGCGCGAAGGCATACGCGAAGCGGGTGGAATTGCATTTGAGTTTCCAGTACACCCGATACAGGAAACCGGAAAGCGACCTGGCGCGGCGCTCGATCGCAACCTCTCGTATCTTGGCCTGGTCGAACTGCTGTACGGCTACTTCATCGATGGGGTGATGCTCACTACCGGTTGCGACAAGACCACGCCTGCTCAGTTGATGGCAGCTGCCACTGTAGATATTCCAGCCATTGTTGTCTCAGGCGGGCCAATGTTGAACGGTTGGTTCCGCGGCCAACGTACTGGCTCCGGCACGATCGTCTGGGAAGCGCGCAAGTTGCTCGCCACCGGCGAGATCAATCAGGCCCAGTACATCGAACTCATTGCTTCCTCGGCACCGTCTGCCGGTCACTGCAACACGATGGGCACGGCGTCTACAATGAACTCGCTTGCCGAAGCCCTCGGTATGTCGCTGCCCGGCGGCGCCGCGATTCCCGCGCCGCACCGCGAACGCGCAGAAAACGCTTACCTGTCAGGTAAACGGATCGTTGAAATGGTATGGGAAGACTTGCGTCCGTCGAAAATCATGACGCGCGAAGCGTTCGAGAACGTGATTGCCGTGAACTCCGCGATAGGAGGCTCGACCAATGCGCCGATACACTTCAACGCCATTGCCCGGCATATCGGCGTGAAACTCAACAACGATGACTGGGAAAAAGTTGGCTACGACATTCCGTTGATCGTCAATATGCAGCCGGCAGGCGAATATCTCGGTGAGGACTATCATCACGCAGGTGGTGTTCCTGCGGTCGTCAATGAATTGATCAAGGCTGGCAAAATCAATAAAGCCCCGATCACCGTAAACGGAAAGACACTTTACGAGAATTGCCGCCGTGCCAAGGTGGAGGATCGCAATGTCATATGGCCGTACAAAAAACCAATGCAGCAACAGGCCGGTTTCCTGAACCTCAAAGGTAATCTGTTCGACAGCGCTATCATGAAGACCAGTGTCATTTCGGACCATTTCCGCGAGCGCTATCTGTCCGATCCTAAAGACCCGAACGCTTTTGAAGGCCGAGCGATTGTCTTCGAGGGCCCGGAGGACTATCACAAACGCATCGAGAATCCGCGACTCAAAATGGACGACTCCTGCATGTTGTTCGTGCGCGGAGTTGGCCCGGTGGGTTATCCCGGTGCTGCCGAAGTCGTCAACATGCAACCGCCTGCGAAGCTCATGAAGCAAGGCATTGGTGAGCTGCCGTGTATTGGTGACGGACGCCAGTCGGGTACGTCGGGATCACCTTCGATACTCAACGCCTCACCAGAGGCGGCGACCGGCGGCGGGCTGGCGATTCTGCAAACCAACGACAAGGTGCGTATCGATTTAAACAAGCGCACAGCGAACATTCTGATCAGCAAGACCGAGTACGAGCGCCGCCGCAAGGCGCTGGCGAAAAAGGGCGGGTTCAAGATTCCCGGGAGTCAGACACCGTGGCAGGAAATCCAGCGCGGAATGGTGGATGAATTGTCCAATGGCATGGTGCTCAAACCCGCGGTCAAGTATCAGAAGATTTCGACGAGCAAGGGCGTGCCGCGCGATAACCACTGACGAGCATTTCGCCTGATAGTGTGGGTGGTCAACGCTACGCCGTGCAGAGTTCATCTGCGCTGCGTAGCACCCCGCTCGGCCGACTTAGTGGGGCGATTTTGCGCATCGAATGGCACTGGCAAGCGCGTTGTATCACTATCCATCGATATTGCTTTTAGCCATGGCTCATGACTGCCTCAGGACGTAGAACGAAGCCGGCCTCCGGGCAGAAGAGCGCAACGCTTTCTTGCCGAATCGATCTGCCTGCAGGGTTTCGTCAAAGTGATGTGCTGGCGTTTCACCGGCGTGACGCACAGCAGATTTCCGAGCGAATTGACGGCAACGCGCTGCACAAAGGTTTGTCATGGGAAGGTCGGCCGGCCTGCCTGACGTTCAGGTTCGACCAGGCCTGCGTTGCGGTGGATCTGGCGATTGACGGCACATTGGCAAAAGATGGACAAGAGCGGATGGAGCGCATGGCGAAGCGCATGCTTGGCCTGACGCAGCGCGTCGAGGAATTTGAGCTGGATTACCGTGCTCATCCGCAGATCGGCGCGTTGGTCGAAAGAAGCGCCGGTCTGCGGGTGCCTCTCGCAGCCACTCCGTTCGAGGCGTTGAACTGGGCCATTACCGGCCAGCAGATCAGTGTTAGTGCCGCCGTTTCTGTAAGGCGCAAGGTTATTCAGGCAGCCGGGCTGCAGCATTCGAATGGCCTGTGGTGTTTTCCCGACTTTCGGCGGTTTGCAAAGATGGCCGAGCAGGACTTGCGGCAAGCGGGGCTGTCGCTGACCAAGGCACAGACGCTCATCGAAGTGAGCGAACGCATCGAAAAAGGACTGCTACCGCTGGACAAATGGGTTGATGCACCGCCAGTGGAAGAGATTCGTACCGAGCTTCTGGCTATTCGCGGAATTGGACCATGGACGGTCAGTTACGTGTTGCTGCGCGGATATGGTTGGCTGGACGGCTCGCTACATGGAGATGTGGCAGTGCGTCGCAACCTGCAGGTGTTGTTGGGCCGGGTGGAAAAGATTCGCGAGGAAGAGGCGAAACAGTGGCTGGCGGAATTTTCACCCTGGCGGGCGTTGGTCGCAGCGCATTTGTGGGCGATGCAGAAGAAGGAAGGATTCTGAGAAGAACACTACACCAGGTTTAGTGTCTGTCGCAGCTTCGGAAAATGAAGCCAGGTGTCATTTGTTCGCAGGGAAGGGATCATGATCGGTCGTAGTTCGAATGAATTGTCCTGGTGGGTGATTTTGTGCGTTTTTGCGACCTTCGCGGGGCTCCACGCGATCGCGGCAAATGCAGCCGCATCCACAGCTTCCGCGCCGGGCGTATACGAACAACGCACACCCAACCGCGACGGTATCGGCAAGATCTACATGGGGCGGGAGATTTCCCACGTTATGGGTCACCAGGGGGCAGATTGGTTGGAAAGGCCTGGGCGTCAACGCGAGGAACGCACCGATCTGCTGATTGAACGGCTCCCATTGAGAGCAGACAGTGTTGTTGCGGATATCGGTGCGGGGACCGGTTACTTTTCGCTTGCAGTTGCGCGAAGAGTGCCTGAGGGAAGCGTTCTGGCGGTCGACATTCAACCGGAGATGCTCGCCATTCTTGACGAGAAAAAGCGCGCCAACGGCGTGACCAATGTGCAAACTGTACAAGGGTCAATTACGCAACCCGGCTTGCCACCTGGTGCGGTTGACCTGATCTTCATCGTTGATGCCTATCATGAGTTCTCGCACCCGCGAGAGATGGGCGAGGCGATGTTCGCCGCGCTCAAACCCGGTGGCAAGATCGTACTCATAGAGTACCGAGCCGAAGATGAATCAGTGCGCATCAAGCGACTGCACAAAATGAGCGAAGCGCAGGCCAGCAAGGAAATGCGCGCACTCGGTTTTCGGTGGGTAGAGACGGGCGATTTTTTGCCCCAACAACATTTTCTGGTATTCGAGAAACCATGACGCACTAATGCGAACGACGCATTCCCCGGAGCGATCTCGATGGCAGCACCCCTGGCAGGGACTGCATAACATTACGCACATGGGTCGAAGCGATCGTGATATTGCAATGGCTCGGTCGACGAAAAATTCTCGACTGCCTGTGGCGTCACCGCGCGATTGATTTATCCCAGATACGGTGGCAGCGGGCAGTCAAGCACGTCGCCAATGGCCCGCATAAGCTCCATCTCGTCTGGTGAATATTTCTGATCCTGCGTAATAACAGCCAGGCAGGCTTTCAACAGGCGGGGCTTGAGTAGCGGCTTCAACAACGCCAGTTTCTCGACGGCCTTGTCTAGATTGTCAAGATTGATCTGTTCGCGGGGCAACAACACGAGGTTTGCCAAACCGAGTTCTTGCTCTGCACTCGCAAAAGCAGCCGCCATCTCAGCCTGGCCTTTCACGCAGGAATAGACCAGCATGCTCACCAGCACATCAATGTGCTTCTTGACGACTTTGAATGACCCGTATTTCGCGACCTTCTTGCCCGGTCGGCCGAACTCCGCATCCAGATGATGGAACAGGATTTTCTGTAGCGACCATTCGAACATGTCAATGCGGTTGTCGGCCCGAATCAGAAACATCAGATTTTTCTTGAACAACAGATACGGCGCTTTAGATAATTGGCGCAGCGATGGCAAGGCCATATCGATAAGCGGCAATCTGAACTTGATACCCAGCGCTTGTACAGCGCCAAGCAAATGTTCGACACGTTCGAAAATGCCCGCGTCACCTAACTCTTTGAGTCGAAGTAGCTGTTTATCCCGGATCTCCGCATTCTTATCATCGATGATCAAGCAATAGATGACGGCACGCGCCCCATACCCGTCGTGCACTGCGTCTCGAATTTCTTCGGGAATGTCATCAACCAAAGAGGCGGCATAGTCGAGTTGCTCCGGACTGGTCTGGCCGACGCTATCGAGTATTTGATTGGCGATGATCGCGCCGGCCACCGCAGTTCGCGTAGAAGCTGTCGCAGATGCTTGCTGCGCGTGGTCTGAGCTTTGGACATCTTCGACAACTTCGCTGGTTACAGGCGCAAAGACACCATCCCAACGAGGGTCGACACGTTTGATGCGGACATGCAGAGGCGGATGTGTGGCAAACATGGATTGCATGAATGAACCCACGCCCTTGCTGAAGTACGCATGACTCATGGTGGGTGCTTCGGGCGTTTCCAGCGCTGATCCGGGCGCATACCCGCCGATCTTTTTGAGTGCGCCCGCAATGCCAACGTTGCTTCTCGTAAACTGAACTGCGGAAGCATCAGCCAGGAATTCACGCTGGCGACTGACCGAAGCCTTGATCAGATTGCCGAAAAAAGTGCCGGCAAATCCGATAACCATCAATCCCAATCCCAAACCCATGATCGGGGCGCCGTTCTTGTTCGATCCACCGCGAACGGATCTCAAGACGAAATACCCGATCAAACCGATCAGCAATATTCCGTGCAGGATACCGATGAGCCGGATATTGAGTCGCATATCACCGTGCAGGATATGGCTGAACTCATGGGCGATCACTCCCTGTAACTCCTCACGATTCAGGTAGGTAATGGTGCCTCGAGTCAGTCCGACAACCGCATCGCCAGGCGTAAAGCCAGCGGCAAATGCATTGATTCCTTGCTCGCCCTCAAGCAGATAAACCGGTGGCACCGGTGTCCCTGAAGCGATCGCCATTTCTTCTACGACGTTCAGGGCCTTTCGTTCGTGCAGATCGGTTGTGTTCTGGCTGATCAACCGACCGCCAAGTGACTCGGCTACTGCCTTGCCACCGGATGACAGTGCCATGGTTTTGTAGGCGCTACCCGCAAGAATTACGAAAGCGACAGCTGCGCCGATCAGGAAAAACGTCTCCCAGTCAAACTGGGCGGCGATCGCGCTCAGTGTCACACCTTGTTCGCCGGTTTCGAGGAAGCCAAACAGCACCATGACCAGCAGGTTAGTGAACACAATCAAACTGACTACCGCCAGAATGAAAAAAACCACCAGTTTCTTGGTACTGCGGCGTGCCGAATCCTGTGCCTGAAAAAAATTCATCGTATTAAAAGAAGTTGATCAGAAAGAAATTGGTCTTTCAGGATATGTTCAAAAAGAAACTTTTGGGGCAGCCTGGATTTGCGCGCTGTCTTCGAACTCGAGCAAGCTTGCGTCGGCAGCATGGCCAAAGGCGCCCGCCACCAGGGTCTGCGGAAAACTTTGCTTGTAGGTGTTGTAGGCCATGACCTGATCATTGAATGCCTGCCGTGCAAAACCAACTTTGTTTTCCGTGGAGATCAACTCCTCGCTGAGTTGCATCATGTTCTGGTTGGCCTTCAGGTCAGGATAAGCCTCCATTACGACATTGAGTTTTCCCATTGCGCCGGACAGCGCGCCCTCGGCACCTACCAGCGATTTCATCGCATCCGCATTGCCCGGATCTGCGGCTGCTGCGGACAAACTGTTTGCTGCTGAATTACGAGCGGAAATGACTGCTTCGAGCGTTTCCCGCTCATGGCTGAGATAACCCTTTGCTGTTTCGATCAGATTTGGGATCAGGTCATAACGCCGCTTTAACTGCACCTCGATCTGTGCAAACGCATTCTTGTATCGGTTCCTCAACGCCACCAGTTGATTGAATATGGCAACGAGATAGAACGCGAGTACGACGACGATGACGAGAATCACGATGAGCGAAATATCCATGGCAGGTCCTCTTTAAGTGAGCATTCTCAACGTGTCCCTGAAAATCTCAACACGTTCCTTTAACTTGTGGGGTCTGGTTCGACACGAACTGGCCGGGCAAGTTTGGTTAAAAATCCAATATGTGTTCAAAATCCAATAATGAGTCGACACTAATTCATTCGAAATTTACGGGTTCAATGATATTGGCTCAATAGCAACTCAGTTATCGCAAGGTTGTTATCAAAAGCTGCAGATTTAACATGCACGTGCGATGCCAGGAAACGATCAATATACTTCCAGCGCGGCGATGTCACGCTGTGCGGCCTATTGAAATGGCTGGTTTTCTTCTGCGAGATATGCGGCAATCGTTTCCCAGTACTCGGGATACGAGTGGAGGTCATTGTGGTCCGCACCGGAAAACTCTCGCCATGTTTTTGGTCCGCGCCATTGCGTGAATAAGGCCCGGGAATGCGCCGACGGCACGATAGTATCCCTTTGCGCAGCAATAACCAGCATGGGCGTGGAAATATTTGTCGCGTACCCGATTGAGTCAAACGGATGCCTCAGCAAAAGCGATACCGGCAGATATGGATAATGGTGTTGCGCCACGGCGCGCAAACTGTCGAAAGGGGTCACCAGCACGATTCTGGCGAGTTTCCGCTCGGCCGCCAGGTAAACGGCGACACCGCTGCCGAGACTGCGGCCAATAGCCGCGATGCGGGTGGGGGCGACATCTGCCTGATTCGCGGCCCAGTCATACACGGAAAGTGCATCCGCAAACAGAGTGCGTTCCGAGGGTTCTCCTGCATTGCCCCCATAGCCGCGGTAATTCACCGCCAGTAGCGACCAGCCTGGAATACTTGAACTGAGGCTGGCTATGTAAGACACCTCTTCCGCGTTTCCGCCAAAGTAGATTGCCAGCGGCTGCGGTTCTTGAGTCGCAGCGCTGGATCGAGCCAGCCAGCCGCGCAACGACAAGCCATCGAAAGTTGCAATGCGCACTTCGTTGATCGCGCGGTTGGTTGCCAACGGCGGTGAAACGGGTGCGGGTTGGCGCAGGAAAATGAGCCGATCCTGAGTGAAATAGAGCAGCGCAGATAATCCGGCCGCGACACTGAGGACTATGGTTATTGTGCTGATCACAAGGTTACGCAAAATCTGTCCGAGGTTCATGTTTCACTATTGTTGGGGCCGCGCGCCGGATTACGCTACGCTAATCCGGCCTACAAGACTTTGTCACAGGTTTTCACCATATCAAGTTCTCGCTAGATATTGCACCGCCATAGCGAACCACTACACCCGTTTCCCGTCACCGGGTCCTGACTCTGCTTTGCGCCACTCTCCCGGCTTAAGGTCTGAGATCGTAAAGGCGCCGACGGAGATTCGTACGAGTCGTAAGGTCGGATGCCCCACGGCGGCGGTCATGCGGCGAACCTGACGGTTTCGGCCTTCTGTGATTGTGATCTCCAGCCAGTGTGTCGGAATCGCCTTGCGCACACGTATCGGCGGTACCCGCGGCCAGAGGTCGGGCTCTGCAATCCGCCGGACTAGTGCCGGCGCGGTGAGCTTCCCATCCAATTCGATTCCGTGGCGCAACCGCTCGAGGGCTGCGTCGATCGGTTCTCCCTCTACCTGGGCTCGGTAGGTCTTCGGTTTCTTGAAGCGCGGATCGGACAAGCGCTGCTGCTCTTTTCCGTCATCGGTCAGCAACACCAAGCCTTCGCTGTCGCGATCGAGACGTCCTGCAGGATAGACGTTGCGCACCGGAATGTAATCAGCCAACGTCGCGCGACCTTCTGCGTCAGTGAACTGGGTGAGCACGCCGTATGGCTTGTTGAACAGAATCAGCATGGTCAGCCACTATGACGCTCGCGTAGTTCAGCCTTCGAGTGAGCGCTGGCGCAGACGCCGCATGCCCGAGAGCCAGCGGTCTATGTCATCTCCTTTGCGCCGCACGTAGGTTTCGACTTCCGGATGTGGGAGTACATGAAAACGCTCTTCTCGAAGTGCTTCCACCACAACCTGCGCAAGCTGGTCGGCCTCGATGATACCGTCGGTCTGCCCGTTTCCCAGGCTTCTCGGCGCCATAGCCGTGTTCACGCCTTGCGGGCACAGCACTGATACCTTGATGCCGTCGTCGGCGTGGGTGATTGACAGAAACTCTGCAAGCTTGACGGCCGCCGCTTTGGTGACTGTATAAGGACCGGAACCAATCGCCGCTAACAACCCGGCGGCTGAGGCGGTGTTCAGCAGGTAGCCTTCATTGCGCGCAATCATTGACGGGAGCACGGCTCTGGCTGCGTAAAGGTGCGACATCACGTGAAGTTCCCATTGCTTTTGCCAGATCTCGTTGGCAGCGTCGGTCAGCACGCCTTCAACACTGGCGCCGGCGTTTGAACAGAACAGATCGATCGGCCCATGCCGGTTTTGAGTGTGCTCAACGAGATCCACGATCTGTTGCTCGTCAATGACATCGCAAGCCACGCCGTCACATCCAATCTCGCTGGCGGCAGCTTGTACCGCCGCTTTATCCAGATCGGCGAGCACGACGGAGCGGGCGCCCTCGTCAAGAAACGCTTTGGCCATGGCCCGACCAATGCCACCGCTTCCGCCGGTGATGACTGCCACTCTGTTTTTCATTTCCATTGTTTGCCAACCTCCGGTGTGGTTACAGATTCATATACTGGGTTTAATGTGCTGGGTTCACGTGCTGAGTTCATGTACTGAGTTCACGTACTGTATTCAGATTCTAATCTTGTTTTCACGGCGAAGGCCCGGATACTGCTTCGATTGCGGTCTGACGACATGCGCGGGCCTGGCTGCAGGTGAGGGTTGAAAGTCAAATTCCGGGTTAGATCGCAGAATTTCCCGCGGAGCGGGGTACTGGACAGATGGCCAATACGTATGACTACTTTTTTTGAAACGAATCCCCTATTGCAGGGCGCAGGAGGAACATTGCTGGAGACTCTTCGGTGTTGCGCAAGACGTCACCTCACAACGATAACATTGGCATTTGTTGCCTTGACAGGGGTGGATGCATTTGCCGAGGAATCGTATCCGAGAGTGTGGCTGAATCCCGGTTTCTATTCCTATCACTTCGATCAGGACGCGGATCTTCGTGAAAACAATATTGGTTTTGGAGCGCAAGTCGAGCTGAAACGAAATCACGTGTTGACCGCGGGAACCTTTCTCAACAGTGATGATGAGCGCTCCAGATATGCCGGTTACGAATGGCGACCACTGCACTGGCAGCCTGCGAAATTACACCTGAGTGCCGGCTTGATCGTCGCCGCGCTTGACGGTTATCCACGGGCAGAAAACGGAGGCTGGTTTGCTGCTGTATTGCCGGTGGTATCGGTTGAGTGGAAGCGTCTGGGCGTTAATTTGACCGTTGTGCCGGAGATCGAGGATCGGCTGTACGGTGCCATCGCAATCCAGTTCAAATTCAGGGTCTGGTGATTTGCAGGCTAGTGAAGCACGACACTAGCTGTGCTTTTCGGGCACACAATTGCAAAGGCGGAGCAAATCCTTCTGCTCCGCCTTTTGGCAAACCTATAGTTACGTCAGATCAACTTGCGCGCAGCGTCCATTGCCGCTTGCATGTCAGGTAATGCTGTTACTTCCGGGACGACCTGAAGGTAGCGCACGATATTGTCTTTATCGGTAACGATAACTGCACGCGCCAACAAGCCGAGAGGTGCAATCATCAAACCGTTGTTGTCGCCAAATTCTCTCTTGTTATAGTCGGACAGAAAAGTAACGTTACTGATTTTCGCTTCCTTGGCGAATCGCGATTGAGCGAAGGGCAGATCCATGCTGATGGTGATGAGTTCTACCTGCTCATCAAGGCCATCATTTTCTTCGGACAGTTCGTGGGTTTGCGCATCGCAGGTGGGTGTGTCAACTGACGGCACGACGCTGATAATACGAACTTTGCCGCCGGTGTCCGCCATGTTGACGGGTTGGAGGGCGTTGGACGATACCATCGCAGCCGGTAGTGGCTTGCCGACTTCGACGACGCCTTTGCCTGCAAGCGGAAGCGCGCCGCCCTTCATCGTCACGCTGCTACCTGCGCCGGCGCTTACAGTTCCCTTGTCGACCGGAAGATCGGCTTGCACTTCATTCGTCTCCTTGCTCGTACAGCCGGCGAGCAAGGCTAACATCGCTATCGTCGCGACTACATATCTCATGTTTGTCTCCTGATTTATTGGTGATCCGAACGATCGTTCGTGTCGCGTGCTACGCGTTGTTCCGCGAACCGACAATTGTATTGTTCGCCCCAGGCACTGTCCTCAGTATTATCATGAGCTTGCGCTACCACCCTACCCATGTTGTTAACATGGTTTTGGCGGCGCGCCCGGAAAACAATGCGAAATCGTGCGGTGAAGCTCTACACTAGCCTGCATATTTCACGAAGGATTCGCTTCTCAGGGGAAATGTGGCTAAACAGGTTGGACGATCGGCCGCAGGGCAATAGCCAGACTATTGCTCAAGGACGATCGTTCAAGCTGTGACGGCACATTTTTCCTGAAAGCGAATAGGTACAAAGTCCCTGTTCGAAAACGCCCGAAAGCGTTCCAATCAGGTTGCTTCGCTACAACAATACGAGAAAACCGCTACCGCCTTCGTGAAACATGCGGGCTAGCCGTTCGGTCGCAATTGCACCTTTCCGCCGCGACTCTCACGCTTGGCATGGGCCATCGCGTCGGAGACTTTCTCCAACGGATAGCTGGCCTCGATGTCGACGTGAATAGTGCCGTCCACCAGGCGCGCGCTGAGTTTTTCGTACATTGCCTGGATCTCGCTGAATTCCAGTTCGCGCATGATTTTGGCGAGCCAGAAGCCGACCAGTTTGATGTCGCGAAATACAAAGTTGAATGCGTTGATCTGGCAGTCTTCGCCCGAAAGCAGGCCGTAGTTGACGACTGTGCCACTTTCACCGACGCAGTCGGTAAGTCGACCAATTGCCGAACCGCCAACCGCGTCGATTCCAAGCTTGATCTGGGCACCGCCTGTTTCGTTCGCAACGCGCTGTGCAAGGTCCGGCCCGTCTACGATAACGACGTCGGCACCGAGCTTCTTCAATGGTTCGATCAGTTCGGCGCGCCGAACTATGTTGACGGTACGAATGCCATCGGCGTGCGCTAACCTGATCAGATCGACGCCGACGCCTGAATTGGCGGCGTCCTGAATGACCCAGTCACCCTTTGCAAGTGGCACATAGGTTGTCAGCATGAGATGCGCGGTGGCGACGTTGACTTTGAGCATCGCCGCCTGGGCAAGGTCGACTTCCGCGGGCAAGCGAATAAATGTCTCGGCCCTGTCGCGAATTTGCTGCACCCAGTTGGTGCGTGCCAGGCTCATCACTTTGTCTCCGACTTTCAAGCCGGTCACACCGCTGCCGACGGCACTCACGGTACCCGCGCCTTCGATGCCGTGCGGGCAGGGTGTTTGCGGTTTTGTGGCGTAGTTTCCCTCGATCAAAAGAATGTCCGCTGGATTGATCGAACAGGCGATGATATCGACAACGACTTCGCCCTCACCGGGTGCACCCGGATCGGCAACATCAATGCAGCGGACGACTTTTTCGGCGGGGCCGATGGCGGTGAGTTCTGCTGATTTCATGGATGGCTTTCTTTCTTCAGGAATGGAGATTTCGTCGAGATGAGTACTACGCCAGGCTATCAACGTCACAGCATAACGCCATTGCGTTGCTTGTTCGAAACTCTGTATTCAGCTGCCGGTGGTGATTCTCTAGCACGATACTTGTAAATCGGGGGAAGGGCGGGGTATGTGATAAAAGGATGTCCCCGCAGAATCGGTGCACATTCATTCGCGCAAAGTCCGGGAGTCGTATGCGGAAAGCGGCGTGCAGGCTAGTGTATGAGCAGCTCTTTACCGACGTCGGCTACTGGGGTTCCGTTCAAAAGATTTGCTACCCACTCGTTGAGCGGCAGATTGCCGAATGCCGTCGCGTAGAATTGCGGACGAACCAGAACGGTGTGCAAGGTGCCTGGTACCGAATAGCTTCGGAATCCCGGAATCAGCCGGCCCAGTTGCGTCATGTTGCGTCCCAGCCATGCCGCCACCCTGGTCTCTGCACTGCCGCGCAGTTTCAGATAATGGCGCTGTACGCTGTCTTCTGCGGAGTTGATCTGCGCAAGCTGAACCCGGGGCATCGCCTGATTGACCATTTCGTAGAGTTCGAGGTAAGAGGGCGACGCCGGATCCATCGCGGCGAAAGCAGGATCGCGCTTCAGACCGTCGACTGCGCCCCATTGTGTCAGAGACACGGCGCGCCGAAATGCTCCCGCACCGTCACCGATTTGTACGACGCGCGCGTCGCTATAGCGACGGGCCACCTCCAGCGCAAATACCGGTGAGGGAAGCGCGCCGGCACTGCCGCCTGCAACGAGTATGGTTTCCGGTGCAGCGATGTTTCGGTAAACCCAGCCGAGCGCAGCATCGACGTTGGCACGGCCGCGGTGCCGGATCACAAGATTGTTCGCGTAGGTGACGTCTCTTGTGCCGAGGTGCAGGTCGCCAGTGCAATATGGCACGTACACCATGGTGTAGTCCCGGACCGGATTGTCTGGATTACTGAACTGCGCGAGTCCGTGTGCCGGCGCATCGACACCGTCGATGGACCAGACATAGGATGGCTGCAGCTCCGGATCACAGGTATTTTTGCTCCAGCACGCGCCGCCCCCCCGAAGGTAGATTGCGAGCCGGTCGGGTGAGCCACGATGAACCCAGAAGAAGAATGGCGTACCCAGGGCACAGCCGGTGTCCGGCCCACCTTCGATGCGTTCCCAAAGCGGCTCGGCAAGCGCATCCGTTGTGACGATGAGCGCGAGAACCAGTAACGCGACGAATGGTATTGTGGGTCGGGTCATAGGGTTAGACTCATAGCTACTATCCTAAACATGCCTGTTTTCATTGCGCAATATCCAAAGCATGCTCAGTGTCGAATGTGTGCATTCTATCCGCATGAACGTGTTCGATGCATGCCCACCGGGGATTTTCACTGGAGGGCCAGCAAGTGGCGCTTGCTAAGGGTGCAGATTTGGAGCCCCCAATAGGGGATCCGGAAACCCCTCGCCTTTAGGCGATGGATAAAAAACGTAGGCCGGGTTAGCGCAGCGTAATCCGACGGTCTTGTCCAATTCTGTCGATGCCCAGGGGCGACATCTGGCGTTGTTGCCGTTTGCAGGCGTGCCGGGGGTAGCCCGG